>Ga0126369_10001656_pt1 | contig 15572 bp, 10 predicted proteins | sample PanSoiMetaPlot_1_FD_109646 | JGI IMG/M metagenome (GOLD analysis project Ga0126369, IMG submission 109646) | Tropical forest soil microbial communities from Panama - MetaG Plot_1 | ecosystem: Environmental > Terrestrial > Soil > Tropical forest > Bulk soil | place: Panama | collected 2016-02-17 | reverse complement strand
TTTCCATCCGCGACGTTCGAGCAGATCGCAGGCCATCTTTCCGAGTCGATAACCTTCATCATAGTGGCCGAAGCGGGCGCTTGCGATCAGGCTCATTCCCCCGTAGTTGTAGGGTGCGGCGTGACTGTTGCCGTGCTCGAGGCTGAGATTGGTGGCCCTGCAAACGCTGAGTGCATATAGATTCACGTCGGTGTATAACGCCGGTGCGACGAGGCTTGCCAGCACATCGAGCGTCGCCAGAACTTCCGGATCCTGCATGAGCGGCAGGTCAACGATTTCCTCGATCGAGCGATTTCCGAGCTGAGACCAGAAACGCTCGTACTCGCCGCGCGTTTCCACCTCGGTGGGGTGCGCTGACCAATCGATGCCCACATGCCCCAAACATTCCAGGGCGACCGCCACCGCACGCTCAGGCGCCCCGAGTATCGGGTACAGATACACGCGCCGATGTGCCACGACGCATCGTTGGACGTTGCCAAGAGCGCGAGTTGCCAACGCCGCCAACCGTTCCTCGGCGACCGGCAGGGCGCCCGTACTGACCTCGCAGTCGGCCCGGTGCAGATCCAACTCGAAAGCCAGCTCCTGCCGGCGCTCCCACGCGTCCTCCGGCAACAGCGCCGCGCCGGCGGTGAAATACGTGAGCGCGGACGCATAAGCCGACGACGCCTTGGCGCGCTTGCCAGCAGCGAGGTTCAGCGCTGCGAGCTGCTCGCGTTCCTCTTGTAAGGTGATCAGCGAAACGCCGCGATTGAGGTGGGCGACGATCTCGAAGATTGTATCGTCGCGTTTTTCCGGCGGCGTCTGCGCCACGAGCAGCCGTCCGATCGCCAGATGCGCCTCGGCGCGCGCCGTCTCCGGTATCAACGCGTAGGCGGCTTCCTGCATGCGGTCGTGAATGAACTTGTACGAGCGCTCGACGCGCTCGATCAATTGTTGGCGCAGCGCCTCCCAGAGAGCCGTGTGCAACTGTTCCTCGGGCATTTCCAGAACGATCGAGAGCATCTCAACGTCGGCAACGTTGCCAAGGCAAGCGAGGTGCCGTAATGCGTGCTGCGTGTCGGGCGGCAGCCGCGTGAGTTTCCCGGCCAGAAGCTCCACGACGTTGTCGGTCTGCTGTTTGGCGTGGATGCCGCCCAAATCCCAGGACCATCGCGCCCGCGCGTGATCGAAGGCGACGAAGCCCTCCTCGGCAAGCAGGCGAAGAAACTGGATCACGAAGAACGGGTTGCCGCCGGTTTTTGCGTGCACCAGTTTCGAGAGCGGTGCGGCCTGGCCCGCGTCGCAGTGGAGCGCGTCCGCAACGAGCTCATTGAGGTCTTCGGCGGTCAGCGGATTCAGTTTGATGTCGTGCACTCTTCCGGTTGCCCGGATCGCCTCCAGCTTGCGCGTGAGCGGATGGGCTGCAGTGACTTCGTTGTCGCGAAAGGCGCCGATGAGAAAAAGATTGCGGAGATCGGATTGGCTCAACAGGTCTTGCAGCAGATCGAGCGTCGCTGCGTCGAGCCATTGCAAGTCATCGAGGAAAAGTGCCAGGGGGTGTTCCGGCCGAGCGAAGACGCCGATGAACTGGCGAAATACCAGCTGGAAGCGCCGCTGCGCGTCCTGCGGCGGCAGCTCGGGGACCGGCGGCGGCTCTCCGATGATGAGCTCCACCTCAGGAACGAGATCGACAATCAGTCCCGCGTTCGGTCCGAGAGTCTCCCGCAACGCGTCGCGCCAGGGCGCAAGGTCCGCTTCGCTCTTGCCGAGCAGCGGGCGGACCAGGATCGCAAAGGCCTGTGCCAAAGTGGAATAGGGAATGTCGCGCTTGTACTGGTCGAATTTGCCCGAAGCGAACAGGCCCCGCGGTGGTACCAGCACCGGCTGCAGCTCGTTGACGACCGAGGATTTGCCGATGCCGGAATAGCCCGAGACCAGGACCAATTCCGGGGCGCCACCCTTGACGACACGATCGAAGGCGGCGAGCAAGGTCTCGACCTCGCGCCGCCGCCCGTAGAGTTTCTCGGGAATTAGCAGGCGGTTGGGCGTGTCGTGTTCGCCAAGTGGAAACTCGTCAACCCAGCGGTGCGCCTCCCATTCGGTCTGGCAGCCGCGAAGATCGCGTTCGAGGCCGGCGGCGGTCTGATAGCGGTCTTCGGCCCGCTTCGCGAGCAGCTTCATGACGATCGCCGAGACGGCGCCGGGAATTTCCTTCAGCCGCTCGGCGGGCGCCGCCGGCCGCCTGGCGAGGTGGCAGTGCACCCATTCCATGGGATCAGCGGCGGTAAACGGCAAAGCACCGGTGAGCATCTGGTAGAAGGTCACGCCGAGCGCATAGAGGTCGCTGCGGGAATCGATCGACCGATTCATCCGTCCGGTCTGCTCGGGCGCCATGTAGGCGAGCGTGCCAGCGATCGTCTCCGGAGGGTGAGGGGACTGGCGCTCGCGCGCCAGGCGCGAGGCGATGCCGAACCCGGTCAGGCGCACGTCGCCGGCCGCGCCGTTGACCAGGATATTGGCCGGCTTGATGTCCTTGTGGACGAGCCCGCGCTGGTGGAGCTTGCCGACAGCCGCGGCCATACGCACCGCGAGGCGCAAGAAGCGTCCCACCTCCATGGGTGCGCTAAGCAGCCGGTCGAGCGGCTCGCCGCCCGCATCCTCGAGCACCAGCATGGTTCGAGCGCCGTCGAGCACGAGCTCCAGCGGCCGCACTGCCCACGCGTCGTCGAACTCATCCTTGAGTTCGTATTCGTGGGCGAGGCGATCGAGGCTCGAGCGGGACGGCTGGTCGGCGGCAGGCATAACGAGCAACACGGCGCGCCGCTTGCCGTGGTTATCGAGTTGCCAACCACGGCGGAAGACGCGTTCGCCGTCCTCCCACAACACCTGAGAGCCGCCGTCCAGCGAATGCGGCGCCATTTGTCAGACTCCGGCGTCGGGCTTTCGGCTGACCGAGCCTTATCTGCGCCCCGCGCCCACGGCCTCTCTCCGCACTGCAGAAATCGTACCGCATCGCCTGAGAAATACCAGCCGTCCGGCCACGGTCCGCTAGGTCGCCGGTTAGGAAGGATTTGCCGGGATTTGCCAGCATTCGCTGGCGCACCGAGCGCGCGCACCGCAAATCAACAGAGCAACGCTGAAAATGACAATACGGCGGGCCGTTTCTCGCCGAGATCATCACGTGTGGCGCGCGCAAACTCGGAGCAATCTTGATGAGAACCGTTGCGGATCAATTCGCTGAGATCCTCGCTGCCGCCGGAGTCAAGAGGATCTATGGGATCGTCGGCGACAGCCTGAACGGGCTGACCGATGCTGTCCGCCGCCAGGGCAGGATCGAGTGGCTGCATGTGCGGCACGAGGAGGTCGCTGCCTTCGCGGCTGGCGCCGAGGCGCACCTGACTGGCGAGCTGGCAGTGTGCGCGGGAAGCTGCGGGCCGGGCAACCTGCACCTCATCAACGGCCTGTTTGACAGCCACCGCTCGCGCGTGCCTGTGCTGGCCATCGCCGCGCACATCCCGTCAGCCGAGATCGGCAGCGGGTATTTCCAGGAGACACATCCCCAGTCGCTCTTCCAGGAATGCAGTCATTATTGCGAGTTGGTGTCGTCCGCCAGCCAGATGCCGCGCACCGTCGAGGTCGCGATCCGCGAAGCGGTCGGCAAGCGTGGCGTGTCCGTGGTCGTCATCCCGGGCGATATCGCCTTGCAGCCGGCACACGCGGCACCGCCGCCGAAGGCCGAAGGACTGCTGCCAAAGCCGCCGATCGTCGTGCCGTCGCGCGACGACCTGGATCGCCTTGCGGCGCTGCTCAATGGCAATGAGCGCATCACCATCTTGTGCGGCTCGGGATGCCAGGGCGCGCACGGCGAGCTGCTGTCGCTCGGCGAGCGGCTCAAGGCGCCGATGGTGCACGCGCTCCGCGGCAAGGAGCACGTCGAATGGGACAACCCTTACGACGTCGGCATGACCGGGCTCATCGGCTTTTCGTCCGGCTATTACGCGATGCGGGAGTGCGATGCCCTGCTGATGCTCGGCACCGACTTCCCCTATCGGCAGTTCTACCCGGAGGGCGGCGGTACCCGTATCGCCCAGGTCGACTTGCGGGCGGAGAACATCGGCCGCCGCGCTCCTGTCGATCTCGGCATCGTCGGCGACGTGCGCGCGACACTGGCGGCGCTGCTGCCGCTGCTCAAGCAGAAGCGCGACGACACGCACCTCGTCCAGGCGCAGCAGCATTATGCCAAGTCGCGCAGGGAGCTCGACGATCTCGCCAAAGGAAAGCCCGGCAAGCGGCTCGTCCATCCACAGCAGATCGCCAAGGCGATCAGCGACCAAGCGGCCGCGGACGCCATCTTCACCTGTGACGTCGGTCTGCCGACGGTGTGGGGCGCGCGGTATCTCGCGATGAACGGCCGTCGGCGGCTGCTGGGCTCGTTCTGGCATGGCTCCATGGCCAATGCCATGGCACAGGCGATCGGCGCACAAGCCGCCTATCCCGACCGGCAGGTGATCTCGCTCTCCGGCGATGGCGGCTTCACCATGCTGATGGGCGATCTGCTCAGCCTGGTGCAGCTCAAGTTGCCGGTCAAGATCGTGGTCTTCAACAACGGCACGCTCGGATTCGTCGAGGTCGAGCAGAAAGCCACCGGCTTCCTCGATTTCGGCACGGACCTCAAGAATCCGAATTTTGCGGCAATGGCCGAAGCGATCGGCATCCCTGGAATCCGCATCGAAGACGCGGACGCGGTCGACAAGGGTATTGCGGCTGCATTGGCCCATGACGGGCCTGTTCTCGTCGATGCGGTCGTCAATCGCGCGGAGCTCGTCATGCCGCCCTCGATCACTCTCGAAATGGCGAAAGGCTTCACCCTCTACATGGCGAAGGCGGTGCTCAGCGGTCGCGGCGATGAGGTCATCGACCTCGCCCGCACGAACGTCTGGCGTTGACCGGGAGGCGCTTCGTCATGTCGACGCAATCGGTCGCCGTCCGCGAACCCGGATCTCCGGCAGATAGCGGATTCCATACGGCTTTCGTGGTCGCCTGGCTCTTCTGCCTGGCGTTCTACTTCGTCGAGTACGCAATGCGCTCGGCGCCGAGCGTGATGCTGCCCGAGCTCAGGACGGCATTCGGCCTGACGCCGGTGGGCTTAAGCTCGCTGATCGGGCTCTACTATTACACTTATGCGGCATTTGCGATTGTTGCCGGCGCCGCAGTCGACCGCTGGGGAGCGAAGTACACGGTTTCTGCGGGCGTGGTGGTCCTCGCGATCGGCGCCGCGATGTTTGGCGTCAATGTGAGCTGGGTTGCATCGCTTGGGCGGCTCCTGCAGGGCGCGGGGTCTGCCATCGCATTCATTGCGGCTGTCTATCTCGCCGCCCATGGTCTGCCCGCGCGATACCTCGCGACCGCGATCGGCATCACCCAATGCATCGGCATGCTCGGCGGGTCTGCGGGACAATTCGCTGTGGCTCCGCTGATTCATGGATCGCTCGATTGGCATCAATTCTGGATCTATGCCGCCGTCGTGACGTTGGTGATTGCGGTCGCCATGTTCGTCGTGACGCCGCAAGAACGGCCAGTGGTCGCCAAGGGGAGCATCTGGAGCACCTTTGCGCCCTACAAGGTCGTGCTGGCAAATCCGCAGTCCTATCTCTGCGGCCTCTGCGGCGGCCTGCTTTTCCTGCCCACGACGGTGGGTGCCATGACCTGGGGCGTGTCGCTGCTGCAGCAGGGTTGGGGCGTTGGCTACGGCGAAGCAGTCGATCGTGCAGCGGCGGTGGCGCTGGGTTGGGTCTTCGGTTGCCCGATCCTCGGGTACATCGCAGACAGCATCGGACGCCGCAAACCGGTGATATTCGCGGGATCCGGGTTGATGCTGGCGGCGACCGTGGCGATCTTTTATCTGCCGCCCGAGACCCTTCCCCCCTACGCGCTCGCGTTCCTGCTCGGCTTCGGATCGGGCGCCGCGATGATCCCGTATTCGGTGATCAAGGAGGTGAATCCGGATGACGCGAAGGGCAGCGCGACAGGTGCGATGAATTTCCTGGTCTTCGTGATGAGCGCGTTGGTCGCGCCTGCGTATGGGTGGTTGCTGCAAAAGGTCGCGAACGGCGGGCCATTGACGCAGGACGTCTTCTCCAAGGCCGGCAGCGTCTTTGTCGTCGCAATCGTGCTCGCCTTGATCGTCACGGTCTTTCTCAAGGAGACCGGCCCAGCTCTCCGAGGAAACAGGCCATGAAAACCAAACCACCGACCCAGATCGGGCGAGCGGCTGCCGTCGAACCCGACGATGGTCGGCGCGCCGCCAGAGTCGTCGCGGTGAGCTTCCTACTCCTGTTCGCCTTCATATTTCTGCTGCAACTCGCCGCCTGAGACAGGGCCGGGTAGGGGACCTAAACCTTGGCTTATCGCAGCGAACAAGAAGCCTATTCCGCAGTACCCGCGTTCAATCGATCGCCGCAGGCGAAAATCCCCAAGATGAGTGTGTCAGGTCGGCAAATGCAGTCGATCGAAGAAATTCTAATCGACCGTGAGATCGTCGCACGATTGGACATGGTCCAGCTGAAATCGTGTTCTGCGTTTCATCGGAGGCGGCATATGAGATTCATCCTGGTGAACGGCCGAGCGCCCTGGCCGCAGTCGTCCTGTGCGTTTTGCTGCCAGCCGATCGGAAGTGGCTACTTGCGAGAGCTGACAACGCGGCTCTCCTACTGCAATCCGCAGTGCTACTTCGGTCACTCCGAGCTCTCCGCCCCAGCAGTCGAAACGGCAACCAGGGAATCGTGGGGGATGCTTACGAGGATGTCATCCAACACAGCCAAAAGCGTCAAGTCTGCGAACACTGCGGTGGGCTTTCCGGATTGGTGACGCATCGTTGGTGGGGCAACAAGTTCTGCGAACGAACGTGGCAAAGCGACGGCTTCCTTTTCCCGCGACGGCCCTGCGCGCGGTCCGCTCAATCCCCGCTTATGAAGGATTTGCCAGAATTTGCCAGCATTCACTCACGTTGTTCGGCACAGGCCTGTACGTATCGAGAAAACGCAAGACACCTGCAGGACTGTCCGCGCAAGAGGAAAAGCGACCATGAAGAGCACAGCGATTGCCGTCCCGCTCACGCAGTTGCCGTGGCGTACCGGTCTGATGGCGCCCTTGGCTGACTTTGTCAGCCTCATGAAGCCACGGGTGATGTCGCTTGCGGTATTTACCGCACTCGTCGGGTTGATGGTCGCGCCGGGTCGCCTCGATCCGCTGCTTGGTTGCATTGCGATTGTTGCCATTGCGGCGGGAGCTGGCGCGGCCGGCGTGCTCAACATGTGGTACGACGCCGACATCGATGCCGTGATGACGCGGACGGCCGGGCGGCCAATCCCGCGCGGCAGAGTGTCCGCGGGAGGAGCGCTCGTATTCGGCTTGGCGCTGGCTGTCGCCGCGGTCGTGGCGCTCGAAATCGCCGCCAACCTCGCGGCGGCCGCGCTGCTCGCCTTCACGATCTTCTTCTACGTCGTCGTGTACACGATGTGGCTGAAGCGACGGACGCCGCAGAACATCGTCATCGGCGGCGCCGCCGGCGCGCTGCCGCCGGCGATCGGATGGGCGGCCGCAACCGGACACGTCGGACTCGAGCCGCTTGTTCTCTTCCTGATCGTCTTCCTGTGGACGCCGCCGCATTTCTGGGCGCTCGCGCTCAATCGGGCCGACGAGTATGCCCGTGCCGGCGTCCCCATGCTGCCGGTCGTCGCCGGACGCGCCGCAACGACCCGCCAGATCCTCATCTACAGCATCCTGTTGGCGCCGGTTTCGCTGCTGCCGTGGGCGCTCGGCTTCGCCGGCGCGATCTACGGCCTGGCTGCCCTCGCCGGTGGAGCGCTCTTCGTCGGGCTCGCGCTGCGCCTGCGCCGGGCCGGCGCGTCCGATCGGCGGGCTGCTTACCGCCTGTTCGGCTTCTCGATCGCCTACCTGTTCGTGGTGTTCGCGGCGCTTCTGGCCGACAGCGGCGGCAAGGCGTCCGCGCTCGTCCTCGCGTGGACGTCCACCATCCTCAGCGCAGTGGGGGTTTGAGATGCGGTACCTTCTCCTCGCCATTATCCTGCTCGGCGCCGCGACCCTCGGCGGCTGCAGCGAAGGCGTGCTCGATCCGAAAGGACCGATCGCCGCCGCGGAGCGGCAGATCATGTTCAACTCGACCGGCATCATGCTGGCGATCTGCATCCCGACGATGCTCGCGACCCTCGGGGTCGCCTGGTGGTTCCGCGCCTCCAACACGCGCGCCCGCTACATGCCGGAGTTCGCCTACTCGGGACGTCTCGAGCTGCTCGTCTGGTCGATCCCGATCATGACCGTGATTCTGGTGGGCGGCGTCGCCTGGGTCAGCTCGTACGACCTCGATCCGCCCAAGCCGCTCGCCTCTGCGGTCAAGCCGGTCCGGGTCCAGGTCGTCGCGCTCGATTGGAAATGGCTGTTCATCTACCCCGATGAAGGCGTCGCCAGCGTCAATCATCTGACCGTCCCCGCGGCCACGCCAATCAGCTTCGAGATCACCTCCTCGGGCGTCATGAACAGCTTCTTCGTGCCGCAGCTCGGCGGCCAGATCTACGCGATGTCCGGGATGGTGACGCGCCTGCATCTGCTGGCTGACCATGCCGGAACCTATCGGGGCATCTCGGCAAACTACAGCGGCGCGGGATTTTCCGACATGCACTTCGCCGTCGATGCGGTGTCATCCGAGCAGTTTGCCGGATGGGTGACGGCCGCCCGCAACAGCGGTCAGCTGCTCGACGCGCAGACTTACGCCGAGCTGGCGAAGCCGAGCCAGGCCGTCGCGCCCTTCACCTACCGCGCGGTCGCGCCCGGCCTGTTCGGCAGCATCGTGACCGCCGAAATGTCTGCTGATGATCCATCTCTGTGCATTTCAACCGCCTCACTGAGGGCAGAACGATGAATCTCCTCGGCAAGCTCACCTGGAGCGCAATCCCGTTCGACCAGCCGATCGTCATGGGCGCCTCGGGCGGCGTGATCCTGGGCATAGGGGCAGTCCTCGCCTGGGTCACTCTGAAGGGTTACGTGCCTTACCTGTGGCGCGAGTGGCTGACCTCCGTCGATCACAAGCGCATCGGCGTCATGTATCTCGTGCTGGCGCTGCTCATGCTGCTGCGCGGCTTCTCCGATGCGATCATGATGCGCACGCAGCAGGCGGTCGCGGCCGGCGACGCGCAGGGTTATCTGCCACCGGAGCATTACGACCAGATCTTCTCGGCGCACGGCACCATCATGATCTTCTTCGTGGGGATGCCGCTGGTGATCGGGTTGATGAACTTCGTGGTCCCGCTCCAGCTCGGCATCCGCGACGTCGCCTTCCCGACATTGAACTCGGTCAGCCTGTGGCTCACCGCGTCGGGCATCCTGTTGACGAACCTATCGCTGGCGATTGGCGAGTTCGCGCGGACGGGCTGGGTCGCCTATCCGCCGCTCAGCGAGCTGCAGTTCTCTCCCGGCGTCGGCGTCGACTATTACCTGTGGTCGCTGCAGATCTCCGGCATCGGCACGTTGCTGACGGGAATAAATTTCGTCACCACGATACTGAAAATGCGCGCGCCGGGCATGGGCTACAGGCGCATGCCAGTGTTCTGCTGGACGGCGCTTGCCTCGAACCTGATGATTGTCGCGGTTTTTCCGGTCCTCACTGCCACGTTCGCGATGCTGCTGCTCGACCGTTATCTCGGTTTTCACTTCTTTACGATCGACGCCGGCGGCAACGCGATGATGTACGTGAACCTGTTCTGGGTGTGGGGCCACCCCGAAGTCTACATCCTCGCCCTGCCGGCGTACGGCATCTTCTCGGAGGTGAGCGCGACCTTCTCCGGCAAGCCGCTGTTCGGCTACCGCTCCATGGTCGCTGCGACCATGGCGATCTGCATCCTCTCCATGCTGGTCTGGCTGCACCACTTCTTCACCATGGGGGCCAGCGCGAACGTCAACGCCGTCTTCGGGATCGCGAGCATGATCATCGGGGTGCCGACCGGCGTCAAAGTCTTCAACTGGATGTTCACGATGTACGGCGGCCGCGTGCGCTTCGAGGTGCCGGTCCTGTGGACCATCGGCTTCATGGTGACGTTCGTCTTCGGCGGCCTGACCGGCGTGCTGCTGGCCGTGCCCCCGGTCGACTGGCAGGTGCACAACAGCCTGTTCCTGGTCGCCCACTTCCATCATGTCATCATCCCGAGCGTCGTATTCGGAGTCTTCGCGGGCATCATCTATTGGTTCCCCAAGGCATTCGGCTTCAAGCTCGAGGACCGCTGGGGCCGGCGCGCGTTCTGGTGCTGGTTCATCGGCTTCCATCTCGCCTTCATGCCCCTCTACGTGGTCGGCCTGATGGGAATGACGCGGCGCCTGCAGCATTACGATGTCCTCTCCTGGCAGCCGTGGCTGCTGGTCGCCGAAGCCGGTGCCGTCCTGATCTTCGTCGGCATCGCCTGCCAGGTCATGTCGCTCGTCGTCTCGATCCGCGGCCGTGAAGCGCTGCGCGACGTGACGGGAGATCCCTGGAACGGCCGCACGCTGGAATGGTCGACCGCTTCTCCGCCGCCGGCGTGGAATTTCGCCGTCCTCCCCCGCGTCACCGGGCTTGACGGCTTCTGGGCCGCCAAGCAGCGCGCGCACGCCACGCAAGGCGAGCCCGCGCAGGCGCGCGCCTACGCGCCGATCGAGATGCCGAAGAACAGCCCGATCGGCTTCGTCAATGCGTTCTTCGCCGTCGTCACCGGCTTTGCGCTGATCTGGCACATCTGGTGGATGGCCGCGGTCGGCCTGGCCGGCGCGTTCGCCGCACTCCTTGTCTTCGCGTTCCGCGACGAGGAGGAGGTCGAGATCCCGGCCGTGCAGATCGCTCAGTTCGAAGCCCAACACGCGGAGGTCACGCCATGAACGTCGCGGTCACCCTCGACGAGATCCGTCCGGACGCGCTGCCGATTGCCAGCGAGGCCGGTCCTCCCCCGAAGCGGATCGTGGTCGCCTACGGCTTCTGGATCTTTCTGCTGAGCGACATCGTGATGTTCTCGGCGCTGTTTGCCGCCTACGCGGTGCTGGTGCGGGCGACCGCGGGCGGCCCGACCGGGGCGCAGCTATTCAATCAAGGCAGCGTCGCGATCCAGACCGCGTTTCTTCTCGCCTCGAGCTACGCGTGCGGGCTGATGTCGCTTGCGGTCGGCGCGCAGCGCCGCGACCGCACCTATGCCTTCGCCCTGGTGACTTTCGCGCTCGGGGCGGCGTTTCTCGTTCTCGAGCTGCGCGAGTTCGCCGGCATGATCGCCAGCGGCGCGGCTCCGCAGCGCAGCGCTTTCCTGTCCGCCTTCTTCACCCTCGTCGGCTGCCACGGCCTGCACGTGACCGCCGGGTTGATCTGGTTGTCCGTGATGATGGTGCAGGTCGCCGTCAAGGGCTTCCGCGCCACCGTGCAACGGCGCCTGCTCTGCTTTGCGCTGTTCTGGCACACGCTCGACATCATCTGGGTTTGGCTGTTCACGTTCGTCTATCTGATGGGAGTTCTTCCATGACCGATATGCCGTACGACCGCGCGCCCGGCGACGCCTCGCCGCCTCCCGAGACGCGCTCGGCAACGCGTTCGGACGCGGCCATCTACACGGTGGGGCTGGCGGTCGCCGTGATCCTGACCGGGACGTCGTTCTGGGTCACCAACACCTCGCTGATCTGGGGGCCAGGCGTCCCGCTCGGCCTCGCCGTTCTCGCCATCGCCCAGATGGGCATCCACCTGGTCTTCTTCCTCCACATCACCACCGGGCCGGACAACACCAATAACGTGCTGGCGCTCGCGTTCGGCGTGCTCATCGTGTTCCTCGTGGTCGCCGGCTCGCTGTGGATCATGACGGATCTCAACAACATGCTGATGCCGGGTCGCGAGCTGATGGACCTGCGCATGCAGCGCTGAGGAAAGTCACGATGGTGCCTCGCGTGGACAATCCGACGAACCGAGTGGAGCCGCCGCCCGGCATGATCGTCGCGGGGTTCGGCGATGTTGCCGAAACCGGAGCCGTCCACGTGCCGGCGCGCGGGGGCTTGCCGCCGCGCGCATTCCGGCGAGTACGTGAATATATCCTCGCTCATCTGGCGGAAGACATCCGCAACCCCGTGCTGGCGGAGCTCGCCGGCTTGTCGGTCTACTATTTCTCGCGCGCATTCAAGCAAACGGCGGGCATGCCGCCGCACCGGTTCCTGCTCCAGAGCCGGGTCGAGCGGGTCAAGCAGCTGCTCGTCGAAACCGAGCTGCCACTCGCGCACATCGCGATCACCGCCGGATTCAGCGACCAAAGTCACTGCACCCGGCAGTTCCGCGACCTCGTCGGCATCACGCCCGGCAGGTTTCGATGGTTGAATCGGTAGCGCCAACATGCATCACTGAACGGCGTTGCCGTGACAGGCAGGTTCAAAGATCGAGCCCTGAAGGACGGAGCGGTTTGTTACCTCAGCTTGCCGGTGGACAACGGGAAGCTCGAGGAGTGCCCTGTACGGCTCTGGTACGCCGAATAAAGAAAATTCATGATCCCGCCTGGGCTGGCGGCAGGATGAATTGAAACACGGCACCGCGCGGTTCATTCGCCTCTGCCCACAGCCGGCCGCCATGGGCGTCAATGATGGACCGGCAGATCGACAGCCCCATCCCGACTCCGCTGGTCTTCGTGGTGTAAAAGGGCTCGAAGATCCGCTGGAGATGTCCCGGATCGATGCCTGGCCCTGAATCTCGCACTTCGACGAGCACTCCGCCGTCCACTTGGCATTGCTGCGTCCTGATCGATAGTTCTCTCGCTCCCGGTTCATCCGAGCTCATTGCCTCGACCGCGTTCAGAATCAAGTTCATTATGACCTGTTGAAGTTGCACACGATCGCCCGGAACAGGAACCAGCCCATCGACAAGCTGGGTACCGAGGGCAATCCTGTTCTTGGCGATTGCGCTTCGCACCATGACGATCACCTCGCTGACCGCCTCATTGAGGTCGAAAGATTCCCTTCGCGGGGGCGCCTTCTTGATGTGGTCACGCATCCGGCCGACGATATCCTTCGCCCGATCGACATCCCTGACGACACAGCCGAGCGCCTCCCTGGCTTCGTCCAGGTTCGGCGGACTCATTTCCAAGAAGCGCGTCCCCGCACGCGCGTTGTTGCGCGCGGTAGCGATCGGGTGCAGGACCTCGTGGGCCAGCGAGGCAGCCAACTCACCCATCATGCTCAGCCGGTTGACGTGCGCCAGATCCGACTCGAGGTGACGAAGTCTCTCGTGCTCCTCTTCGGCCCGTTTGCGCTCGGTCAAATCGAGGACAAACGCAACGCCTTGGCCGCTACCCTCCTTGAACACCGCGGCACCGACGAGCACGGGGACACGGCTGCCGTTTTTGTGAAAATACTCCTTCTCGAATGGTTGAACGGTACCGGTGGAGCGCAGCTCCGCCAGAGTACGCATATCACGCTCGCGCCATTCCGGTGGGGTCAGCTCGTTCCACCGCAGGCGGCCCGACGCCAGGTCCGCGCGGTCATATCCTATAATGCGGAGAAACGCGTCATTGGCTTCAACGACCCGCCCTTCGAGGTCTCCGACGATGATGCCAATGATGTTCGCGTCGACCAGGCGCCTGATCTGCCCCTCGCGATCTTCGAGGTCGCGATAGAGCCGCGTATTCTCGAGCGAGATCGCCGCCTGCGACGCAAGTACCTTCAACACCGTGACGCGCTCAGGCGTGAACACGCGCGGAGTCAGATTGTTCTCGAGATAGAGAGTGCCACTCAATTTTTTCTGGTTGATCAACGGCAAGCAGAGAATGGAACGAGCGTGACATCGTGCGATATAGGGATCGGATGAAAACGGATTCTGAGACGATGATGCGTCGTCGAGAATCACGGGCTCTTGGGTGCGAATCGCATAACGAAGGAGGACCTCCGGCAGCACGCCTGCAGCGTCAGTGCCTTCGCGCAGTCGCACGACCACATCGCTTCCACAAGTGATCGCTTCCGCGTCTATCTGCAGCTCTCGACTTCGCGGCCCGATCAGGAGACCTCGCTCGGCGCCGGCGTGCTCGATGGCGGCGCGCATGAGATTATCGATCAGCTTTTCCAGAACCATCTCGCCGGAAAGGGTTTGGGAGACCTTGATCACGGTCGCCACGTCAAGCTGCTCGACGGGTGCTTCGATCGTGCCCGCCGGACCCGACGCACGCTCGTCCCGCCTCAGCCAGGGGTGAAGTCGGTCGAGTTGCCGGACCTTTCCGTCGGCGCCCCATCGTAGATAGCACCGCCGCGCATTTCCAAGGTAGAGATGCGCGACCTCCTTGAAGCCGCGCGCCGCGTAAAAGCGGGCAGCCAGCTCATAGGCAATCGCCTCGTCGTGGACGAAGCCGCTTGCGCGTGCAGAAGCGATCGCGCGCTCGTACAGGCCCATGGCCTCGAGCGGGCGTCCCTCGAGACGGGCAATCTCGGCGCTGACCAGCGCTGCACGGTCCTCGAAGTTCTGCGGACAATTCACTGCCCAGCTCAGAAGCTGTCGCTCGTGCCTCTCAATTGCTTCTCGATGCATGGCGTATGGATCAGTGCCCATGGGCTCACAGCATGCAGCACGGGACAGCGCGGCATAGAAGTGATATTCCTCCACCTCCAGCATGAAGAGTGACAGCGACGCCAACCTGACATGCCAAGTTTCCGCCTTGTCCGCTGATTCGATGGCCGAGACGTAATCCCCGGCGAAGAAGCGCGCTTGGAGCTTTCGGACCCAGTAGTAATATTCCAGGAAACCCTGGGTGGAATGACCGGTCGTGCGCTCCTCGAATGAGCGCTCAATGAACCGACCATCGTCGAGGGAGCCGAATTTCGTGGTCCGTCCGCGCAGCGTCCGCACGAGCGCCAAGGGCGCGGAAATTCTGTCGAGAAAGAATCCGAACCGCTGCACGAGCTCGAACCCGTGCTCGGCCTCACGCTCGACTTGATCGAGCGGGTGGCCCGCGGCAAGAAAAATGGAATTGAGACCGCGGGACGCAATTGCGGCAAATACCGGGTCGCCGTGCTCTACCGCCATTTGGAAGGCACGGCGTGCCGGATCGATCGCATCTACGAGCGGCCGTGTCCAGGGGAGCAGAGACGCGAAGACGAAATAGGTCCGTCCTCCAGAGTGTTTCCATCCGCGACGTTCGAGCAGATCGCAGGCCATCTTTCCGAGTCGATAACCTTCATCATAGTGGCCGAAGCGGGCGCTTGCGATCAGGCTCAATCCCCCGTAGTTGTAGGGTGCGGCGCCACTGTTGCCGTGCTCGAGGCTGAGATTGGTTGCCCTGCAAACACTGAGTGCGTATAGATTCACGTCGGTGTATAACGCCGGCGCGAGGAGGCTTGCCAGCACATCGAGCATCGCCAGAGCTTCCGGATCCTGCATGAGCGGCAGGTCAACGAGATCCTCGATCGAGCGATTTCCGAGCTGAGACCAGAAACGCTCGTACTCGCCGCGCGTTTCCACCTCGGTGGGGTGCGCCGACCAATCGATGCCCACATGCCCCAAACATTCCAAGGCGACCGCCACCGCACGCTCGTGCGCGCCGATGATC
>Ga0126369_10001655_pt1 | contig 15573 bp, 14 predicted proteins | sample PanSoiMetaPlot_1_FD_109646 | JGI IMG/M metagenome (GOLD analysis project Ga0126369, IMG submission 109646) | Tropical forest soil microbial communities from Panama - MetaG Plot_1 | ecosystem: Environmental > Terrestrial > Soil > Tropical forest > Bulk soil | place: Panama | collected 2016-02-17 | reverse complement strand
CCAATTGCAAAATTCCACCGGGGGCATAATCCGCATCCGGAGTTGCCTTACCTTTGCATCGGTGTGTGCTTCACCTCGCCGGACCGCGAGCACGTGACAAATTCGATTGAGCGGCCTTGGTAAGGAATCATCGTTTCGAGGTTCGAAACGATCCATGGTTTGCATTCTTTACGGTTACGAGAAACAAGGCCGATGTCCCGCCGATCAGAGGTCAGCGCTGGCATACTTGCCTACCGCCGCAAGCCGCGCCTCGAACTGCTCCTCGCCCACCCCGGCGGCCCTTATTGGCGCAACAAAGATGACGGTGCCTGGTCGATTCCAAAGGGTAACGTCGAGTCAGACGACCTGCTGGCATGCGCCAAACGCGAATTCAACGAGGAGACGGGCCTCATTGCGGCGGGGGAGTTCTTCGCCTTAGCGCCATTGCGGCAAAAGAGCGGGAAGATTGTGCACGCGTTTGCGCTCGAGGCTGACTTCAACCTCGGCGGTTTTTCAAGCAACATGTTCGAAATGGAGTGGCCGCCGCGTTCGGGTAACCAGCAAAGTTTTCCCGAGATTGATCGTGTTGCCTATTTCAATGTGCCTACAGCTCGCAGGAAAATTTTGGCCGGCCAGCGCCTTTTTATCGACGAACTGGTCGAGCGGCTTAAAGCCTAAACCCGTCGCACAGTCGGCCAATCGACTTCATCTTCGGCGAGCACCCAAGTCTCTTTTAGAGCAGCGGCATGCCACTCACGCCAGGCTGGCAGCTGCATGACCTCGTCCATATAGGCTTTGGCCGTTGAGGTAACGTCAACGTTATAAGTGTTCAGGCGAGCCACCACGGGCGCATACATGGCATCGGCGGCGCCAAAGCCACCAAATAAGAACGGTCCCCCCCTTTTTTTGCCGTAACGCTCGCGGCATTCGGACCATATCGACTCGATGCGTTGCACATTCGCGGTCACCTCGGGCGTCAATTCGCGCTTGATCACCGGCCGCCACATGTTCATCGGCATATGACGACGCAGCGGCACAAAGCCCGCATGCATTTCGTTGGATATCGCGCGCGCGATTGCCCGCAGTCCGCTTTCCGCCGGCCACAATCCGGCCTCAGGGAAATTCTCCGCCAGATACTCCAGAATCGCCAGCGATTCCCAAACGCGAACTTCGCCATCGATTAAAACCGGTACCTTGCCGGTACCGGATACAGGTCCGACGACTTGCTTGAAATTGGGAGCGTCGAGCGAGATCACAGTCTCTTCGAATGGAATATTCGCCACTTTCATGGCGATCCATGGCCGCATCGACCAGGAGGAATAGTTTTTATTGCCTATGATCAGTTTCAGCACCGTCATCGCGCCAATCTATTGAGCCTCGACAGGACCACCGGCTTTCTTCCACGCACCAAAGCCGCCTTGAATGTGCGCAACCGGCTTTAGACCCATGCGCTGTGCCGTCTGCGTGGCGAGTGCCGACCGCAAGCCTCCGGCGCAGAAAAATACGAACTTTTTGTCCTGAGCGAACACTGGCTTGTGATACGGACTTTGTGGGTCAACCCAGAATTCGAGCATCCCCCTTGGGCAATGGAAGGCGCCCGGCATCTTGCCGTCGCGCTGCAATTCGCGAATGTCGCGGATGTCGACCAGTACCGTATCATCACGGCCGGCGAGCTTCAGGGCTTTCTCTATCGGTATCGTCTCAATTTCGCGTTCGGCGGCCTCGCACTAGGCCCTGTATCCAGTCGTGATGTTCTGCGGCATTGTTTGCCTCCTTGGCCGGGATGCTGGCGGGTTGAAGGTCGCGATGCAAGCAGGCACCATCCGTTTCGCGGACTTGTTCGAGGCCCCATGACAGTTCTCACTTTGCCTGATCTCGCCGCCCTTATCTGGTTCCTGGGTGCCTGGATTACCTATTCGATCGTCATCGAAAGGACCGCTAAAGGCCGCAGCAGCCTCAATGCACTCATGAACGGTTATCGGGATGAATGGATGGAACGCTTGCTTGCGCGGGATATGCGCATGGTGGATGCGCAGGTCACAGCAGCGTTGCAGAACGGCGCCGCATTTTTCGCTTCCACCAGCCTGATTGCTGTCGGCGGCGCCCTAACATTGCTGCGCGCGAGCGACGAAGCAATGACGGTCATGTCCCTCCTGCCGTTCGGTACCACGCCGTCGCGCGGATTGTGGGATCTGAAGATGATGGGTTTGATCATCATCTTCGTCTATGCGTTCTTTAAATTTGCGTGGTCATACCGGCTTTTCAATTATTTCGCCATCATGGTGGGCGCCGCGCCGCCCCCTATTGAGAAAGATACTTCCGAAGCGCAGATGTTTGCGCATAGAGCGGCACAATTGTGCGCCGACGCTGGCCGACACTTCAATCGCGGCCAGCGCGCTTTCTTCTTCGCACTCGGCTATCTGGGTTGGTTTCTGGGCCCGGCGCCGTTCGCGCTGTCGACTGCTGGCATCCTTGTCGTCATGTGGCAAAGACAGTTCGCCTCTGAAGCGCGCAAAGCATTCGAGAGGAGCATCGACGAACCAACTGTGGCAGCGTCGGACCGACGGAGTCTCAAGCCATCCCCATCAAAACGGCGATAGCAGCGACGACCAACACCGCGAGCGAAGTAGCCGCGACGGTTACCAGCTGTTCCCGCCGAGTGACGTTCGCGCCGAGCTCTTCATTGTCAGCCGTCTCCGACGCGCTTGAAAGCAAATCCGTTGACATAGGCGCCCCCTTGAAAAGCATCGCTTCGATGGTTGCGCAAACACGCCTACGCGAACTCGGGCGCACGAATCGCCCTGGCCACTCAAGACTATCATCATTTTGTCGTATGGCGGCGCGTGAACGATGCCGCTCAACTTGTCGCTAAATCCGCCAGCCGCAGTTGAACGCGCTCCTCGCCTTGCCAGCGATCGACAGCAATTTGGCCTGCAGCGTGCAGGGCGCGGCCGCGATTTTCCAACAGCGCCTTGCCAAGCGGTTGACCGGCGGCACGAAACGCAATTGCATTGACAAATTTTCCATCACCCGATCGAAGGCGCGCACGGATATGGTTCTCGGCGACCGCTTCGGCGTAGACGAGCGTATGTGCTGGGAGCGCGAGTAGCGGTTCTGGATTGCCAGCTCCGTAAGGTCCGGCACGCGACAACAGATCGACGAGCGTCGGGTTGAATCCGCCAGCGGTAACTGCCCCGTCTATCAGCAGAACATTTTCCCTCCGGGCGGCTTCGACCGATGCCGCGAGAGCATTTTCGAGGAATGCTCGAAAAGCACCGAGCGCATCCCTCTTAAGCGTGACGCCCGCGGCCATGGCGTGGCCACCGCCCTTGAGCAGAAGTCCTTCCTGCACCGCCCGCCGGACCGCGCGGCCAAGATCAACTCCGGTGATCGATCGCCCTGACCCAGTACCTGTGCCACCGGGCTCGATTGCAATCGCAAAAGCAGGGCGACCGTAGCGCTCCTTCAGTCGCGCCGCGACCAAACCCACGACGCCCGGATGCCAGCCTTCGCCTGCGGTGACGACCACAGCGCCCTTCTCTTCCAGGCCGAGCGCCGCCAGCGCCTCCGCTTCGGCCTGCAGCAGCGTCGCCTGCTCGATCTGCTGGCGCTCCCGATTGAGACGATCAAGTTCTCCGGCAATGCGGCCTGCCTCACTCGGGTCTTCTTCCAGAAGGAGACGGACGCCAAGATCGGCCCGGCCGATGCGGCCACCGGCGTTGATACGGGGGCCGAGCAGAAATCCGAGATGCCAGGGTTCCGGCGGGCCACTTAAGCGGGCTACGTCCATAAGCGCAGTGGCACCGACATGCTCGCGCCACCTCAGGGCGATCAGCCCTTTGGCAACGAAGGCGCGGTTGAGACCATGTAACGGCACCACATCGGCGACCGTGCCAAGCGCGACGAGATGCAGAAGCGAGCGCAGATCGGGCTCAACGCGAGCTTCGGTCCAGAAATTACGTCGGCGCAACTCGCGGCTGACTGCAACGACCGTCAGAAATACCAATCCAACCGCAGCAAGGTGCCCGAGGCCGGAGAGATCGTCGGCACGATTCGGATCGACGACAGCCACAGCGTCGGGAAGTTTTTCATCAGCCTGGTGATGGTCGATCACGACAACATCAAGCCCGAGCCTTTTTGCTTCGGCGAGCGGCTCGAGGCTTGTAACGCCACAATCGACCGTGATCAGCAGTTTGGCCTCACGTTCGGCGAACGAACGGATGGCCTCCACGTTCGGTCCATAACCTTCAAAAATGCGGTCCGGGATGTGAACGATTGGATCTAGCCCGCAGTGCCGGAAATAACGGCAGAGCAGCGCCGAGGCCGTAGCGCCATCGACGTCATAGTCCCCGAAGATCGCAATAATTTCGCCCCGGACAATTGCGTCTGCAATACGTGCCGATGCTGCCGCCATAGCGGTCAGAGTGTGCGGGTCCGGCATCAGGCGCTTGATCGTGGGGTCGAGAAAGCTCTCGACCTGATCCACATCTACATTCCGGCCGGCCAACACACGCGCGAGCAATTCATCCAATCCGTGGCGTTGAGCGATAGCCAACGCCCGCGCCGACCCGCGATCATCCAAGCGATTCCGCCAAGTTCGCCCAGTCAGAGACTGTTCGACGCCAAGGAAAGAGCGGTCACCGGAATTGAATTGGAGTGCTGGCAATGCCATCGCCATAGGCCATCAAATAGGGCCAGATCGGCCCGTCAGAATCGGTGGATCGAGCCCATATAGTGACGAAGCCTGCCCTCGCACACCAGTCGCCTCAGGCTGCGACCTCGGCGTGGATGCGCAGCAACTCCAGAATGGTTTCAGGGGCCCGTCGCCCGAATCCGCATTCTGTCGCAATCGAAAAATGATTGGCATGCCGTTCGGCTGTCGCCAGTCGCTTTCGGGTACCAGCAACCCCATCGGTGTAATGCACCAAGCCGAGGCTCAGTTCTGTTTCCGGCTTAAGCACAAGATCGGCGAGCGGCGCAAAATACACATCATCACTCCGATTGCGCGGCACCGGCATGTGGATAAGTTGGATTGTACGCTTTGCATCGGTACAAAGTCGGTTGGCCATCTCGACCATGTCGCCCATGTCGGTTGGTTCAACAACGTGTCTGTGGTTGGAATCGCCGTAGCAAAAGTGGAACAGCAACTCCATTCCGCGAGGCACGTGGTCGGCAAGGCCGGAGAGAATATCTGAGAACGAGGCCAACATTTCCGTGCGCGTCTTGCCATAAGCACTAGGCTCGCCCCGCTGGAGGCGCGCAAAAACGGCCGAGGCAACATCGAATTGGATAGCGATCTGGTCGGGCGGCATCAGGGCCGCGATCTTGTCGATCTCGCGCTTAAGCGCCTCGTTGTAAATCGGATCTAGTGGCTGATGAAGATCGTCTTGCAGGAAGAGCCAAATCACGGAGTGCGCCGGAACAAGGTCGATCTGAAAGCGCATATGTTTTGCGATCACACCTTGCGCTTTGAGTGCCGCGAATTCGGCGTACGAGCCTTTGGCAATGTCGGCATAAAAGAGGTTTTCGAAGCGCACATCTTCCGCACTTTTGCCTGCGCGCAATTTATAACGGATGCGCGCCGTCCCCGTGGGGTGAACGCGAAATAATTCGTCGGATTTTTCCAGGGACGGATTGTCCGCGAAAGCGGGCTCAAGCCAGGTAATCCAGTCGGAGCGTTGCCCAGTTTCGCCATCCGGGATGCGTTTAAGGCGCTCCCCCAACACGCCATTGACCGTCGTAAAGACCTCGCGCGCGTCGCGAAGCGGCACGCTACCGACAAGATGGACGTGACGCATGCGAATTCAATCGAGGTGGAATTTATCGAATTGCCGGTGTTCGGCCAGGACCCTACGTACCGTTCCGGTAACAGAGCGCATCACAACCGTTTCAGTTTCAATGACGTCCTTGCCGAATTTAACTCCGCTCAACATGGCTCCGCTTGTGACCCCGGTCGCAGCGAAGAGGCAATCACCCTTCACCATGTCCTCGATCTCATATTTACGCTTCGGATCCTTGATCCCCATCTTCAGCGTGCGCTCACGCAATTGTTCTGTATCGATGATGAGCCGGGTCTGCATCTGGCCGCCTATGCAACGCAAGGCTGCGGCCGCGAGCACCCCCTCAGGTGCTCCGCCGATCCCGAGGTAGATATCGATACCTGTCTTCGTTTCCGCACAGTGGATCACACCGGCGACATCGCCATCGCTGATCAGGCTCACGGCAGCACCTGTCTTGCGTACTGCCGCGATGAGGTCGGCGTGACGGGGACGATCCAGCAGTATCGCGGTGATTTCCGACGGCTTGACGCCCTTTGCCTTGGCCAGACGCACGATATTTTCGTCCGCCGGCGCATCGAGATCGATGGTACCCTTTGGGTAGCCGGGACCGATGGCGATCTTCTGCATATAACAGTCGGGCGCGTGCAACAGAGTGCCCGCGTCAGCCATGGCAATGGTGGCGATCGCGCCTGGCATGTTCTTGGCGCAGAGCGTCGTTCCTTCCAACGGATCAACCGCTATGTCGACTTTTGGTCCGTGTTTGGTGCCCACCTTCTCGCCAATGAACAGCATCGGCGCTTCGTCGATCTCGCCCTCACCGATTACGACCGTACCGTCGATCGGCAGCTTGTTGAGTTCGCGACGCATGGCGTCGACGGCCGCCTGATCGGAAGCCTTGTCCTTGCCATGCCCACGCAAGCGTGCCGATGAAACAGCTGCACGCTCAGTGACGCGTACGATCTCGAGCGTGAGAATGCGCTCCAGCAATAATTCCGGCTGGACCGTAATAGTGGGCATTTGACGCTCCCCTCACAACGCAGACTTGTTGGACCGGCCGCTTAGTTCTTTTCGATCCGGATGACTTGCGGCCGGCCAGAGATCACCCTATCGCGCCCCACGGCTGCAAGGGCTTTGCGCACCGCATCCTCGGTTGTCGCATATGTAATGAGAATAACGGGGACGGAACCAGCCTTGGTATCCCTCCCTAAATGCGCCGGATCATGCCGTTGCACAATCGATTCCAGCGAAATGTCCTGTTCAGCAAGCCGTTTGGCGATGGTTGCCGCGGTTCCCGGCTTGTCCCGCGCGACGAGCCGAATGTAATAGCCGCCTTCGTGCCGTTGCATCGGCGCCTTTCGCACCGTGGCGAGGCGCGCTGTTGGCCGACCAAAAGGAGCGGTGCGCACCCCGCGCGCAATATCGCCAATGTCGGAAAGAACCGCGGAGGCGGTCGCCGCTCCGCCTGCGCCGGGCCCAACCAGCGTCAATGGGTTGATATTTGCGGCATCAACCGTGACGGCGTTGGTCACACCCATGACCTGGGCGATCGCGGAATCCTTACGCACCATCGTCGGGTGCACACGCTGTTCGATGCCCTTCTGGGTCCTTACAGCAACGCCCAAAAGCTTCACGCGATAGCCCAACTCTTCCGCGGCGCGCAGATCCGCCGGAGTGATTGAGGAGATGCCCTCCACATAGATCGCGTTCTGATCGACCTTGGTGCCGAATGCGAGGCTCGCCAGGATGGCAAGTTTCTGAGCGGTGTCATGTCCCTCAATGTCGAAACTCGGATCGGCCTCGGCATAGCCAAGGCGCTGGGCCTCTTTCAGACATTCGGCAAAGGGCATCTGGTCCTGCTCCATCCGGGTAAGGATGTAATTGCAGGTGCCGTTGAGGATACCATAAATTCGTTCGAACGAATTGCCTGCCATTCCTTCACGCAATGTCTTCACGATCGGAATGGCACCTCCCACTGCCGCTTCGAAGTTGAGGGCGACATGTTTGCTTTCGGCGATCGCCGCAAGCTTTACGCCGTGCGTGGCGAGCAAAGCCTTATTGGCGGTCACCACCGATTTGCCGGATGCCACCGCGGCCTCGACCGCACTTTTGGCGGGCTCGCCAGCTCCGCCAATTAACTCGACGAATACGTCAATGCCAGGTTCACGCGCGAGCACTAACGGATTCGCAAACCAATTCATCCTCTTGATATCGACGCCGCGATCTTTCGTGCGTGAACGAGCAGAAACCGCGACCACTTCAATGGCGCGGCCGCAACGAGCGGCCAACGCCTCGCGCTGCCGGGCGATCTGCGCAACTAGGGCCGCACCGACGGTCCCCAATCCGGCAACACCCACTTTTAGCGGTTGCGTACGCATGATCTCTATCCGAAGACTGTTTTCCAGCCCCGATGTGAATCGAGGGCATGCATTTCGGGATCACGCGCTCGGGCTGCAGCTGTCACGCGTGCCTGCCCGTGTTAGCGCCGAGTAGCGAGCGGAACGACGTTGTGGAGTTGCTCCGGCGCATGGTCGAGGAAGCGGCGCACATTGCGCGCAGCCTGACGAATGCGCTGCTCGTTCTCCACCAGAGCAATGCGTACAAAGCCCTCGCCGTATTCGCCGAAACCGATACCTGGCGAAACGGCAATATCGGCCTTTTCCACCAATAGCTTGGAAAATTCTACGCTGCCGAGCGTCTTGAACGGTTCAGGGATCGCCGTCCAGGCAAACATCGAAGCCTGCGGTGCGGGCACGTGCCAGCCCGCACGTCCAAAGCTTTCCACCAGTACGTCGCGTCGGCGCCGGTAGCACGCACGCATCTCCTTTATGCAGTCCTCGGGCCCATTGAGCGCGGCCGTCGCAGCCACTTGCACAGGCGTGAACGCCCCATAGTCGAGATACGACTTCACACGGCCGAGGGCTGCGATGACGCGTTCATTCCCGACAGCAAAACCAATACGCCAGCCGGGCATGGAAAAGGTCTTCGACATCGAGGTGAATTCAACAGCCACGTCATTCGCGCCCGGCACCTGCAGAAGCGAAGGCGGCGGATGGTCGTCAAAATAGACCTCCGCATAGGCAAGGTCGGACAGCACCAGGATGCCGTGTTTCTTCGCGAATGCGATCAGGTCCTTGTAGAAATCCAACGTCGCCACATAAGCCGTCGGATTGGCTGGATAGCAAACCACCACCGCTGTCGGTTTTGGAATCGAATGGACGATTGCCCGCTCGAGCGTATGAAAAAAATTTGGTGTCGGTTCAGAAGGCACCGATCGGATGGCACCGCCTGCCATCAAAAAGCCGAAAGCGTGAATCGGATAACTCGGATTGGGCACCAGCACGACATCGCCAGGCGCGGTAATTGCCTGGGCGACATTCGCAAAGCCTTCCTTGGAGCCAAGTGTCGTGACGATCTGTGTCTCGGGATTGAGTTTTACGCCAAAGCGTCGCGCGTAGTAGGCCGCCTGCGCACGGCGCAAACCGGGAATCCCCCGCGATGCCGAATAGCGATCAGTGCGCGGCTTGCCCAAAGTCTCTTTGAGCTTTTCGATCACATGCGGAGGCGCGGGCAAATCCGGATTGCCCATGCCGAGGTCGATGATGTCGGCTCCCGCGTTGCGGGCCCTCGCCTTAGCTTTGTTTACCTCTTCAAATACATACGGCGGCAAACGGCGAATGCGGTAGAACTCTTCCATCGGATCAAACCCTAAAGGCGTCTTTCCTGCTCGCGCATGATCTTGTTCGAAAACTGTTTCCGCTTTTCGGGATCATGTACCGGCTCCCCATCCAGCCCGCAGACGTTACCCCGGCTGGCTTTTATCACGGGTTCGGCTTGGCGCCAGCGGTTTGCCCGTTTTCAGCGTTTTTAGGTGACTTTTTAGCGGTGCTGGCAGGCTTTTTAGCCGGCGCCGGACGGCCTTCCTGGCGGTCCCGCGTATCGGCCAGATCCTTCTCGAGCTTAGCCTGTTCTGCCTCGGTCATAGGTGCCGATGGACGGTTCGGCGGCATGTCGTGAACCGCCGGATATTCGTATGGCGTTGCAGGTCGTTCCGGCGTTCCTGCCGGCAAGCCCATGCCAGAGGGCAGCTTGTCGATGATTGCCCCAGGCGAACAGCCGGCGAGCGCAATGGCAAGACCAAAGCCAGCCGCCGATAAAGTGCGTTGGAACACGCGCGCCATACTCCGCAAGTCCGCCGATAAACCGGAAACTGGTGAAGACTCAATGAATTATACCATAATCCTGCTATCGGGCTAATATGGCCGCACAAAGGTTACGCTTTCGCCCACGCGAAAAGTGCACGAAACCATGTGGTGAAACGCAGCTTGCGAGGGGATGCGGTCCGGGCCAATTCTGTTGGTAGGAGCGAGCAATCAGCGGATGGATAAGCCAACCACAGGACCAGCCGGCAATGTCGACGTCGAGGCGTTCTCACGCAATCTTGCGCGCCTGATCGAGGAAGGCGGCAAAGCACTCGCCGCGTACATGAAGCCGCGCGAGGAAGGTAAAATCAAAGGCGAAATTGCGGAAGATATTACCGACGCGGTTAAATCCATCGGCCGAGTGGTGGAATACTGGATGTCTGATCCTCGCCGCGCACTCGAACTACAGACCACCCTTGGCCGCGCTTACCTCGATCTGTGGGCAGGTGCCGTCAAACGAATGGCTGGCGAGCAGACCGAACCTGTGGCCGCTCCCGATCCGAGAGACAAACGCTTCAGTGATCCGGAATGGTCGCAGAATCAATTTTTTGATTTCCTCAAGCAAGCATATCTGCTGACGGCCAAGTGGAGCGAGCGTCTGGTCAAAGACGCCGCAGGCGTCGACGAGCATACGCGCAAGAAGGCTGAGTTTTACGTCAAGCAGATCGCCAATGCGATTTCCCCCTCGAATTTCGTGTTCACCAATCCCGAATTGCTGCGCGAGACCCTTCTGTCGAACGGCGAAAATCTCGTGCGCGGCATGCATATGCTGTCGGAGGACATCAAGGCGGGCCAGGGCAACCTCAAGATCCGCCAATCGGACCCTTCCACATTCGAAGTGGGTCGAAATCTCGCGCTCACTCCCGGCAAGGTCGTGTTCCAGAATGAGTTGATGCAGCTCATTCAGTACGAAGCGACAACCAAGCAGGTGCTGAAGATTCCGCTCTTGATCGTGCCGCCCTGGATCAACAAGTTTTACATCCTCGATCTGACGCCGGATAAATCGTTCATCAAATGGTGCGTCGACCAGGGTGTTACAGTCTTTGTCGTTTCGTGGGTCAATCCGGACGCCAGGCTGTCGCAAAGAAGCTTCGAAGAATACATGCGTGAGGGTGTGATCGCGGCTCTTGATGCGATCGAAGCAGTGACCGGCGAAAAACAGGTCAATGCGGTCGGCTATTGTGTCGGTGGGACGCTTCTTGCTGTCACCCTCGCCTATCTCGCCGCAAAAAAGCGGAACCGGATCAAGTCGGCGACACTATTCGCGGCGCAGGTCGATTTCACATATGCAGGCGACCTTATGGTGTTCGTCGACGAAGAGCGCATCAAGCAACTCGAGTCTCATATGCAGGAGCAAGGCTATCTCGAAGCCTCGCGTATGGCCAACACCTTCAACATGCTGCGCTCGAATGATCTGATCTGGCCGTATGTCGTCAACAATTATATGCGGGGCAAGAAGCCTCTACCGTTCGATATTCTCTACTGGAATTCCGACGCAACCCGGATGCCGGCAGCAAATCATTCTTTCTATTTGCGCAATTGTTATCTCGACAACAAACTTAGCAAAGGCGAGATGAAAATTGACGGTGTTTCCCTCGACCTGCAGAAGGTGAAGGCGCCCATCTATAATCTTGCCACGCGAGAGGACCACATTGCGCCGGCAAAGTCGGTTATGTGGGGTTCGCAATATTTTGGAGGGCCGGTGAAATATGTCCTAGCCGGCTCCGGGCATATTGCGGGCGTGATCAATCCTCCCGCTAAGCCAAAGTACCAATATTGGACCGGCGCAAAACCCGCCGGTTCAAATGTGGAAAACTGGCTGAAAACGGCGGAAGAGCATCCCGGCTCGTGGTGGCCGGACTGGCTCGAATGGCTTAGAGAACAAGGCGCGCAAATGGTACCCGCGCGCAAACTTGGTGGCGGCAAATTCAAGCCCACGGAGGCTGCCCCCGGCTCCTACGTCAAAGTAAAGAGTTGGGGCTGACACCCGCCTACCTACCGCGAACTCAAATTTTCCTTGCAGACCGTTAGGCGACAAAAGGCGCCGCATCGCCTAAAATCACCTTCTGGACATCGAGGAGGGTTGGCAATGACCAAGGAACTGTTGTGGCTGACGCTGACAATCATCCTGACCGGTCTGATGTGGGTGCCTTACATCATCGACCGAGCCATGGTCCGCGGTTTGATGGGCTGCATGGCCAACCCCACGCGAAATGACAAAGCGCAGTCAGCTTGGGCGCAACGACTCTACTTCGCCCACACCAATGCAGTCGAAAATCTCATAATCTTTGCCCCGCTCGTGCTCATACTCGACGCACAGGGCCACTCGACCACGGGTACGGTTACCGCCTGCGCGGTCTATTTCTGGGCCCGTCTGGTTCACGCCGTCGTGTATACAATGGGCATCCCCGTCGTACGCACGCTTGCATTTACCGTCGGGTTCCTGGCGCAGGCGGCCTTGGTGCTTGCGGTCTTCGGAAAACTCTAGCTTGCTGGCGCGGCGCGATCAGCGATCGAGAGTAAATCGACGCCACGTGGCAGCAAGCCAAAAACGGACCCGCCTTCTCCATCGAGCCGTGACGCGCAAAACGCGTCCGCTACCGCCGGGGGCGCGTGGTTTATTAACAGCGCCGCCTGAAGTGCCAAGACAAATTCACGAACCAATACGCGCGCCTGCGACTCGTCATTACGATCGCGAGCGGCAACACGTTTATTCAATCCATCAACAAACGCTTTAAGGCGGGCATCTTTCCCGTCGCCGAGCTCGCGCCAGAGAATATCAACTGCGTTCGGCGTACGCTCTATTGCACGAAACACATCGAGACACATGATGTTGCCTGAACCTTCCCAGATGGAATTGACCGGTGCCTCCCGGTAGAGACGGGGCATAATGCTTTCTTCGATGTAACCGGAGCCGCCCAGCACCTCCATCGCCTCATAGGTTACGAATGGAGTCCGCTTGCAAATCCAGAACTTCGCGGCGGGAGTCACCACGCGCCGGATGACCTGCGCCGCCTCGTCATTCTCGTCATAAGCGCGCGCAAGGCGCATCGTGAGCGCTGTGGCAGCTTCCACCTCGAGCGCGAGATCCGCCAGCACATTTGTCATCAGAGGCTGATCGATCAGCTTCTTCTGAAATACGGTGCGATGGCGCGCGTGATGAACCGCTTGGGCAACGGCCTGGCGCATCAATCCAGAGGAACCGATGCAGCAGTCCAGTCGAGTGTAGTTGCCCATCTCAATGATGGTCGGAATACCGCGTCCTTCTTCGCCTACGAGTTGAGCATGGGCGCCATGAAATTCGACCTCGCTTGACGCATTGGAGCGGTTGCCGAGCTTGTCTTTCAATCGAAGAATTTGAATGGCATTGCGCTCGCCCTCGGACGTCCAGCGCGGCATCAGAAAACAGCTCAACCCTTTCGACGACTGCGCAAGCACGAGAAAGGCGTCGCACATCGGCGCCGACATGAACCATTTGTGGCCATGAAGACGAAAAGCTCCGTCACCGCGCTCCGCTCTGGTTGTATTGGTCCGCAGATCGGAGCCCCCCTGGTTTTCGGTCATGCCCATGCCGATGAGCGCGGCGGTTTTCAGGTGTGACGGAAGAAAGCGGCGGTCATACTCCCGCGAAAAAATGCGTGGTTGCCACTCCTTGGCGATCGCCGGCGCGTGACGCAGGGTCGGCACCGATCCGTAAGTCATCGCGACCGGGCAATAAACGCCGCTTTCGATCTGCCCCAGCATGAAGGTACCGGCTGCCCGCGCGACATGTGCGCCGGGCTTGGGATCGGCCCAGGGACTCGAATGCAAGCCTTCTTTGAGCGCTATCCGAAGCAACTCGTGCCACGATGGGTGAAAGTCCACCTCATCGAGCCGGTGGCCGTAACGATCGAGCGTTCTTAGCTGAGGTGTGAATTTATTGGCGTCGAAACCAAGCTGAATGGTCTCCGGCTTGCCTAGGGTGGCGCCAAAGGCGACCAGAGCCGCTTTTGCCCATCCGGCACCTTCGCGTTCCACCGCCTCGCGGAGCACGATGTCGCTTGAAAACAGATTATAGGGCTCGAGTGGCGGCGGTTGGTTCTGGACCTCGAACATGGCTCCCTCGTCATTCCGGAGCGCGAGCATCGGCAAGCGAACCGGACTCCAGAAACAAATTTAATTGTATCCGGATTCCGGATTCGGCCCTACCGGGCCGCCCCGGAATGATGGGTTCAGGGGAACAGCGCGACCTGCTCCAGTCCCATCGGTTCCGGCCAGCCCATGACCAGATTCATATTCTGGATCGCCTGGCCTGATGCACCTTTGACAAGATTGTCGAGCGCCGAGACGACGATGGCGCGGCCCGGAACGCGGTCCTTAGCGACGCCAATGAAAGTCATATTGGAACCGCGCACATGCCGCGTCTGCGGCGTCTCGCCAAAAGGCAGGACATGAACAAAGGGTTCTTTCATGTAGAACTTTAAAAGTATCGCATGAAGATCTTCAGGAGTCCGACCGCGCCGCCCTCGCACATAGATCGTCGAGAGAATGCCCCGGTTCATTGGCACAAGATGGGGCGTGAAGGTAACGAGCACCTCCCGCTCGGCCGCCAGCGAGAACTCCTGGTCAAGCTCCGCCATATGCCGGTGGTGGCCCACGCCATAGGCATTGAAGCCCTCGGAAACTTCCGAAAACAACATGCTTTCCCTGGCGGCGCGACCTGCGCCGGTCATGCCCGACTTTGCATCGATGACAATTTCGTCGAGCTCAATCGCTTTGTTCTTGATCAACGGTATTATCGGCAATTGCGCGCACGTTGTGTAGCATCCGGGATTGGCGACCAGCCGCGCGTGCTTGATCTCGCGCCGATGGATCTCAGTCAGGCCGTAAACGGCCTCCTTCTGCAATTCTGGCGCGTGATGCTCGTGCCCGTACCATCTCGCGTAAGCCGCGGTGTCAGCGAGGCGAAAATCAGCCGAGAGGTCGACGACTTTGGTCGAGGGCGATTTCTCCAACAGCTCCTTGATCACCTTTTGCGTCGTGGCATGCGGCAAGGCACAGAAAGCAACGTCGAGAGCGAGACTGCTCCAGTCCAGACCTTCGATTGCTACAAGTTGTGGCAACGCGAAGGGCGAGAATTGCGGGAACACGTCCCGCATCGCCTTGCCGGCGCTGCGCTCTGCCGTGAGCAGCGCGATTTCGGCGCGCGGATGGCGGAGCAGTACGCGCACAAGCTCCCCCCCGGTATAGCCCGAAGCTCCCAGAATCCCGATCTTCGCTTTTACGGCCATCAATCGATCCCTATCCAGAGTCTTAAATAACTACCGGACGAAGGCCAACAGCGCGAATTTTAACTGGAAAACGTGTGCGGCCTCATATCCGGGGCGGCACGGGTGACGCTACGCCCGTGCCAAGGCGGCACGGCGGCGACGCAGCTTTCGTCCTGCAACGGGTAACGTCATGCGCGGGCATATAAGCCGGGTGTTCCGCCCCGTCAACTCTCGTCGACGATCAATCCGAAACCCGAGGCGCACTATTCAGGATCGTCCGCGGAGCGGCAGTGGCTGCTCGTTTAGCATTGCTTTAACCACAACTTCACGCGCGAACGCCGGATCGATCCTATAAGCCGCGATCAT
>Ga0126369_10001654_pt1 | contig 15575 bp, 14 predicted proteins | sample PanSoiMetaPlot_1_FD_109646 | JGI IMG/M metagenome (GOLD analysis project Ga0126369, IMG submission 109646) | Tropical forest soil microbial communities from Panama - MetaG Plot_1 | ecosystem: Environmental > Terrestrial > Soil > Tropical forest > Bulk soil | place: Panama | collected 2016-02-17 | reverse complement strand
CTGCATGCCAGTGACGACCCCAGTACCAATGGGCAGCAAATTCAGGTGGCTTATGTCCGCTTTGGAATTGGTCTTTGCTGCGCTTATGTTGGCCATAGCGGCGAGCTTAGCACCAGGCCGGCCGCAGCCTAACGCGTTAGGGGTTTTGTTGCCTGGCGTGTTTCGCGGATGATGCAAAACGCGGCGCTCTACCCGAGCCCCTCGCCGATACGGGTCAAGCTGCGTCTGCTGTTACCCCAGTCGTTACCCTGGCAAAATTACGGGTTTTGGCGATTGAACTAAGTCTTTGATCTTATGGCGCGCCCGAAGAGATTCGAACTCCTGACCCCCAGATTCGTAGTCTGGTGCTCTATCCAGCTGAGCTACGGGCGCGGCGCCGTCGTAGCTATAGGCTTCGACGCTCAATGGCAAGAAGCCGCGATGGCAAGGACTTGCCGCTCGCCTATACCAACACGCTCCGCAGTGGTTTGCTAACCGTGTGCGTGTGCGCGGGCGCCGCGATGGGCGGCGAGCTCGACGGCGCGATCGGGGATGGTCAGCCGCAGCGTCGCCCCGATCGTGCCCTCGACCAGGCGAATTTCGCCGCCATGGGCGCGCACCAATTCGGCGGCGATCGCAAGCCCAAGCCCGGTGCCGCCGGTGCGGGTCGAACCCTGGAACGCTTCGAACAGATGCTCGCGCGCCTTTTCCGAAAAACCGGGACCGGTGTCGGAAACTTCTATGACCGCCACCCCGCCCTCGCGTCGCCCGGTAATGCGAATCTGGTCCCGGCCGGGATCGCGGTCGGTGCGGCTTTCGGCGGCCTGGCTTTCCATCGCCTGCACTGCGTTGCGCGACAAGTTCAAAAGGATCCGAAACAACTGATCGTAATCGGCCTCGACCACGAGGCCCCGCTCGACGGCGCTGATCCAGCGGATCGGCGCGTCTGGGCCGAGGCCCAGCGTCTCGTGCACTTCCTCGACCAGCGGCTCGAGCAGGATTGACCGGCGGTCGGGCGGCGGCTCCTGCAGGCGCCCGTAAGACAATGTCGATTGGCAAAACGCGATGGCGCGTTCGAGCGCGTGCATCAGCTTCGGTGCAAAACGCTGCACGCCGGGATCGGGAATCTTGGCGAGCCGATCAGAGAACAGTTGCGCCGAAGCGAGCAGATTGCGCAGGTCGTGATTGATCTTTGATACCGCGAGCCCGAGGCTGGCCAAGCGGTTTTTCTGGTGCAGCATCGAGGCAAGTTCGGTCTGCATCGTGGCGAGTTCGCGCTCCGCGGTGCCGATCTCGTCGACCCGTCCGGTTGGCACGATCACGCGATCGCTGTTTTCAGGATCGGCGCGAAACGCGACCATATTGCCGGTGACACGCCGCATCGGCCGCACGAACATGTAGTGCAGCGCCAAGTAAACAAGCGCCGCGGTGATAGCGGAAATCAGAAGAGACAACAGCAGAATGTCGACCGAATAACGCAGCATGGCCCGCCGCAGCGGCTGCTCGTCCATGACGAGCTCGATATATTCGCCGCCCGGAGCGGGTCCCACGACGCGCACCACCTCCTTCTTATTGTTGAGCATGGTGCTGAAGGCATCGACCACCGCGTCGAATGCATAAACGTTGCGCATGTCGTAAGTGGCGGCGACTGCCGGCGGCATATTGTCAACCGCGATCATGCGATGGCGCGATCCCATCTTCATGGCTACGGCGCGCGCACCAATCGAATCAAGAATGCGCTTGGCGAGCGTGTCGGAGACCACGCCATTAGGCGCCGCATCAAGCACAAGCGCCGCGGTATAGGCCGTCGCCAGTCGGTCTTTCAGCCATACGACGCGGAAATTGGCGACCGAAGGGACATAGATCAGCACTTCCGCGATCATCACGAACAGAATCGTGAGGACGAGAAGTTTCCCCGAAAGGCCGAAACGCGGCGCCCGGGACTCCGGCCGCGCGGCTGTGTCTTCAGTCATGACCTAGATCCGCTGCCTAGCCGAACAGTGCAGCAGCGCAATGATGCGCCGCCCTGGACAGCAGGTCAAATCCCTGCCGGTTATATATGTCACTAAGCCTTTCTGGGCTGGCATGTTGGCAAGGCCGTTCCCCCAACCCCCTCGATGATCGCGAAGCGTCACGCGATTCGCCGCCAGTACTTTGGTCGGTCACAATCGTGGTGAACGACCATCAATCGGAAATCGCGTTCGGTTGAGCGGGAAGCGGTGTTACAAGACTGCAGCAAAATGCCGGAAAATGGCGGATAACTTACATTTGACGGGCTGGGAGCCCTCCCTTATAAGCCGCCGCAATCGCGCGCGGCTTGTAGCCGCGGCAAGCGGCGCAGCGGAGATATCCCGTGAAACGGACCTATCAACCAAGCAAGCTCGTACGCAAGCGCCGCCATGGCTTTCGCACCCGCATGGCCACAAAGGGCGGCCGCAAGGTATTGGCAGCGCGGCGCGCGCGGGGCCGCAAAAGACTGAGCGCCTGAGCGCGATAGGTTCGGTGCTTTTATTGTTTTTGCGAACGGTGCTGGTAACGCGGTCATACCAAAGTCGCTGCAATGGAGCGGTTAAAACGCCGGAGTGACTTTCGGGCCGTGGCCGGGGCCGGCGCGCGCGTTCACGCCAGCGCTTTTATCCTGCAAGCCCGAGCGCGAGAGAAAGCCGGCCCACCGCGGGTTGGTTTCACCGTCAGCAAGCAGGTCGGCAATGCCGTTAAGCGCAACCGGGTGCGGCGCCGCTTGCGCGAGCTCATCCGGCTTGCCCCGCAAGCAGCGCTGTGCGCTGGTCACGACTACGTCCTGATAGGGCGGCGCGCCGCACTCAAGGTGGCGTTTGACGCCATGATGAAGGAACTTGGCGGCGCGCTTCGCCGCCTCCACGGCTCCAGTAAAAATTTCGCCCCCAAAAGTGGCTCCAGCAAAAGCGCCAATGGAACTGGTGCATCGGGTGCGCTGTCCCCACATAGGGCGGGTCGGCCCAAAGGCGGCGGGGGCAAGCGCCAAATGGATTCCGAAAAGCGGACCGGTCAGCACGAGCATTGAATGAACGAGCACAAGAACACCATTCTGGCCTTGGTGCTGATGGGGTTGGTGATTATCGGCTGGCAATATTTTGTCGGCTATCCGCAAATGGAGCGGCAACGCCAGGAGGCGCAGCTTAAGCAGCAGTCGCCGCAGCAATCGTCGACGCAACCAGCCACGCCGTCGCCGAACGCCGCCCAGCCGGCAACGCCGGAAGTGCCGGGTACGCCGAAAGCCGGCGCACCATCGGCGCAGACGCACGCGGCTTCGCGCGAAGCGGTGATCGCGTCCTCGCCGCGGATCGCGATCGAAACGCCGCGGCTCGGTGGCAGCATCGATCTGAAGGGCGGCCGCGTCGACGACCTGACGCTGACCCAATATCGCGAACAGGTCGATCCGAAGTCACCGCCGATCGTGCTGTTTTCCCCGTCGGGCGCGCCGGACGCCTTCTATGCTGAATTCGGGTGGGTGCCCGCTGGCGGCATCAATGCTGCCATGCCCGGTCCCGAGACGGTTTGGAAGCAGCAGAGCACCAATGCGCTCGGCATCGGTCACCCGGTGACATTGACCTACGACAACGGCCAAGGACTCGTCTTCACCCGCACCATCACCGTTGACGAGCATTATCTATTCACCGTCAAAGACGAGGTCGCGAACAACGGCGGCAGCCAGGTCACGCTGTTTCCTTACGCGTTGATTTCGCGGCACGGCACCCCGCAAGTGCAGGGCTATTACATTCTGCATGAAGGCCTGATCGGCGTGATGGGCGATCAAGGTCTGCAGGAAATGACTTACAAAAAAATTGAGGACGCCAAGTCGCAAACCTGGGACGTCACCAATGCCTGGCTTGGCATCACGGATAAATATTGGGCCGCAACCCTGTTGCCGGACACCGACGCCAAGGTACGCGCCCGTTTCTCGGCCGGCGAAGCCGGCGGGCTGAAAACCTATCAGACCGATTATCTCTTACAGCCGCAAACGATCGCGCCGGGCGCGACCGGCAGCGCCAATGCGCGGCTATTCGCCGGCGCCAAGGAAGTCTCGGTGGTCGGCATCGATTTCCCCCTTGGGCCTGGCGGCTACAACCAGGCGCTCCATCTCAATCATTTTGACCTGCTGATTGATTGGGGCTGGTTCTATTTCATCACCAAGCCGATGTTCCTTGCGCTCGACTTTTTTTTCCAGCTGGTTGGCAATTTCGGCATCGCCATCCTGATTGTCACTGTGCTGGTGAAGATCGCGTTTTTCTGGCTCGCCAACAAATCCTATGCATCCATGGCTAAGATGAAGGCGGTGCAGCCGCAAATGGCCATGATCAAGGAGCGCTATGCCGACGACCGGGCGAAGCAGCAGCAGGCGATGATGGAGCTCTACAAGAAAGAGCAGATCAATCCGATCGCCGGTTGTTTGCCGATCGCGATCCAGATCCCGGTCTTCTTCTCGCTTTATAAAGTGCTGTTCATCACCATCGAAATGCGGCACGCGCCGTTCTATGGCTGGATTCACGACCTCTCCGCCGCGGATCCGACCAATATCTTCAATTTGTTCGGGCTCATTCCGTTCGATCCGGCGCTGTATTCGAGCTATCTGCATCTCGGCGTGTGGCCCGCTGTTATGGGCGTGACCATGTGGGTGCAGATGAAGCTCAATCCGGCGCCGCCCGACCCTACGCAGCAGATCATCTTCAACTGGATGCCGCTTATCTTCACTTTCATGCTGGCCGGATTCCCGGCGGGGCTCGTGATCTACTGGGCCTGGAACAACACGCTCTCGGTGATCCAGCAAAGCGTCATCATGCATCGCAACGGCGCCAAGATCGAGCTTTGGAATAACCTCAAGAGCACCTTCATAAAGCCGAAACCGAAACAGCCGGCGGAATAGCTTTGCCGCGCAGCCGCCGCTAAACGCTCGCGATCAGGACCAGTTTAGTTCCGAATAAAAACGGGAGGCTTGCGCCTCCCGTCCCCGTGCTTGGCTCCAGCTTTGTTGAAGGTCAGCTGTGGCTGACCACATCGACATCCACATTGGCAAGGCCAGAGAAGCCCAGCGCCCGTGCCGCGGCCGGCGTCAGATCGATGATGCGGCCGCGGACGAAGGGCCCGCGATCATTGATCCGCACTACGACCGAGCGACCGGTGCTCTTATTGGTGACGCGCACCATGGTGCCGAACGGCAGGGTGCGGTGCGCGGCAGTGAGCTCGCCAGGCGATACATGCTCGCCGTTGGCGGTACGGCCATACCCGTAAACTGAGGCGATTCCGCTCTGCGCCGAAGCCGCCAACGGCAGCCCGAGGCAGACGATAAGAGCCGATGTAAACGCAGTTTTCTTGAGGCTAGAAACAGCCATGACCATCCTGTCTGATTGTTGATGGGAAGGGTGATTGAGTCCGCGGCTCGCGGACTGCTCGCGCTATGGCCAGCGAATTGTGACCATTGTGCGTCGCAATATTCTAAAAATCGGCTGCGCCGGAGAGTGAAATCCTTGTGGCAACAAAGTGCCCGCTTGTTGTCTCGATCAATAGACTGAAAAATAAATACTTTCTGTGATTTTTTCCGTTCACGGCAGAGTCGGGGCCCGCGCAGTTATGCATCATTTGCAACGCGCCTTGATTATATTGCAGTGCGGGATACGGAACTCTTGGCCGTCCTCTTCGCTTGGCGGCGCTGTAAATTGTTACGCGGCTGCGCTCGGCAGCACGTAATCCTTGAACTGGTCGCGCAGCGCCGTTTTTTGAATCTTGCCGGTCGCGGTGTGCGGAATTTCGGCAACGAAAGCGACGTCGTCCGGCATCCACCATTTGGCGATTTTGCCTTCAAGGAAGGTCAGCATTTCCTCTTTGCTTGCCTTCTGGCCCGCCTTGAGGACGATCACCAGCAACGGCCGCTCATCCCATTTCGGGTGACGGATACCGATCACCGCCGCTTCCGCAACTTTGGGATGACCGACAGCAAGATTTTCCAACTCGATTGATGAGATCCATTCGCCGCCGGATTTGATCACGTCCTTGGAACGGTCGGTAATATTCAAATAGCCGTAACGATCGATCGTGCCGACGTCGCCCGTGTCAAAAAATCCCTCGTCGTCGAGAATATTGCCGTCGTCCTTAAAGTAGGCCCTGGCGACCGCAGGGCCGCGGACTTTCAGCCGTCCGAACGTCTTGCCGTCCCACGGCATGCGGCGGCCCTGGTCGTCGGTAATTTTCATCTCGACCCCGAATGGCGAGTGCCCCTGCTTCTGCAAGACGTCGAGAAGCGCGTCGCCCTTGAGCGCGGCATATTCGGCCTTCAGCGAGCAGGTGGTGCCGAGCGGGCTCATTTCGGTCATGCCCCAAGCGTGGGTCACTTCGACGTCGTACACATCCTGGAAGGTTTTGACCATGGCGCGCGGACAGGCCGAGCCGCCGATCACGACGCGGCGCAAATAGGGCAGCTCGCCGCCGGTCTTTTCTAGATGCTGCAGCAATGCCAGCCAAACCGTCGGCACGCCGGCGGTGCAGGTGACTTTGTACTCGGTGAGCAACTGATAGATCGACGGACCGTCGAGTTTTTGCCCCGGCAAAACAAGGGAGGCCCCCGCCATCGGCGCGGCAAAGCCGATCGCCCAGCCATTGGCGTGAAACAGCGGCACCACCGGCATGGCGACGTCGCGGCCCGAGATTCCAATCATATCCGGACGCGACGCCGTCATCGCATGGAGCACATTGGACCGGTGCGAGTAGAGCACACCCTTGGGGTTTCCGGTGGTACCGGACGTGTAGCACATGCCGGCAGCAGTATTTTCGTCAAACGACTTCCAGGCAAAATCGCCGTCGGCCTCGGCCAGCCACTCCTCAAAGGGCACCGCGTTGCGGAGCGAGGTTGCCGGCATGTGCGCGGCGTCGCAGTAAACGATGGTGCGTTCGATTGTCGGAATGCGGTCGGCGATCTTTTCCAGAATCGGTAAAAACGTGAGGTCGGTCATGATCACGCGGTCCTCGGCGTGATTGATGATCCAGACGATCTGATCGGTGAACAGGCGGGGATTGACGGTGTGATAGATCGCGCCGATGCCCAGAATGCCGTACCAGGTCTCCAGGTGCCGCCAGGTATTCCATGCGAGCGTCGCCACCCGGTCGCCCAGCCGCACGCCGTCGCGTTCGAGCCGTTGCGCCACGCGCAGCGCGCGCTTGCGAATTTCGGCGTAATTGGTCGTATGCATCGGCCCTTCGATAGATCGCGAGATCACGGGCCGCTCGCCGGCATTGATCGCAGCGTGATCAATGATGCGATGGCACAACAGCGGCCAGTCCTGCATCAGGCCCTGCATCGGTTACCTCCCTGTCCTGCACGCGCTTGCCGGGGCAAAGCCCCTCGTTCAGATCGTGCATTGACTGTTTTCGCCCCTAAGGCGCCGACAGTCGAAACCGCCCAAAATTAATCGGATGTCGCGCCAAGGCAAACTCCCCCTCAGCCCTGGGATGTCGCCATTTTGCAAAATAGCTTCCACTGTCTGCGGCCATGGTCTAACCATGCCAGTCAGCCGATCCTCCCTGAACGCCTGCTCGATTGCGCCGGAGACATCCGCGTGAAAGCGACTGTTGCCACGGTTGTACTGCTATTGGCGGCCGCAAACGCGATGGGCAATGCCCTGGCGCAGACTGGCGTGCATGGCGCCGCAGCATCCTCGCCGCGGGCCCGATCCGCCCACACGCCGCAGCCACACGCGCCTCCGCTTGTGCTCCCGGAGCAGCTCGCTCCGCCCCAGGAGGCCTATGCCTCGTTTCCGGAACCCAACGGCGCTGCAGACGCGGCGCCGACAGGCCCGTCTGCCTGTCAACTGCGGCTGGCGAAAATCGCGGTTTTTCAGGCGCTCGGCACGCTGGTTGGCCCGGGCGACTGCGGCGCCCCGGATGCTGTGCAGTTGCAGGCCGTGGTCTTGCCCGATCAGACGAAAGTGGCGGTGACCCCGCCGGCGACGTTGCGTTGTCCGATGGCCGAGCAGGTGGCGGATTGGCTGCGCGACGATGTCACGCTCGCGCTTGCGGAATCCGGGCCGCCGCCGCGCGTCCTCGACAATTTCGACTCCTACGAATGCCGGGGACGCAATCGCGTGCGCGCTGCAGCCTTAAGCGAGCATGGCCGGGCTGACGCCATCGACGTGCGTGGCTTCAGGCTGGCCGATGGTCGGGAAATCAACCTGACGGACATGAGCGCCGCCAAAGACTTGCGTGCGAAAATTCGCGCCAGCGCCTGCGCGCGATTTTCCACGGTGCTCGGCCCCGGCTCGGACGGCTATCACGAGGAGCACATCCATCTCGATCTCGCCGAGCGGCACAATGGCTATAAGCTTTGCCAATGGGAGCTGCGCGAGCCGCCCCCGCCACAAGCCGAATCGGCCGCGCCAGCTGACGAAGCAAGCGAGCAAGCCGCGGCAGTAGCCGCCGGCGAAGTGCCGCTGCCGCGGCCGCGGCCGTTAGCGGCCAACTTGACGGGTAACAGAGAGAAAAAATCCGAAACAAAATGAGCGAGCGCAATTGAGGCCTCATCGGCACGGAGTTGCGGCTTGCGCCCGCCGCTGCACGATGACATCAAAGCAGTAGTCCGGCGCGCCCGCGATCGACGCACGCATCGACAAACAAGGATCCCATGCCTCCGCTCAGCAACCTGGCCGCCCGCGACGTTGAAACGCTGGTGCATCCCTACATCAACCTCGCCAGCTTCCGCGAAAGCGGGCCGCTCATAATCGAGCGGGCGCAAGGCGTCTACGTCTATGACACCGAGGGCAAAGGCTATATCGAAGGGATGGCCGGGCTTTGGTGTACAGCGCTCGGTTACGGCAATGAAGAACTTGTCGAAGCGGCTGCCGCCCAAATGCGGAAGCTTTCTTTTGCCCATCTGTTCACTGGCCGAAGTCACGACCCCGCAATCGAGCTTGCTGAAAAGCTCAAAGAGATCGCGCCAGTCCCGATCTCTAAGGTGTTCTTTTGCGGTTCCGGCTCGGAAGCCAACGACACGCAGATCAAGCTTGTTTGGTACCTCAACAATGCGCTCGGCCGGCCGCACAAAAAAAAGATCATCAGCCGAGTCAAAGCCTATCATGGGGTGACGGTGGCGGCGGCTTCGCTCACCGGGTTACCGGCAAACCACCGCGATTTCGACCTGCCGCTGCCGGGCTTCTTGCACGCCGGCTGTCCGCATCACTATCGCTTCGCACAAGAGGGCGAGACCGAAGAGGCGTTTGCAACCCGGCTTGCTGCTGAACTGGAGGCGATGATCCTAAAAGAAGGCCCCGACACGGTCGCAGCCTTCATTGCTGAACCGGTCATGGGAGCGGGCGGCGTAATCGTGCCGCCGCAGAGTTATTTCGAAAGGGTCACGGCGGTCTGCGCCAAGTACGATGTGTTCACCGTGAGCGATGAGGTGATTTGCGGCTTCGGCAGGCTCGGCACCGCGTTTGGCTGCGAGAAGTTCAACTTCGCCCCGCAGGCGATTTCGGTGGCCAAAGCGCTGTCTTCGGCCTATTTGCCGATCGCCGGCGTGATGATTCCGGAGATCATGTATCAGGCGCTGCTTTCGGAAAGTAAAAAGATCGGCGCCTTCGGTCATGGTTTCACTTATGGCGGCCATCCAGTCTCCGCCGCGGTCGCACTCAAAGCGATCGAAATCTATGCGCGGGACCGGATATTCGCGCGCGCCGCGGAACGGGCGCCGCAGTTCCAATCGCGCCTGGCGACCCTCAACAGTCATCCTCTGGTTGGGGAGGCGCGCGGGCTCGGCCTGATTGGCGGTGTCGAATTGGTGGCAAACAAAAAGTCCAGGCAAGCATTCGCGCCCGCGCACGGAGTCGGCCCGCGCGCCGTGCGCTTTGCCGAAGACGAAGGACTGATCGTGCGCGCGGTGATGGGCGACGTGCTGACATTGTGCCCGCCACTCATCATCACCGCTGGCGAGATCGATGAACTGTTCGATCGCCTCACCCGTGCGCTTGATAAGACCCTCGATTGGGTCCGGCGCGAGCGCCTCGATCAAGTGTGATCACCCGACGCAGAAAACAAACGGCGCCGGACGATGCCGGCGCCGATCGCTCTTCTTTCGAAGCTTGCCGTGATTAATAGGTGCGCCCGGCCCTTGGCTGCGGAGCGGCGGCCATCATAGCGCTGAATGGCGAGTCGTTCTGCTCGGGCGCCAGCACGACAACAATGGTGCCGACCTTGACGCGACTATAGAGATCGATCGCGTCCTCGTTGGTCATGCGGATGCAGCCGGATGAAATCGCCTGGCCGATATATTCAGGCTGATTGGTGCCGTGGATCCGGTACAACGTGTCTTTGTTTCCGGAGTAAAGGTACATGCCGCGGGCGCCCATTGGATTGTGCGGGCCACCCGTAACAAAAGCCGGCAATGGACCGAGGCGAGCCTGCTCGCCTGAAGTGGGCACCCAGGCCGGCCATTCCTCCATACGGCCGATCTTGGCAATTCCGCTCCAGGCCTGCGCGTCTTCGCCCACCGCGATGCCATAGCGGATCGCCTGCCCCTTCGGCAGCACGTAGTAGAGAAACTTGTTGTCGCTATCGATGACGATGCTTCCGGGCGCTTCCTTGCGCGTAAAGTCGACGATATGGCGCTGATACGCCTCCGGAATTGAGGCCTGCGCATAAGGCAGATTGGCCATCAACTGCTTGTCGCGCGCGTTCCAATTGGCCTGCGTCGACGGCTGGAGCGTCTCTTGCATGCAGCCGCCCAGCGCGAGTCCGATGATCACGAAAGCTATGCCACGTACGGTCATAACGCGTTGACTCTCCCACCGCCGGCCGTGCGGCCGGTCCATTACATACTTGAACACCCAATACCCAAACCGTCGTGGCGGTGCCAGACGCTAGCGGCAACTCGGAGCAAGGTCCGCGCCAAGTGTTGCAGGAAAGCCGCAGTTCCCGTGGCCTAGGTGGATAACCCCGACGCCGCCCCGAAATCTAAACCCGAATTCGGGGATGAATATGATCTCGAGCCGTTAAGCAGGGGTTTACCACGCCCGGCGAAGGTAGCTGTCCAGCCGGCAATGTCACGGCAAGGCACGATTCGCCGCGCATTTCCGCCTCACTCACCACCTAAGGCTCCAGCCAATCCACAGAGGAAACGAACGGGGTACGGTATGCCGAATACAACTGCGGCGCGTAACACAACAATGAGCCAAACGCCTGAAGAACATAAGATTTCCGACAACAGCCCCCAGCCGGCCCTCGATTCCCGCTACGGGCAGATAGGAATTTCGGCGGTTGCTGCGGCGGCGCGATACCAGGGCGCCGCCAAGAATCCGGCCTATGCCCCCACGCCATACGATTGGCGTCTGAAATACGCCGAAGAACTGGCCTAAGATCCTCAATCGATGGCGCTGGAACGGGGGCACCGGGGTGTGCCCCCTTTTTAATTTTTGACCGCCGAAGCGGATTTACTCGGTCGCCGATACTTGCGCTTTGTCCTCGCGCGTCAGGCATACCGCGAAAGCTGCCAAAGCCGCGACAATAACGCCAATTACCACATTGATTATCATCGAGTCGCTATTCTGGAAGCCGAGCAGCCAGGGCGATACGATGAGCCCGATCCCGGCAACGAGGAGGAACCATTCTTCCCAGACCGCAAAAGCGGCGAGCGCCGCAATCGACAGCACGGCGATAAGGATGCCGACGATGGACGCGGTCTGCCATTGGGCGCCGGCAGACAGATCAAAAAGCCACGGTGAAAAGAACAGGACGCCGCCGAGGATGAAATTCACCACGTCGCAGAGCCGCATGCTCGACCAGTCGTCCATTTCCTCCTCCCGCATCGTTGGCGCGCGAACCGCGCCTATGGAGGAACCGCATGCCAGGATTTTGGTTCCGGCGCGATGCGGCGTGAGCACACAGCGGTGAACCCGACCGCGGAGTCGCCCGATTTCTCCCCCGCCGAGATTGATGTCGGCCGCCGCCTATTCGCCGGAGAGTGGAGCTTTCTGGGACCGGCGGGAGCCGTGGATAGGCTGCCCCCATTAAACGGGATCGAGATCGCTTTCGCCGGCCGCTCCAATGTTGGCAAATCCTCATTGATCAATGCGCTTACAGGTCGCCGCGCCTTGGCTCGGACCTCCAACACTCCCGGTCGCACGCAGGAATTGCTGTTCTTCGGTAACCCGCGGCACCGGCTCACGCTCGTCGACATGCCGGGCTATGGCTACGCCGTCGCGGGCAAGGAAAAGGTCGCCGGGTGGGCGCGGCTGATCCGGGGCTACTTGCAGACGCGAGTGAACCTGGCCCGCGTTTATGTGTTGGTCGACTCGCGGCACGAATTGAAATCCGGCGATGAAGACATGCTTGACGTATTGAGCCAAGCCGCCGTCAGCCACCAAATCGTGCTGACGAAATGCGACCAGATCAGCGAGGCCACTCTCGCTCGATGCGGCGATATCATCAAAGCTGCAATCGCAAAAAGACCGGCGGCATTTCCCGATTTGATCGCAACCTCCGCCCACACCGGCGCAGGGATCGAACGCCTGCGCGCCGCCATCGCACGGCTCGTCGAGGAACGCGGTCCGTTGGTATCTTGAGAAACTCGCCGGCGAACGAAAAATAAAAGGTGTGGCGCGAACCGCGCCACACCCCAGTCTCGCACTCTTGCAGTTGCGTTCGTTACGGAGCAGCCCGCACCTTCGCGGTTGCCGTCGGCCGCATAAACCCTGTCATCGTTGCGCTCAAGGTGCTCCCGGTCAGCACGAGTGCCGCGCCGGCGACCAGGAACGCGATCAGGGTCAAGGGCCCGGTGAAAATGCCGGCAATTGCCAGAATGCCGAGCACGATGACCGCGAGTCCCGCCATTGCTTGCAGGCCCGAAGAGCCGGCTGCGACTTCAGAGGCCATCACCCGCAACATCGGACTCCGGGTTTGGAATCGCGACGCGACGGAGCGCGACGTCAGTAGCTGCCACACCGCTGAGCTTGAGATGACCAGCGCCGCGCCGAACGCAATCGCCGACACCGCCGTCAAGACCGGTGCGTGGACGCCAAGCAGCGCCAGCACGCCGAGCACGATGCCCGCAAAGCCGACCAGGAACAGCGCCGACAGGCTGCCGCCGGTCGCCGCTGCCGATTCCGTTTCCGGACCGCTCTCGATCAGAGCGAACTCGGTCAGCATGGCGCCGCCTTGGATCAGCAGCGCTGCGCCGAACACCACGGTCGCGATCGACACCAATATTTCCGGCTTCACCCCGGCAAGAGCAATGATCGCCAGTACGATGGTCGCAATACCGCCAAGCGCATCGACAAAGCCGCCATAGGAGGCGACGTCGCTGGAGGCGGTGGATGAATAAGTCATTGCCATGGGAACCTCCAAACTTTCGCTGAGGAGGCCGCCCGGCGCTCTGTTTACTTGCCCACGGAAGTAAGCGAACACGCTTGCGCGCGTCGCTTGGGAACCTCCGTCATCGCCTGACAAGTCGCGTATCGGGTGCGCCTCGTCAATGTGACAACCGTCCGAATGCCTTGATGTTCCTGTGACTTCTTGACCAATTGCCCCTTTCTCGGCTTCGCTGCCGCAGCTAAATAGCCGCATTCGGCAAAGGAGTTCCTTCATGGACGTGACGCCATTTCAGCAGGCTCAGATCCTGGCGGAAGCCTTGCCGTATATGCAGCGCTATGACGAGGCGACCGTCGTGGTGAAGTATGGCGGGCACGCTATGGGCGACGAGCATTTGGCGCGTGAATTCGCGCGCGACATCGTGCTTTTGGAACAGACGGCAATTAATCCGGTCGTGGTGCATGGCGGTGGCCCGCAGATCGAAGCCATGCTCAAGCGCGTCGGTGTCAAATCGCAATTCGCCAATGGTCTGCGCGTCACCGACGAACAGACGCTCGAAGTCGTTGAAATGGTTTTGGCCGGAGCCATCAACAAGCAGATGGTCGGCTACATCAACGAAGCCGGCGGTAAGGCCATCGGGCTGTGCGGCAAGGACGGCAATATGGTTACAGCGCGCAAGCTCACGCGCACCGTAGTCGACCCCGGTTCCGAGATTGAGAAAATCGTCGATCTTGGATTTGTCGGCGAGCCGGAAAAGGTCGACACCACCGTGCTCGATCAGGTTCTCGGCCGCGAGCTGATTCCGGTCCTGGCACCGGTCGCAGCGGGCACCAATGGCGGCACCTTCAACGTCAATGCCGACACCTTTGCTGGCGCAATTGCCGGCGCGCTCAAGGCCAAGCGTCTGTTGCTGCTCACCGACGTTGCCGGCGTATTCGACAAGTCGAAAAAGCTAATCAAGGAGCTGACCGCCGACGAAGCGCGCAGCCTGATTGCCGACGGAACGATTTCCGGCGGCATGATTCCCAAGGTCGAGACCTGCATCGATGCACTCGAACGCGGCGTCGAAGCCGTCGTCATTCTGGACGGCAAGGTGCCGCACGCGGTGCTGCTCGAGCTGTTCACCGAGCTCGGCGCCGGCACCTTATTCCGCCGATAATCCGCCGCGCCGGACGATGTCTGACGGCGAATGAACGCCTCCCCGCTCCGCGACCGCATGCACCGGCTCGCTCCCGGTATTGCCGCGGGCACTTCGCTCGGCATCTCCGATGTGCTGGCAAAATTCGTATTGACGGACGGAGTCGACGTCGTCTCGATGCTGTCGTTCCGCAGTCTGGTTGGCCTTGCCTTCGTAGCAAGCTGGTTTCGTTTCGGGCGCCGTCCGACCGCCAACGTCCAAGTGCGCGTCGTCTCGACGGCCGTTGGAATCATTTTTGCCGGACTGATTTTCTGCTTGTTCAAGGCGATCGAAACGATCGACGTGCCGACTGCAATCCTTTCCTATTTCACTTATCCGCTGCTGACCGGTTTGACGGCCGCGGTCGCCGGCCTTGAGCCGTTGCGCTGGAGGGGGATGCTTTGCGCCATCGTTGCATTCTGTGGGCTCGCACTGCTGATCGAGGCGCATCCCGCAGGCTCTGCCGTTGCGGGAGTGGCATATGCGATCGGAGCCGCCGGTTGCCGCACTGCAGTTTTGCTGGTGACGCGGGCTTATCTCGTCGGCGCTGACGCACGCGTGACCACCTGGTATTCGATGCTGGCGTCGACAGTGATCTTTTTAGTGGCGTCATTCGCGCAACAGGCATGGAACCTGCCGCACTCGGGTTTGGCCTGGACTTACCTCGTGGCGCTGAGCTTTGCCACGACGGCGGCGATCCTGTTTGTATTTCTCTCAACCGTCCGCATCGGCGCGTTTCGCACCGCGGTGATCATGCATCTTGAGCCTTTAACCGCGACGATCCTCAGCGGCTTGATGCTCGGCCAAGCTATCACGCCCGTACAGGCGTTGGGCATAATCATCATGCTCGCCGGGCTCATTGCATTTCAGGTATGGCGATAACGCACGGACCGTTCGATCGTCCGGCGCCGCCGATGATGTACGATCTAGCCGGGGCGCGGGTTCGGGAGCAGCGTCATGGACGAGGAGTCGTTCGTAAAAAATCCGCATTGTCATTTGGAGCATCCTCATCCATCGCGCCGAACGTTTCTGGCGGCCGCCTTGGCAGGCTGCGCCGCAACGACCATCGCGATGCGCGGCCGCGCGGTGGCGGCCG
>Ga0126369_10001653_pt1 | contig 15578 bp, 14 predicted proteins | sample PanSoiMetaPlot_1_FD_109646 | JGI IMG/M metagenome (GOLD analysis project Ga0126369, IMG submission 109646) | Tropical forest soil microbial communities from Panama - MetaG Plot_1 | ecosystem: Environmental > Terrestrial > Soil > Tropical forest > Bulk soil | place: Panama | collected 2016-02-17 | reverse complement strand
GACATCGAGTTTTTCAGTCTGTGCGAGCATCACTTGCTGCCGTTTTTTGGGAAGGCCCATGTGGCGTACCTGCCAAGCAAGCGCGTGCTGGGGTTGAGCAAGATCGCACGGCTCGTGAACATGTATGCGCGCAGGCTGCAGATTCAAGAGCGCATGACCAGCCAGATCGCGGAAGCGATTTCAGAAAAGATCAGCCCGGAAGGCGTGGGCGTGATTATCGAGGCGCGGCACCTGTGCATGCAGATGCGCGGTGTCGAGAAGCAACATGGTCAGGCGGTGACCAGCGCGATGCTAGGCTCGTTCCGTCATAACAAGCAGACGCGGGACGAGTTTTTGTCGCTGGTGCGTTCGAAGAAAAGCTAAGGCCAGCTAACGGCTGCAAGGTCGCGTTTAAGCGAGGGGGAGTATGCGAAAGGGCAAGCGGATTGTTTCCTGCGCGCTCCTTTTCGCTGTTTTTGTTTCTGCCGCCTCCGCGATTTCTGATGCGGAGATCCGGCGCCTGGCCGAAGTGATGGACTGGAAGGCCGGGCAGACCATTGCTGACGTGGGGGCGGGCGAAGGAGAAATCGGCTTTGCGGCTGCGGGTCGAGTAGGGGCGAGTGGCAAGGTGTATCTGACCGAACTGGACAAAAAAAAGCTCGCTGCTCTGGAGGACGCGACGAAGAGCCGGAAATTGACAAACGTCACGGTGGTTGAGGCGGCGGAAAAGGAAACGCGACTGCCGGACAATTGTTGCGATGGAATCGTTGTTCGCCATGTGTACCACCACTTCACGGCGCCCGCGGAGATGGACGCGAGCCTACTGCGTGCGGTGAAACCTGGCGGATTGCTGGCGGTGATAGATTTTGCTCCGCGAAAGGAGCTGAGCGAAAGCGAGCCGGTGCCGGGAGTGCCGAAAAATCGCGGCGGGCATGGAATTCCGAAAAAAATCCTCATGGAAGAGGTGAAAGCGGCAGGATTTGCCTTGAAAGAGTCGATTGACGACTGGTCAGACGGCGACTACCTGCTTGTGTTTCGCAAGCCCCTGAACTGACCCGCGTCATTTCAGGCGTTTCCGCGTCGCGCGCGAGCGGCGCACGCGATCACGATTGCCGCAAGTGGCATCGTTGCACCAGCGTCGGATGTTGCCCTTGGTGCGATCCACAAAAACCCACAGACAACCGGGATTGGCGCAAAGTTTCAGGCGTTGCTGCGCTTCGCGGGCCAAAGATTCCGCCAGGGAAGCGGCGATGCGTGCCAGTGCCTCGGGCCAACCAATTTGCACCGCTTCGCATTCAAGCCGTAACCCATTTTGGTCCTCCACGAGCTGGCGGAAGACCGGTATCTTAAGCCATGAATTCAATGCTTCGACATCGGCCCTTTCAATGGCCATACCCTTGGAGGTTTTTTTTACCACTTCACGCAAGAGTTTGCGTAGGGTGCGGAGTTCGCGAATCTCGGCCGGTCCGGCCGGCGAGACGCGGAATCGCCAGAACTCGAGAAAGTCTCGAATCCACTGTGGGTCGTTGAGAAAGTCGGTCAGCTGGCCATAGCCGTCCCACATTTCGCTGTTGGCCAAGTCGACCCAGGGTGAGGCGCCGAAATGATGCATGCGAAAAGGATGGGAAGCGGGAATCATGGTAACGAGATAAAACTCCTTGACTCATTACGTCGCGAGCGTTACGATGAAATGAGTGTAGCACTGTTATCTCATTACACGGGAATGCCATGAGCGATACCACACAAGCCATAGGGTCGGCGGGGCTGCTGACCAAGGGAGAAAAGGGTAGAGTGGAGCGGGTTCGGATAATCCTGGCGTTTCTGGCGATTTATGTCATTTGGGGCTCGACCTACCTGGCCATCCGCTATGCCGTGGAGACGATTCCGCCGCTTTACGCGGCAGGGTTCCGGCATTTGGTGGCCGGAACGATTTTGTTGTTCTGGGCACTTGCCAATGGGCAGCGACCGTCCTGGGCACAGATAAAAGCAAGTGTCGTGATCGGCTTTTTCTTTTTCCTGTTGGGGCACGGCTCGCTGCATTGGGCCGAACAGTATGTGCCGAGCGGAATGGCTTCGCTGTTGATCGCGGTTGAGCCAATCCTTGTATTTCTGCTCTCTTCGGCCGCCGCGCGCGTGTGGCGCATGAACGGACTCTTGTTCGCAGGGATTCTGCTCGGGTTGGTCGGCGTGGGAATCCTGGTAAGCGGCGCTGGCCTCGAAGCGGGCCAACGTGGCGCGTGGGGACCCATCGCCGTGTTGTTAGGAGGATTCTTCTGGTCGGTGGGCATTATCTATTCCAGGCGATCGAAACTCTCGGGCAGTCCGCTGCTGCTGTCTGCTCTGTCATTGCTGGCCGGAGCCGCGATGCTGCTTACCACCGGGACGCTGGCCGGCGAAGCGAAGGGATTTTCTGCTTCGCAGGTCACTGCAAAGTCCTGGTGGGCACTGGCGTACCTTATCGTGTTCGGTTCGATCATCGCGTTTACAGCCTACAACTGGCTGCTGGAGCATTTCTCACCCACGCTGGTGGCGACACACACGTATGTGAATCCAGTGGTTGCCGTCGTTCTAGGATGGTTATATGGCGGCGAAGTGGTGACGCTTCGCGTCGGCCTTGCGGCTGCCCTCGTCGTGGGGGCCGTCGTCTTGGTCGACCGTGGCACAAACAGGCTGAAACACCTCGAGCGTTAGCGATCCCGCAACCCGCACAAACAACATGACTTTTGCTTGCTCCGGGACCTAGCCTGTGATGAACTCTCCTACATGCCGTTGGGTCCGCTGAACTGAGCGACGGAAAAAAGCTGTCAAAATGATCGGCACATGGGCTCTTATCCGCATAGGGGCGGGCCGGGAGATGACAGCGTTAGGTGAACGCCGCAAGCCTCCGGAACAACGCTGATTACATGATCGGTCAAAAATTCGGCCACTACCTAATCGAACAAAAGCTCGGCGAAGGTGGCATGGGCGTGGTGTATCGTGCGAGGGATGAAAAACTCCAGCGGCAAGTGGCCTTGAAGTTTCTGGAGAGCTTGCCTACGGGCGGCTCTGCAAGCCACGAACGCGTTCTGCAGGAAGCGCGTGCTATCTCTGCGCTGAATCATCCCAACATTTGCACGGTGTACGAAGTTGGCGACATCGAGGGCAGACCGTATATCGCCATGGAATTCGTGGAGGGCCGGCCACTGTCGATGGAGATTCCCGCCAACGGCATGAGCCTGGACCAAGTAGAGCGATATGGAATGCAACTGGCCGATGCACTCAGCCACGCGCATAGCCGGGGAATCATTCACCGTGATCTGAAAGCCGCAAATGTGATCGTGACACCGCAGGGTCGCATGAAAGTGCTCGATTTTGGCATTTCGCGGCGGCTGGAGCCTGGAAAGGGCGGGGACGGGACCACGCAGTTCGACAAGTCCTGGGAATCGCAGCATACCTTCACAGGCACGCTTCCCTATGTCGCACCGGAGGTGCTGAGAGGGGAAGAAGGAGATGCGCGAAGCGATATCTGGTCGCTGGGTGTTTTGCTTTATGAAATGGCTGCTGGTAGGCGGCCGTTCCGCGGCAACACGGCGTTTGAATTGAGCGCGGCGATTCTGCGAGAGCGCGCGCCGTTGATTAAGCCGCCGCTACCGCCCATTCTCCAGAGCGTCGTCGACCGGTGCTTGGACAAGGATCCAGGGCTGCGCTATCAGAGCGCGGGAGAAGTACGGGCGGCGCTGGAGGCCGCAACAACTGGTTCCCGGTCGCATGAATATCTAAGTGTTTTGGCGAAGCGCGACGGCGAAGCGCAAACGCACGCCACCCGGAATATTCTCCTAATGACCCTGGCGCTTCTGCTAGCTGGTGGATTCGGGTACTGGCTGTATAGGCGGTCCACGGCTAAGCCGGAAAAAGTGATGGTGGGGGCCATCCAGTCGATTGCCGTGCTTCCGCTGGAAAACCTTTCGGGGGATCCGGGGCAACAGTATTTTGCTGACGGAATGACGGATGCGTTGATTACCGAGCTGTCGCAAATCAAGAAGCTCCGCGTAATCTCACGAACCACGGTCATGCAGTACAAGCAAACGCACAAGTCGCTGCAGGAAATCGCACAGGAGCTCAACGTAGATGCGGTTGTGGAAGGCACGGTGGTGCGTTCCGGGGATCGCGTGCGGATTTCCGCGAAATTGTTTCAAACAAACGTCGAAAGCGCGCTGTGGGCCGACAATTTCGACCGAAAGTTCACCGACATTCTTGCACTGCAGAGCGATGTGGCCACGGCAATCGCGCGCGGGATCCAGGTGGAATTGAGTCAACCGGAAGCATCGGAACTGGCGCGAAGCCGGACGGTTGTGCCCGAGGCGTATGAAGCTTATTTGAAGGGACGGTACGAGGATTCGAAGCGGACACCGGAGGGGTTACACGCCGCGCTGACATTTTTTCAGGCAGCTACGCAGAAGGATCCCACCTTCGCTGAGGCCTACGCAGGACTCGCGGTTACGTATATGAATCTCAGTAACTATCAGTTGGCTCCGGCGACCGAGGTGATGCCGCAGGCTTTGCGGGCAGCGGCAAAGGCTTTGGCATTGGATGACCGGTTGGCGGAGGCCCACGCGGCACTAGCGGTGATCCGCTTCTATAACCTGGAGCGCGGCGGCATTGAGACCGAGTTCCTGAAAGCGATTGCGCTCAATCCCGGTTACGCACAGGGATTGCACTGGTATGCATTGTATCTTGGCGCCCAGGGGCGCAAGGAAGACTCGATCACCGAGATCAAGCTGGCGCACCAGATTGACCCGCGTTCACAGATTATCAACGCGAATATCGGCTGGTGTTACTACCTGGCCGGGGATTACGACAAGGCGATCGAGGCGGAAAAGGAAACCCTGCGTCTGGATCCGGGCTTCGGCGTGGCCTATGGCTATTTAAGCCAGTCGTATTCGGAGAAAGGGCAATTTGCGGAATCGATCGACGCAGGCCGGAGCTATGTTTCGCTGGCCCCGGGCGACGTTTCAAGGCGTGCGGAACTGGCTGCGGTGTACGGGCGCGCCAAAAAACGGGCCGAGGCAGGCGAGATTCTCGCATCCTTCGCAAAGATCAAGGCGGATCAGTATATTTCCGCCTACGACTGGGCAATGGCGTATTCGGGGCTGGGCAACAAGCAGCAGACAATCGACTGGCTCGAGAAGGCATTTGACGAGCGTAATGGGCGGCTTGCAAACCTGGCCGTACACCCGCAGTTTGCATTTTTGCGGAACGAGCCCGCTTTTCAGGAACTGATTGCCCACTGGCATGACGTTTCCGCAGACGCCTCCAAATAAAGCGCGTTGTCACTAGAGATGACTTATCCATTTTGTGGAGTGAACTTCTTGACGGCGTTCGCGGTGTCGAATAGACTCCGCTCGCTGAGGCGTGCGAGTGCCGAGCGGAACGACGTCCGCATCGGAACAATGCATGCCGTGGCGGCAAGGAGGGTGCAATGGCGAAGAAGTACAAAGTGGGCTTCAAAACGATCAACGCCAAACTGACGGTTACCAAACGGCATCTACAGAAGATCAAGAAATATGTCACAGCGAAGGACCGGAAGGCCATTGCCGCGCAGATTGAAGCAATTGATGTGATTCTCAATTCCTGTGGACGCGGCAATCCTCGCATGTCGGCGTTCTTCAATGCCAAGTAGGCAAAGGCGAACCAAGCTGAGCAGTCCCGTAAGCCGGAAAACGATTTCAAGCATCGGCGGCAAGGAGGGCAAAATGGCGAAGAAGTACAAAGTGGGATTTAAGACGATTAACGCCAAGCTAGCGGTGACCAAGCGGCATCTGAAAAAGATCAAGAAGCACGTGAAGGCCAACGATCAGAAAGTCATCGCTGCGCAGATCCAGGCCATCGATGTGATCCTGGCTGCTTGCCGCGTAAGGATGTCGGCAACCTATACTGGCAGCGGCAAGTAGATCACAAACATGAAGCGCTACCCTGGGAGCCGCTGAAATCGGAGCTCCCGGAAGATGCCTGCACCCCAAAAAAATTCCAAGCCGGATCGAACGCGCGGAGCATTTCTACGGCGAGCGCCCTTTCTTGTCTCCTACTGGCAAGGCAAACAGCTGTACATAGAGAACTATCTTTCGCGCAAGAAAATCGCGGCTTCGATGGAAACTGCGGCGCTGCTGGATTTTTTCTCCGGCTGGAAGCGGGAAGAAGGGATGTTTCGTCGCTGGCCTGAATATACACAGAAGTCCCTCCGGGATGCGGCTGGGCGGCTGGTGAAGGAGTCCTTCCTACACAAGTCGAACAAAAGAACCTCGAAACGGAGCCCGGCCGAGCGGGCTCTGAAACACTGGAAGAATTGGAATCCTGTTGCCGGTTTCTTCCACTTTCAGACGAAAGATTCCTACAGCGAAGAAGTTCGACCCGAAGAAATTCAATGGGTAGCCAACCTCATGCGGCGGCAGCGTATTCCCGCTCCCGTGAGGAGATGGCCTTCGACGTGGACGATTCCACTTCCAAAAGAAACCTGCAACGGCGAATTCCCCGAAGTGTTGCTGAAAAGGCGTACCTGGAGGGAGTTTGGCAACAAGCCAGTTTCAAAGGAGCAACTCGCGCGGGTGCTGGACTTGTCATTTGGCGTGCAGGATTGGGGAAAGATTTCGCCGAGCCGGAGCTTTGCGCTGAAAACATCGCCCTCGGGCGGCGGGTTGCATCCGGCCGAGGCGTATGTGTTGGTCCGCAAGGTTACAAGTGTTCCGCGCGGAGTCTACCACTACGACGCCGTGGGACATCGGCTGCAGCAGATTGGAAAAGGAGTGCGTTCGGCAGACATCCAGACATTGCTTGCGGGACAGTGGTGGTTTCGCGATGCAGCGTTTGTGGTGTTTCTCACAGCGATCTTTCAGCGGACGCAGTGGAAATATGACTATGCACGGGCTTACCGGGCGGTACTGGCCGAAGCAGGGCACCTTTGCCAGACGTTTTGTCTGACGGCTACTTGGCTAGGGCTGGCGCCGTTTTGCACAATGGCGCTCATGGACACCAAGATCGAGCAAGTACTGCGGGTGGATGGGATTTCAGAATCGGTTTTGTATGCGATGGGAGCCGGGACGAAGCCGGAAACCCGAAATAGAAAATCTAAAGCGAAAAATTCCGAAGGCCCAGCCGAACCCGAAACCTGAAGGGAATCGACGAAGCAGCCTCCGGCGACGTTGAAATTTTGGCGACAGGGCTGGCGCTAAATCCTTTAGTCCACAAGACCCCGCCCAACGACAAAAACTGGTTCGATCTTGTTACTTCTTGCTGACTGGCACCGAGGCACGGGTGGTTTCCCAGTCGATGTTGAGATTCGCGCCAGCCCCGCCCTTTTCGAACGACATGGTGAAATTCTCAACGGGCGAGGGGGCGGCGGAGACTTTCATGTCCACGCGCGCAAGGTCGTTCGACTGACCGGGATAGTCGGTGCCCCACTCACCGGTTTTTTTGCTGATGATAAGGGTCCATTTATCCTTGTTCGGGATGGTGAACACGGTGTATTTGCCAGCAGGAACGGTGGCGGCACCAATATTGAGGTCGACAGGAGCAGTCAGTGTGGTGGCTTCGTTGGCGCCGGTCCGCCAAACCTGCCCAAAGGGAACCAGTTCACCGTAAACCTTGCGGCCCTTGGCGCGGGGGCTGGAATAATCGATCGTGACGACCTTTCCGCCACCAAGATCCCAAGTCGCCTGGGCTGGCGGGCTAGGCCTTTTGGATTTGTCTTGCTGCGCGACGACCACTAAAGCGGCGGCAAGAACCACTCCCACTACGCCGACGATCGTCAGTTTGCGGTTCATGTTTTGTGTCCTCCCGGCATACTTTACCACGAGACAAGATCGTGAGGATCACTGCGTGCGTTTAACCGATCGGGTGAAACGCGGCCGATACCCGCCCGGCGCCACAAGCAGCGAACCACGGCTCCTCGAAAGCCCGGCCAATCGATTTTCGCAGCGCTACTTCGCCGGTTTGCAGACAGGCGGAGGCGAAGTCAGCAGCGTTGGATCGGGATAGCTGTAATCTCCGTCGAGCGCGTTTGAAGGGACCCTGCGTTCGAACCATTGCAGCAAGGCCAGGACTTGAGGGTTGTAGGTGTTCCCGTTCACAGTGATAGGGAAGGGCACGCCAGCTAGCGGATCGCCAACTTCGAGATTGGATTGGCAGGTCCCCGGAGCAGCGCCGGGGATTTGGAAAGGCGGAACCGGATTGATGCCGAACGGATCGTTGAGCCACTCGCCGACTTCGTGACTGAGCGGAAGAATGTCACTGAACTGACCTTGCAGTGCTGTGGCTGAGACCCAGCTGGCCCAGGCGAAAGTCTGAATCTCGAGGTCGTCCTTTACTTGCCCCGTGGCGAACGCTTCGTGAAAGCCGAGCGCGAAACCGTTGCTTGGATCGGCATTGGGGGCGATAAACATGTCCTGGGTCAGCACGACGACAAATTCGTTCACCTGGATGTTTTCGAGCTGCAGAATGGTGCCGAGCTGCGAATTCCAGAACTCCGAGTCCAGGACAGCAAACGGCGAGCCGTTAGGGGGCAGAAAAAACAAATTTGCGTCGTCCCCCGGGACTTCCACAACCACGGGCTTCAGGATTCTCGGCCGATCGATACGGTCGTGCCAATCGTCATTAGCCCGGTTGTGAAACGTGGCTCGCATCACCGCGTCCCCAAATTGTCCCGTGGTCCCCGGGAAACTTGCGGGAGACCAAATCGGAGAAGCAAGCGTGGCATCCACAATGCCCGTCGGATCCAAAATAAATGGATTTCCGGCGTTATCGACGAAGTCGGGGAATAGGAGTATCACCGGAATCAGCACGGTGTCTGTCTTTGACGGGCGGGTGTTCGGGTCATGGCCAACCATGGTGAAAGGAAACGTCTGCCCTTGAAAGGAGAAGGATCGGCTGAAGACCGGGACGGTTTTTATGTCACCGAGGAAGGGAACGATTGTGTCGTGGTGCCCAGAAGCGGCGTTGTGGGCCTTCAGCGAATGGACGGCGCGGTTGCTTGGATGGAGAAACTGAACCCGGCCCCGCAGGGAATCGGCAACGGACAGCGGAAGGGGGATCGGCTGTTTAAGCGGCCGGGTGGTGGGCTGCTGGGCGACGCTTTCAAAGGACAGAAATGCAGACACACCAAGGGCACAGACGAAGAGTCGGAGTTGGAAGTTCATGAAAGTTTTCACTCCTAGTGGTGGGATACCGGGGACCGAGACTTCCCAGGCGGGAAAACATACGAGAGGACACCCAAAACGGTCATAAGCCTAGCATCGGTATGTTTGCTGGCAAGTGTTATTTTCATATTCGTGCGGGGCGTCCAGAAACCTGACTCACGCCTGAGGATTCGACCTTCGGGAAATGCGTCTCGGGCGCTTTACACTGAAAACATACTTGTGCTAGTTTAGAAGTGTCGAAGAAAAGAGGAAAATTTCAGGGACGACGGTGGGGGGCACTTGAGCGACGCCAAAGTTATGTTGATTGAGCAATTCCGCGCACACGTTAAGGACACGGGGTCGCCAGAAGTGCAGATCGCACTGCTGAGCGAGCGGATCAACTATTTGACGACGCACCTCAAGTCGCACGTAAAAGACCACGCATCCCGCCGCGGATTGATCATGATGGTCAACAAGCGGCGGCGTTTGCTGGACTATCTCAACCGGCGGGACCCGGATCGGTATCACCAGATTGTCGAACGCCTTAGCCTGCGCAAGTAGCAGTGGGCCGCGCGAAAAGCGCTTCTGCTTGCGCCTTCACGAACGAACAAATTCCCAGCGGAGTCTGTCGCCCGGTCGGGTTGTCGCCGGACGTGAATGTGACAAGCCTGTTTCCACGGGCCTGTTGGCTTTCGCCTTGGTGTCACCCTAAGAAGCCTTCCTGTTCATGGCGGGCGCCCTCTTCTCTTCCAATTGCCAGCAGGCATGGCCTGCTAGACGAGCTCCGTTAGCTGCGGAGCCAAAGGAAAATATACATGTCCGATAATAACCACACGCCCGCGCCGTTCCAGGTATCCATCGAAGTCGGGGGACGTCCCCTCATCCTTGAGACCGGAAAAATTGCCAAACAGGCAAACGGCGCCGTGACCGCCCGCTATGGCGACACCATTTTGCTGGTGACGGCGTGCATGGCTACCAAGCCGAATGACCGCGACTTTTTGCCGTTGACCGTGGACTACCGCGAGAACACCTATGCTGCAGGCAAGATTCCCGGAGGATTTTTCAAGCGCGAGGGGCGCCCCACGGAAAAAGAGATTTTGGTTTCCCGCTTGATCGACCGGCCGATGCGCCCGCTGTTCCCCGATTCCTGGAGAAACGAAACCCAGGTGATTGCCATGGTTCTCTCGGCGGACAGCGACAATGATCCCGACGTGATTGCCGTGACGGCAGCCTCTGCGGCTGCTTATTGCTCCGACCTACCGTTTACCGACCCAATCGCCGCAGTGCGGGTGGGTTTGCTCGATGGCAAGCTGGTGGCGAATCCGACGGTTGCGGACCAGAAGGTCAGCAAACTGAACATTGTGATCGCGGGAACAGCGGAAGGCATCGTGATGGTGGAGTCCGGTGCGTTCGAAGTTTCAGAAGAGAAGGTGGTGGAAGCGCTGGAGTTTGGCCACGAACAGATCAAGAAGATCGTGGCGGGCATCAAGGAACTCCACGGTCAGATTAAGCCGAAGAAGGTGGAGGTTGCGCCTCTGCCGTTTGATCAAGCGATCTATGACAGCATCAAGAAGACCTTCGGCGCGAAACTGCAGGACGCCCTGAACACGGAGAAGCATCCAAAGAAAGAAAGCTATCACCTGGTGGATGCACTGCACGACGAGATTCTGGCGACCGTGCCGGAAGAAGAAGAAGAGAAGCGTGCTCTGACGAACCGCGCCTTCGAACGGCTGCGGGAGGATATTTTCCGCCAGGAAGTGCTAAAAGCGAAGCGGCGTCCAGATGGCCGAGCGTTCGACCAAATTCGCAAAATCACTTGCGAGGCCGGTTTGTTGCCGCGCGTGCACGGTTCGGCGTTGTTTACCCGAGGCGAGACGCAGGCGCTGGCCACCCTGACCCTTGGAACCAAAGAAGACATGCAGAGGCTGGACCTTCTGTTCGAGACCGACACTTTCAAACGTTTCATGCTTCACTACAACTTCCCGCCATTCAGCGTTGGCGAGGTAAAACCGTTGCGCGGTGCTGGCCGTCGCGAAATCGGTCACGGAGCTCTTGCGGAGCGCGCGCTGGCGAACCTGCTTCCGCCCGAAGTGGAGTTCCCCTATGCGATGCGCGTTGTGAGTGACATTCTAGAGTCCAACGGCTCGTCCTCGATGGCGACCGTTTGCGGTGGTTCGTTGGCGCTAATGGATGCTGGCGTGCCGATGAAGGCTCCCTGTGCGGGTATCGCCATGGGGCTGGTGGTTGGCGACAAAGGCGAATATTCGATCCTAACGGACATAGCGGGCGCCGAAGATCACTATGGCGACATGGACTTCAAGGTTGCCGGAACGCGCGATGGCATCACCGCGTTGCAGATGGACATCAAGGTCACCAGCATCAGTATCAACATGATGCGCGAAGCCCTGGCACAGGCGAAGCGCGCGCGCTTCGAAATCCTCGATATCATGGAGAGGACCCTCGGCAAGCACCGCGAGACAATTTCGTCCTACGCGCCGCGCCTGTATAAGCTGAGTATCCCGACCGACAAGATCCGCGACCTGATTGGTCCGGGCGGAAAGAAAATTAAGTCCATTATCGAACAGACCGGCGTGAAGATTGATGTCATGGAAGACGGTACGGTGCACATCTTCTCAACCAGCGGCCCCGGCGGCGACCAGGCGTTGCAGATGGTGCGCGACGTTACCGCAAGCGCCGAGGTAGGGAAAACGTATCTGGGCAAGGTGGTGCGCCTCGCGGAGTTTGGTGCGTTCGTCGAACTGTTTCCCGGCACCGACGGCTTGCTGCACATTAGCGAAATCTCCGAGCATCGCATCCGCGACGTCCGCGATGAATTGAAGCTGGGCGATCAGGTGCTGGTGAAGGTGCTGGCGATCGAAGGTAACAAGATCCGCTTGTCGCGAAAGGCGCTGATCAAGGAAGCGCGGGAGAAGCAGGCCAAGAAGGATGGCGGAAGCACGCCGGCACCTGCGGCAGCCGCGGGTGGCGAAGGCAATTAACGATTAACCAATTGCAGCAAAGAAGGCCCCCGATTGGGGGCCTTCTTGATTTCTTGAACCATTCCAGGAATCACGCACCTACGGCGCTCAGACAATGCCTTATCCAGGCCTTAGGCCCTGAGCCGGCCTGTTTCGTCGCGCGGCTAGCAGGCTACCGCTTGTCGGGCTGGCGCTGCGCGATGCACCGCGGTCAGTAGGCCCCACAAAGAATCAAGGGCCTCTTTGGTAGTGGCGAGGATTTCCTCTTCGCTGCCTTCGGCATGTTCCAAAAGCCAGTGGCGCCAAGCTTCGCGATGAGCCTTGTCAGCTTCTTCGTGGACTTCGAAGTATGCGAGTCCTTCCTTGGAGTTCAGGCCGTAGAACTTCTTCAAGCCTTCGATTTTCGTGGCAGCGATTTCGGGGACCTGCGATTCATACGCGTAGAGGGCGGCCACGGCTTCGGCTACGGTGCGATCACCGACGATTTCGCGGAATTTTTCGACGACAGCCTGAGCGCCCGGAAGAGCGGGGCAAGAGGTGATGTCATCCTCGCTGACACCGACTCCCGCGGCAAAATCGCGCCACAGCTTCGGGTGCGGGCGGGAGAGATTTTCCTCCTCTTCGAGATTTTCCATCACAACTTCGCGGATGGGCCCTTCAGTGCGGGCCGCGAGCACGCGGAGATGCTTGGGGAAGGCTTCGACGTGTCGGTAGTACTGCGCGGCGTAGAGTTGAAGCGCTTCGCGGGTCAGCTTGCCTGTCTGCCAGTCCTGATAAAACGGGTGTTTGAGAAGATGCCTCTCGGCAATTGCCGCATCAATTTTCGCGAGCAGTTCGGGTTTGGACATCGGCGTTCTCCGTAGGGCAATTTGGGTACCGGGCCCTCAAATACATGTTGCCCGATGTGGGCAGCAGTTTAGCAGAAATGTGTTTCTCTTGTCGGTGCGATTGCTGGCTTGGGCCGTTTGAAAGAGAAAGAGGAAGGTGGACTGGAATCTAAGCGAAGTCCTGCGATGAGCGATTTCATCCGCGTCCTTCCATATCTCGTCATCGAGTCAGTCAGAAATTCAGGCGTGTGATGTCAGCCCCAAGGGATTGCAGTTTTTCGACGATGCCTTCGTAGCCGCGGTCAATGTGGTACACACGGTCAATGGTGGTTTCGCCTTCAGCGACAAGGGCGGCGAGGACGAGGCCGGCGCTGGCGCGCAAGTCGGAAGCCTGCACAGTGGTGCCGGAGAGGTTCGCCGGGCCGCGGACGACGGCGCGGCGGCCGTCGATTGAGATGTTGGCTCCCATGCGAACCATCTCGCTGGCATGTAAAAAGCGATTTTCGAAAATGGTTTCGGTGATGACAGAGGTGCCCTCGGCTTGCGTGGCTATGGCCATGAACTGGGCCTGCATGTCCGTGGCGAAGCCGGGATATTCCTCTGTGGTGACGTCGGAAGCGATTAGATTTTGCGCAGCGCGCACGCTCACCGTGGACTGATCCATTGCCTCGACACGCACTCCGGTTTTCTCTAGCTTGGCGAGTACGGCGCCAAGATGGGTGGGCTGGCAGTTGGCGATGGTTAGTTCGCCGCCGGTAATAGCCCCTGCGATCAGGAAGGTCCCGGCTTCGATACGGTCGGGGATCACCGCGTGGACAGCACTGTGAAGCGTCGGGACACCGCGCACAAGCAGAGTGGAGGTTTCGTCGCCCTGGATGTCCGCACCCATTTTTCGGAGCAGATGAATCAAGTCGGTGATTTCGGGCTCGCGAGCGGCGTTTTCAAGGATTGTTTCGCCGTCGGCGAGCGTGGCGGCCATCAGGATGTTCTCCGTGCCAGTGACGGTGATTCTCTCAAAGACGATGTGCGCGCCCTTCAGGCGGCCGCCGTTAGCGACTCTGGCTTGAATGTATCCGTGTTCGGTGGCGATCTGTGCGCCCATTTTTTCGAGCGCGGCCAGGTGCAGGTCCACAGGACGCGCGCCGATAGCACAGCCGCCGGGAAGAGAAACGTGGGCAACGCCGGAACGCGCAAGGGCCGGGCCGAGTGTAAGGATGGAAGCCCGCATCGTTTTTACAAGCTCGTAAGGGGCGACGGCGTCGTTGAGCGTCTTGCTCTCGATGGTGTAGGTGTCCGCCGGAAAATTCTCGGTGCTCACGGTGGCGGACATGAATGCCAACAGCTTGCCCATGGTGATGATATCCCGCACCTTGGGAACATTGTGCAGAGTGACCGGCTCGGCGGTCAGCAGGGCTGCGGCCATGGCGGGCAGCGCGGAATTTTTCGCCCCGCCGATCTTCACCGTGCCATGCAGCGGTTTGCCGCCGCGGATCAGGAACTTATCCATTTCGAAATTATCCCAGACGAGAGTATCTGTTACTCGTCCAGCGCTTTCCGCAGGTTCCCGCCCGATTCTCTCTGGATGCGGCGGGCCTGATTTGCGGAAACTCCTTTTTTCAAGAGTATCAGGGCCAGACGGAGGTCGTGTCCGGATTGACGCAATGCGCGTGTAACCGCGGACACGTCCCTGGCGCTGGCTTCCTTGAGTATCCATTTGGCACGCTCTCTGAGCTTCTCATTTGCCTCGCCGACGTCGATCATGAGGTTGTCGTACGCATGACCAAGGCGAACCATCACGGCGGTGGAGAGCATGTTGAGAACCATTTTTTGGGAGGTGCCGGCTTTGAGACGCGTGGAACCGGCGAGAACTTCGGGCCCCACTTGGGGAGTGATGGCGATGTCCGCGCGCTTTGCCAAAGGTGAACGGCCATTCGATGTCACGCCGATGGTTAGGGCGCCGCAGCGCCTTGCGTAAGCAATGGCGCCCAACACATACGGCGTGGTACCGCTGGCGGCGATGCCCACCACGCAGTCCAGTTTCGTGAGATTAAGTTTGCCGAGATCGCGGGCGGCATCTTTGAGACGATCTTCGGCGCCTTCGACGGACTCGGTCACGGCTTTTTTTCCGCCGGCGATGACTGCTCGCACTAGGTTTGGTGACACCCCAAACGTGGGTGGACATTCAGAGGCATCCAGGACGCCCAAGCGGCCGCTCGTGCCGGCGCCCACATAAATCAGACGGCCGCCGTTTGTAATGCGCTCAACGACGGCATCCACTGCGCGCGCAATCGCGCGTATCTCGTGGCGGACGGCGCGCGGTATCTTATGATCTTCCTGATTCATCAGGCGAACGATCTCGAGTGCACTCATTCGGTCGAGGTCTTTCGAGGCCGCGTTGCGCTCCTCGGTGATTCGCCGGGCATAGGTTTTGTGCACCGATTGGCGAGAGGGCATTTCTAGATTATAGCGGTGGCTGCTAGGTCCTAGCGAATCAACGCCCGGAAGTTTCGGTTTTCCTAACGGCGGGAAGGGCAACTCGTACGCAATTGAGGGGTTTGGGCAGCGGTCAGCTGTGGTAGAAGGGAATAAGCTTTATTTAAGATTCGGTAACACCGGAAACGACCGCATGGATGTCCTAAAGAAACTCT
>Ga0126369_10001652_pt1 | contig 15587 bp, 18 predicted proteins | sample PanSoiMetaPlot_1_FD_109646 | JGI IMG/M metagenome (GOLD analysis project Ga0126369, IMG submission 109646) | Tropical forest soil microbial communities from Panama - MetaG Plot_1 | ecosystem: Environmental > Terrestrial > Soil > Tropical forest > Bulk soil | place: Panama | collected 2016-02-17 | reverse complement strand
CCCCTTTCGCATACTTTATAATAGTGTGCGGAGGAGCGGATTTCAATATTCGGAGGACATATTTTCCAGCTTATGTAGTAGGCATCGTCGGCGGCATCCCCAGAGGACTCGCTCCACCAGGAGGGCCTGCACCTGCGGGTGGGGCCGGCGGCTGGCCAGGAGGCATCCCGCCCGGCGCAGGTGGCTGACCAGGGCCAGGCTGAGGCCCACCAGTTTGCCCACCAGGCTGGGGGCCACCTGCCCCACTTTCGTCGCCCGGAGGCGGTGGAGCAGTTCCTTGCTTGTCATCCGGTGGTCCCTCCGACTGTTTGCTGGGAGTGCCCAACTGATGAATCGGGACGCCCAAGCGGCTACTTAGCTCTTCTAGTTCCTGGGCCGCGCTGCTGACCACGCCGGCCAGGTCGTCCTTTTCCTCAATCGCCTTCATGATCCCCACGCCCACCTTCTGCAACACCTTCAGGTGCTTGTTCTCCTCCCTGGGCCAGTGTTGATGCAGTATGCGGCGAATCTGATTGACGACCTTCTCAGAGTATTTTATCAGGTTACGGCTGCCCATGCTCTTGGCATCGTCCCGCAGGTCATGCAGGGCCGTAAGAATGTCGCCCACCTTCTGGCCGAGATAAGCTCGTTGCTCAGTTAAAAGGAATTCCTTGAAATCCATAACGTCTGTATATAGTGGCCCTTCCAGTCGAAATACCAGGCGAAGGGCCTGGCGTACCGATAGAAGGCGCGGTAACGGTAATTATGCTCTTGGTTCACCTTGACCCTCGGCGGTCTTGCGTTGGACGGCGGCGGCGATCAACCCGTGGAATAAGGGCGCGGCCCCCGTCAGACGGCTCTTGAACTCCGGGTGGGCCTGCGTACCGATGAAGAACGGATGCACGTCGCGGTCCATCTCCATAATCTCAATCAAATTCGACTGCGGGTGCCGGCCCGTCACCCGCAAGCCCCGCTCACAAAAGGTCGGGTTGTCCGCGTAAAAGGGATTGACTTCGTAGCGATGGCGGTGGCGCTCGCTAATGACCTTCTTCTTATAAAGATCGTAGGCCAGGCTGTCCTTTTCCAACTCGCAGTCGTAAGCCCCCAACCGCATCGTGCCGCACTTCTTCGTCACTTCCTCCTGGCCCTTGACGTAGTGAATGACCGGGTGCGGCGTCTCCTTGTCGAATTCCTCACTGTTGGCCTTCTCCAAACCACGGCTCCGGGCGTACTCGATGACAGCGCACTGAAGGCCAAGGCAAATCCCCAGGAAGGGGATTTTCTTCTCCCGAACATACTTGATGCCGCGAATCTTCCCCTCGATGCCCCGCGAATCAAAGCCGCCCGGCACTATGACCCCGTGCAGCCCCTCAAAATACTTCCACACGCCGCGCATGTCCTTGGCATTCTCCAAGTCCTCAGCACTGATCCAGCGAATCTTGGTGCGCACGTTATTGGCCACCCCAGCGTGGTAGATCGCCTCCTTCAACGACAGGTACGCCTCGCAGCAGTTGTCATATTTGCCCAGAACGCCGATCTCAACCTCCGGCATCTCCTTGTCGTCCAGATATTTCTCCACCAGTTCGCGGTACTTGTGGATGCGCACACCATTGCGAGTCATATGGAACTTGTCGATAATCAAATCGTCTATGTGGCGGTTATAAAACTCGATGGGGACGCGATAGATCGTCTGCACGTCCGGGGCGTCAAAGACCGCCTCACGGGGAACGTTCGTGAGGTTGGCCACCTTGTCCAATATCTTCTTGGGCACCGGGCGATCAACGCGACAGAGGAGGATGTCCGGCTGGAGGCCGAAACGCTGGAGTTCGTGGACGGACTGCTGGAGCGGCTTGGTTTTGAACTCCTTGATCGTCTCGATCCACAGGATCGGGCTGACCAGGACCGCCATCACGTCGTTCCAGTGACGCTGCTTGAACTGCCGCACGGCCTCAAGGAACGGGCCGCTCTCGATGTCACCGACCGTGCCACCGATTTCAATTATCACCACGTCTGCATCCTTGCCGAATTCGATCATGCGGTTCATGATCTTGTCGGTGATATGCGGAATGAACTGGATGGTCTGCCCCAGGTACTTCCCTTCTTCTTCCTCCGCGATGAGTTCCTTGTAGACCGTGCCGCTCGTGAGGATGTTGTTACTGGAAACGTGGCAACCGATAATCCGCTCGTAATGCCCCAGGTCCAGGTCCGTCTCGCTACCGTCGTCGCAGAGGAAGACTTCCCCGTGTTCGCGGGGTGCGAGAATGCCCGCGTTGGTGTTCAGGTAGGGATCAAACTTGACGGGGTGGATTTTTAGCCCCCGCATGGCGAGGAGAAGCCCGATGGAGGCACTGCTGATGCCCTTGCCTGCACCGGAGATCACCCCGCCCATAACTACGATGTATCGGGCCATATCTTTAGTTACCCCACGAAAGCTTCATTTCACTTTAGTAGAGTATAACAGATAAAAACGCCGGGATGGTAGCCCGGCGTTTTATCGTGCGCTCATATTTGGCACGCGCCGCCGGCACATGCCCACTCCTGCATCGGTCTGGTATTATCCGAATCCTCTACCATCGTGGCATAGTCCACGTCCTTGTACTCGCGGACGAGATCGCACCACATCTTCCAGTTATGAACGGACTTGAGGCAGTAGGTCATGTTGCGGATGTCGCCACCGAAGTAGCGGTGGGCGAACTGCTTGGCCCGCCGAATCCAGTCAACCATCGACTCGTACAGAGCCACATCCTCCTTCCAGGCCCGGACCTCCTCGATCTCCACGGTGAATTGGCCGTTGGGGTACACTGGCTCCTTGATTTCCTTGCCCAACCCCATGACCGCATTACACGCGGCCCACAAATCGTCCCCGAACGCCCGCATCCCATCCACAATGAGGCCACTAGCGAACATGCTCCCCTCGCCGTACATCTGCACGATTTCCTTGGGATTGTGGACCGTACACATGGGCATCTGCGGGAAGTCCATGTCGCCGGACTGCGGCAGCAGCGCGATGCCGGCGAAATACTGGCGATGATCGTAGATGAAGTCGGTCACCGCTTCCCATTCCTCCGGCTTGACGTTAATCGTGTTGGACACGTTATGCGTCAGCCACGGTTGGGTGCATGAGTCATCCCGCTTTCCATGCGTCACCCAATTCTGCTGCGTGAGCTTGACGTGCTTTAGCAGCGTGATGGCGTCGATCTGGTTCTTGGTGCGCGCACCATCCGGCACTTCGATGCAGAAGGTGATAACCTCGTCGGTGCCGTTGGCGCAATGAACGCTCCGTTCGACCGCATGGGGGTTGGCCTGCTTGAAATGCTGGAGGGGAGCCTCCATCTGGTTGGCCTGGATGCGGCGAAAATAACGGCGGGCGTGGTGGGCGTGGATGCCACTGGCGCAGCCCAGGATGCAGGATGTCGTCCCGGCAGGTTTCACGCAGGTGCCACGGGCACAGGGCCGCACACCGATCTTCGGTGCAAACTCGGCGTTCACGTCCAACACATATTTGGCCATCTCACGCTGGGTCTTGGTGTCGAAAATAATATCGGGGTTGTCCATCATCCCCGTGATACTGACGCCCAGCAACGCCTCCCGGTCCACGATCTCCTTCGTGGTCTTGCCCAGGTAGTCAAAGTCCGTGTAGCCGGCCTGGAGCGTCCCGATAATCGCCGCCGCACGGGCGGCGATGCCAAAATCTTCCTTGCACTTGACCTTGCGACCGTTGATCTCGCAGAGGTTGCACATCTGCCAGCCAGATTCCCCGGTCAGCCAATGTACGGGCCACATGCCGATCTCAACGCAGGGATTGACCACCAACTCGGTGCTGTCGCTCCATACAAAACCCGGCTCGCCAAACTGTTTGACCGACTCCATCAGCTTGATGAACTGCTTCTTGGTAGTCTTGTCACGCAGTAATAAGGCCGAATTATTGGAACGGGCACGCTGGGGGTTCTCGGTGAACCAGTTGCCCGTCTTGGCGGTCGTCATCTCCTCGTCGTCGGGCGAGAACAGGCAGATCGTCGCAGACCGCCGGACGCCCCCGGATAGCACCGCGTCCGAGGCGTGCATACAGATGTCGTAGGCGTCGATGGGACGAAGGCGGGCGTATTCCTTGCTACGCTGGTTTAGCAACCGGCGGATGATCTCCAGCGAACGTTTTAACGGCTCCGGGCCAGGTGCCTTGCCGACTCCCGAAGCCAGGTCTGACCCTGCCGGGCGAATCCGCGAATAATCGAAGGCGACCTCGTAGCCTTCCCACTCAGGGTACTGCGCGTGCGGCAGGTAGGTGGCCAATAATATGCCCAGGGCGTCGGCCCAACCCTCGATGGTGTCCGGGATCACGAAGGTCTTCTTGCCCTTGCTCAATATGACCTTGGAGAACTCCGGGAGCTTGGCGATGTGATGCCTCTGCACCGAGAACCCGGTGCCGCAGCCGCATAAAAGGAGCCAGAAACATTCTTGGAAAAACCGCATCCGGTCGCAGTACGACACGCAGCAGTTATACATCCGGGCGTTCTTGCGCTCAATCGGCAGACCGCCAAACTGGAGCGCCCGTTGACTCCCCAACACCCGTTTGTTTCGCACCTGCTCAAACGCCCATTCGATCTCATTCTCCACTTGCGGGTACTTGCGCAAGTGCATATTCTTCACCCGCTCCACCGCCTCGGTCCACGACTCGCGCCGTCGTTGGTCCGCGTTGAACCGAGCATACTTACTGACGTAAGTATAATCCTGTAAAGCTTTTATAGACATTTTCTCCCTTCTTCCTTCTGCTTAAAAATAACGGTCCTATCTTCAGGGGCAGGTATCTAAGTCTAATAGGCCCGAAAATTCGGCTATTACACCCGGAGGGGCATTATTACTTGGCGAGGGTGGTGATTCCATCGCGCATCTCCAGGTTGATAGACTGGCAGCCGTGCAGGAGGCCGAGCAGGTCGTGGTCGTGCGTGGTGACGAAGACCTGCTTCTCCTTGGCCAATTCGCAGATCATATTATAAACGCCCTGCACGCCCACCGGGTCCACATTCGTGGTGACTTCATCGAGGAAGACCACGGAGGGAGAAGTGCCTGAATTGAGCATGTCCACATACGCAAAAGCCTGACTGACGGCGAGGTTAAGTCGCTGGCGCTGGCCCTTGCTGAGCATGTGGTAAACGAAGGGATTGCCGTCCGGCGGGTTGCGCCGGATATTCTCCTCCAACTGGCTGTTGAATGTCAGTTCGATCTTGTTGTCGATGAGGAACTGGAGCCAGTAGGCGATGCGCGCGTTCAGCGCCGGGATGATGCCGTCGATCACGAATTTGCGGATGCCATTGTCCCCGAACGCCTTAATCCAGTAATCGAAGTACGGCTGGGCACCCTCCTCGTCCTTGATCTGCTGGGCCTTGTCGGCGCACGCGGCGGTGTTGGAGGTAATATCGTCGTGGGCGGACTTTAATATCTCCCCAAACGGTGACGGCCCCTCCATTTCCGCCTTCTTGTTCCCCGCTTGCTTGCGCAGGTCGATAATTTGCTGCTCCAGCAACAATTGAGCGCTATTAGCTTTTGGCTCGCGGACCTGGGCGAAGGCATGAATTTGGTTGCGGTTTTCCCGCAATTTAGCCTGAATCTTTTGGGCCTTGCCCTCGGCGTCCTCGATAACCTGACGGCAACGTTCGATCTTCTCATCGTAGCTGGCGAGCCGTTCGTTTATGCCGGCCATCTCCTCCTTGAGTTCGGAGATGGTGGCACGGGCTGACTTCTGGGCCTTGCGGGCGTGTTCAATGACGTGGGCGAAGTTGACCGGGTTCACCTGGCCGTAGCACCAAGGGCAGGTGCCGGCCTTGCCTTCCAATTCCCGGACGGCCCGCTCCTTCGCCGCGATGTCATCTTCCTGGGTCTTGATATTGAGCTTGGCCGTCTGCAATTCGATGGCAGCGCCGTGACGACCCTCCCGCAGCAGGTTGAGATTGTCCTGGCCTGCCGCAATATGGTCGCTGGCGAGCTTGGCCTTGCCCTCCAGGGTCGGTATTTCATCGCTGAGGCCCTTGATCTTTTCCTGTGCTTCCTGGTAACGAAGCAGCGCCGACCCCTCGTCCGTCTGCTCCAACTGCTCCTTCTTGGTCTTGGCACTTCCCAGGAGCGTCTTGATTTCATTCAGGCGGGCTAGTTTCCACTCCTGCTCCTGCTGCTTGATCTGGGCCAGGCGCTTCTCAGTTGAATCCTTGCCGGCGAGCAGCAGTTCGTATTCCTTGGCGAGAACCTTGACCTTCTCCTTGCCTTCCTTGAGCATGTGCTTGGCGTTGTCGGAATAGTCCCGATATTTTTCAAGGGATAGCAGGTTTTCGACAATTTGCCGCTTCTCGGTGCCGTCGCATTCGAGGAAGGCGTTATTGCTGTCGTCGGTGAAGACCACCACGTTGACGAAAGCCTCGTAGGACAGACCCACCTTGTCTTCGAGGAGTTTTTGGGTGGCAGGGATGCCGCCGAGCGTTATTTCCGTGTCGTCATTCCAGATGCCATCCACGCTCTCCCAAAGCTGGAGCGTCCCTTTATCGCTGGTCTTGGTCGCCTGCCGTGTGCGGACCACGCGGAAGCTGTCCCAGATGACCTCGACCCGCAGCTTGCCGGTGCATTTGTTATTGATTACGTCCTTATGGCCGATCTTCTTGGGCTTTTTGATCGTCTTGCCGTAAAGCGCGTAGGTGAGGATTTCCGGTACGGAGGACTTGCCGACGCCGTTGGAGGAGGTCTTGCCGTCGTCGTCAGGGTCGGCCTGGCGGTCCAGTATTTCGCCCCGGATAAGGACAATATTGCCGTAGTGCCGAAAGTCAATTTCAATACCCTCCGGCCCGAAGCAGATAAAATTCTCGGCCTTCGCGTATTTGAAATTGAGATTCCGCATAACCGTCTCCGAGCTTATTATAGCCAGAAACGTAATGATATACGGAACCGAAGTCGGATCAAGGCGACTTCTTCTTAAAGAACCGCTTGCCGGTCTTGAGCAGGCTCCTGACGGACAGGGTATTGCCGTTTACCAGCCAGGAGCGCCATTCCGCATAAAGCTGCCGGTATCGTTCGCGGAATAAAAACTGCCGGCCCTCCTGGTTATACTTGAGTGGACTTGGCGGGTGAACGACGTTCACTAACTCGTTGCCCAGATAAAAGCCGTCCCGCCATTTCAGATTGGTGACCGCCGTATAGTTCCAGGTTTCCTCGGCCTCGGCAACCCGGCCCTGGAAGTCCCGCGCAAAGGCGTTCAATATATTTTGGTCGGATCGGTTGCCGAACTCGGCGGCGAAGGCGAGGAAGCTGCCGAACACATCCCAGGCGGCGGCGGGGCCGGCGAGAAAGCCAGTGCTGTACTTGTCCTTGCTTGGACTGAATTCGGTACGGTCGAGGACGGCCACCAGTTGTTCGGTGCGAAACACCCCGTCAAGCGGTGCCTGGAAATAAGCGTCCGCCTCCCAATACGCATAGTAACCAGGGTTGACGCGGCAGTAATGGGCCAGAGTCAGGAAGCGGTCGAGCGGCGGCTTATAACGGCGGATCGCGGGGATGACGGTGAAACCGAGAGTTTCGAGGCGGGTCTGGGCACCGAAGGGCAGGTCACCCAGGTTGATAACCAGCACCTTCCCCTCATAGCGCGCGAGTTCCTTGAGGGACGCCACCCAGGACGTGCCCCAATCGGTCCAGTATTTTTGGTCGAAGCTAGTGACTACACATGGTTCCATCGGTCCTCGTTACAGAATAATGTCCACTTTCTTCTCGGCAATAATCTTCTTGCCGTATTCCAGGCAGGTGGGGACGTGCAGGTTTTCCGGCGGTACTTCCTTCATGTAACGCTCCAGCATCTCGTCCTCCTTAAATAAGATAGCTTTGGCGTCCTGAATCGTGGTGTCCTCGCCGTCATCTTTCTTCCGAGCCTGGCGAATTTGCAGGCTGCCGAGTTGGTGTTCCTTCATCAACTCCGTGCGCATCTGCGTCAGATCGGCGGCGGAAATATCCTCCGTCAGCACGATCACGAAGTTATTTTCGAGGTCGTACTTCTCCAACTGGTTCGGCTTGACGTACAGGTGCTTGGGGGAGAAGGTGTTTTCAATATATTCGCGGTGGTTGGCCTTCACGTCAAAGTCGATGATGTGCTTCTTCTGGAAAGCTTCCCCGAAGGTCAGTTGCAGGGTCGAGCCAATATATTCCACGTTGTCGGTCAACTGCTGGGCGGCGTGATAGTGGCCCAGGAACACGCGGTCGTAGTCTTTGAAAATCTTCGGGTCCACGATCACCATGTCACCGTCATGCTCGATCACCACGTCCGACTGGTGCTGGGCGTTCATCATCGCCCCGTGCATAGCAATGTGGCCCACCGCGTAGGGTGCGTGACCGGGCAACTTTTTCAATTCCTCCAGAGCCGCCAGGGGGTCGTGCGTGTAAGGAATAAAGTCGAAATGGGTGCCGGCGATCTTGAGGCGGCAGGGTTTGTCAATGACCGTCACCCCCGGCAGCGCCGAAAACGGGTGGACGCTGCTGACCGACCATTTCTGCGCGAACCACAGGTCGTGGTTGCCGAGCAGCAGCCACAACCGCAAGTCGCCGGTCATGTTGCGCTTGAGCGTTTCCCAGGTGCGCATATAGGTAAAGGTGTCGATACGCTGGCGGTCGTGCAGCAGGTCACCGCCGAAAACAATATCCTTGATATTGCGCTCGCGGGCGACTTCAAAAACCCAATCCAGGGCTTTGAGGCAGTCCTCCAGACGCTCGACCTTCCGCTTGTGCGGGTAGATGTGTATATCGGAGAAAAGCAAGACGTGTCCCATATTCCCTCCAAATCTGGACGCCACATTATACTTCCTGGCATGGGCGGGATAAATAGGGCATGAATTTCAAAGAGTGGCTGATGCTGAATGAGGACGAGCGGCGTACCAATAGGATCGGCTTGTACCCGGAACCGTCCGACCAACTCGGCCAGTACCCGCCGCTTTACGTTACGCCGCACGCCGCCGATTTCCTGACCTACGCTTATATCGCTTACCCGAAGGGCTGGCCCTGGTTAAAGCCGGGTATCATGAAGCCCCGCCCGGCAACGTACCGTGACGATCCGACCTGGCGACCGGCAAACTAACCCTGCATATTCTTTTGTGGTGCGCCGCCGTGACCGCCTAGTATTTTTTCGAGAACGTCCCACACATTCGTTGATTTCAACTTCATCGGCCCTTGCCCGCCCGGCGGTGCGCCACCCATCGGTGGACCGCCCATCGGCGGCATTCCACCCCCAGGCGGTGCGCCACCGCCCATCGGCGGCATTCCACCCCCAGGTGGAGGCGGCATCCCGCCCGGAGCGCCGCCCGGTGGAGGAGGAGGCGGGGCACCACCGCCCGGAGGCGGCGGCGGCGGCGGGGCTTGCTCGGCCAGCACGTCCAAGAACTCGGAAAATGTCTGCATCATCTTATTTATTCGCCCTTCCCCTTTTTTCCGCATAAGGTTATAATCGAGGCGGCAATTTGGAGGCCACCATCATGTTTATGCTGCCGACTGCAATTGTGTGGGTTATGCTCGCGGATTTGGTGACTGGACCACCACTTCCGACGAAGGAGATTGCGGAATTGATCGAAAAGACCGGCGACGATAGTTTTCAGGTGCGCGAAAAAGCCACCCGTGACCTGGAGAAGCTGGGCTGGAAGGCGCTTCGGGCCTTAGAAATGGCCACACGCAATAAAGATGCGGAAATCGCCATGCGTGCCCGCCGCAGCCTGGCGAAATATTACACCGTCAATTCGGACGACAAGGACACGCCCACCCCGAAAATTTGGCTGCTGGATAACGAGTTGCGCTGGCCCAAGGGCAAGGTGGGCGAGGACGAGGACGACCTGGGCAAAAAGTTCTACGAACTGGCCCGCAATCAATATAATTCACGGAATGAATCCCAAGTCAGTGACAAGAACTGGAATGAAGAATGGCTCGCCCAGGAGGCCACCCGCCTTTATGTGAAGGATTTGTTATGGCGGGGCATGGACCGCGAGAAGGTCCGCAAACGGCTAAATGGCATGGTGGAAAACGCGAAGAATATGTACAACGAGAGCAACGGAAACGGGGAATATGACAACGCGAACGGCCAGTGGCATCAAGGGATGCCCGGCAAGCTCGTAAAACAACCACAGCCAGAAGGGGACGCCCAGGCAGGCGTTACGATTCGCAAAATCGGCACAGGGGTCGTTAACCACGCCATAAAAAAGATGCCGCGTCCGCCAATTAAAGTGCCCAAAATACCGCGTATAATGCCGCACGCAAAGTCTTGACTTTTGACGGCCCGTGTTTTATCCTTGAGTAGAGAACAAAAGGAGAAATGTATGCAGTCAGTTAACATCGGCCCGGTCAGCGTGGCCTTCTTCGCGGGCGAAGACGGTCGGGACCAGGCAGAAATCCAGGCGGTTTCCGCCTACCGCGACAAGTTCCCACCGGACACCCCCGACGACGCCTACTTCGTGGCGGTCGAGGACGGAGACAAGGTGGTAATGCAAGTTTCCACCACCGAGGCGGTGGAATTGACGGTGAACGAGGACGTTCGCAACGCCACACCCGGCACCCCGGATAATATCGACATCACCGAAACCTGCACCACGGTCACCGTCAAGAAGCAATCGGACGGCTCCACGACCACCGCCAAGTTTTATTTGGTGGTTTCATCGAGTCTGGAGGAACCGGCTGTCGTTCTGGTGGGCGGCTTCGATGAAGGTTACGTTGTTGCGGACGAGGAAGACACCGGCGGCTTCTTCTCCGACATGGCGGATGCAGTCGGAAGCTTCTTCGGCAGCATTTTCGGCGGGAAGGAGGAGGAGGAAGAAACCCCCCAGCCGCAGACCAACGACCAGCCGCAGGAACAAACCGCGTCCGCAGAACCTCTGTCGGTCGGGGCCGGAGTTCTGGAGAAGAGCGATTACGTTGCGGACACCTACCAACCCAGCTTCGATACGCCCGCCAGCACGCCCGATCCGCCACCCGCACCGGAACCGGCACCCGCCGCCCCGGACCCCTCGCCCAGCTATGACCCGCCCTCGGCACCGGACCCCACGCCGAGTTACGACAGCAGCCCAAGTTACGACAGCAGCCCAAGTTACGACAGCAGCCCAAGTTACGATAGCGGTTCCTCCGACTGCGGTTCCTCCGACTGCGGTGGCGGGGGCGATTGCGGCGGGGGCGGCGGCGACTGAGCCAATTGGGGTGGCCCCTACCTTCAGGGGCAGCCGGGAGTCAGGCTCAACGACCGGGTTTCTGGACCTCAACAACCAGGCGGTCGGAGGCCGTACCGAAAACGGCCCTGGCATGTGACTTGCCAGCGAACAGCACCGTCCTGGGGCCGGACGTAAACTGGCCCCTTTTCAATTAGCCTTGACGAAGTGAATTTTTTTCGCTAACCTTCTTCCCTCTGCGACTATGGCAGTCGTAAAGGCGTGAGTCACGACGGCTCATATACCATGAAGGTCAGATTCCGAAAGGAGGCGGGGGATGCTCGTGCTTTCACGTCGCCCCGGCGAGAAAATTCGCATCGGCAAGAACATCGAGATCGTGGTGGTTTCCACGGCGCGGAACGTTGTCCGCCTGGGCATCGTGGCCCCCAAGGACATTCCGGTGTTCCGCGAGGAAGTCCTCGACAGGATGGAGGAGGAAAACGTCTTGGTCATGGACCGACATACCCTGGACCGGCTCCCGGAGATGCACCTTACCGGGCGGGTGGTTCTCGACTTCTCGAACCTGGACTACATCGCCAGTACCGGGCTGAACAACATGGTTGCCCTGCACAACCGGCTCAAGGATCGCGGCGGCGAGTTGATCGTCCGCGACCCGAACCCCAACGTGCTGGAGGTCATCCAGGTCACCAAGCTCGATACCTTGTTGCGAATCGAGTTAACAAACGTGCCCTTCTGACGTAGAATTGGGACGGGCGATCCGGGCGGGGTCTTGTGGCCCCGCCTTTTTTATTTCCAGGGCGATGCCAACCGTTACCACCAAGTATGGCCCGGTGGAGATCAATGTGGGCGACCAGTTCGCCTACGGCGAATACCAGTTCACGGTTTACGCCTGGGGTCGGGACAGCGTGAGCGGAATGTACACAGGTACAGTGCCAGTGATTCTCGCCCACGATCCCACCAAGCCCGACCTGAGCCAAAATCCCGCGCATCGGATCGTAACCTCTGCCGGCCTTGTGTGTCATCTCCTTGACGAGATGAACGTCAAGTGCTTCATATGCGGCCAGTACGGGGCGTTTGACGGGGAGTTCGCCGCCGCCAGACTTCATGAATACCGGCACGGAATTCCCTACCCACACGTTGCCGAGTACACCACGCAGGAAAGCGCGGAATTCGGCACCCTGGCGCTGGACAAGACCATCGACCAGGAACTTGCACTGGAGGGACTGGCCAGAGACATCGCCCACACCATCCAGATGGCCCGGAAGAAAGCCGGCCTGGTCATGGAGGACCAGATCGAGTTACGCTGGGAAAGTGGCGACCTGCCGGTGCAGGAGGCGATGCAGGAATTTCAAAATTACGTCCTCGACGTGGCCCAGGCCGAACTGGTCGATACCCTGGACGTGGAGCCGGTGGTGCTGACCATCGACAAGAAATATTCCCTAACAGTCTGGCTCCGCAAGAAGGAGAACAAAGATGCTTAATTTGTACGAAAAGAACGGCCTGATCTTCTGGACTGAGGAGCAGATCAAGGTCCGCCGCATGGTCGAGGAGCGGTTCGTCCAGGTGATGAGCCAGGCTCTTAAAAAGCAAAACCGCGCCTTCGAGATGATCCAGGTGGAGGCACCCCTGTTGACGCCCCGGAACCTCGTCAACCCCAACTACACCGGCGACAATATATTCATGCCGGCCACCCTCGCCTTCAACGACGTGCCCATCTTCGACAACCTGGCCCTGCGGCCCGAAACCACGATGGGCAGCTACCAGTACGCCCGCTACCTGCTGGACCACCACACCGGCACCCGCCTGCCTATCTGCGTCTGGCAGCACGGCAAAAGCTTCCGCCGCGAGCAGGACCAGCCCCAAAAGCACATGCGGCTCAAGGAGTTCTATCAACTTGAGTTTCAGTGCCTTTACGGTCTGACCACCGGCAACGACTACCAGCCGTTCGTCGTGGAGTGCTTGATGAAGGCGTTCGTCCGACTGGTCGGCCCCTGCAAGGTGGAGGCAAGCGACCGCCTGCCAGAATATTCTGAGTCCACCCTGGACATCGTGCTGGAGAAAACCGGCCTCGAACTGTGCAGCATCAGCCGGCGCAAGGACTTCACCAACACCCTGCACGACACGGAGGGCCGGCGGTCGGTGATCCAGGCGGCGCACTGCCTGGAGGTCGCCATCGGCACCGACCGGGTTATGGCGAATTTTTTGGAAATTGTCGAGAATTGATGCACGCGGGAGCCTCCAGCCGGACATACCTGTGTAGAGGCGATTCACCCCTACACACTGGAGGCAGACATGAACGACAGCATTCTCAAGCTCAACCAGGCCCACCAACTGGTCAAGGAGGTCCGGGAAACGCTCTGCGGCGACACAAGCATCTGCTCGTGCTGCGGACTGACCACCTACCAGGACAAGCACGAGTGGAAGATGCAGCAAGCACTCGATGCCGCCCTGCACCGCATCCTCAAGACACGCGAGGAAATGGAAATCCTCCGGGAAAAGGAGGCGGGCTGACTATATATCTCCAACTGGTCCTTACCACAAGGAGAGAGCTATGAGTGATCCCAAGAAGGTCGAAAAGGAAGTCGTCAAGATGGAGCCGGCCAAGGCCGCAGCCCCCGCGAAGCCCGCGACCAAGAAAGAAGAACCCAAGAAGGAAGTCGCTAAGAAGGAAGAAGTTAAGGCGAAGCCGAAAGCTGCCGCGCCTGGCGTCCCCACCCTCATGGATGTCGGCCCGACGATCCTTCGGCCTGACGCCGTGCTGCTTCCGGCCAACCCCACGGGCAACCCGCGCTACAACCCCGGCACTTGCGGCCAGGTGATCGCGGTAGCGGCCCCGATAGACTGGAAGACCCCGGCGATGATCCTGTCGCCGTGATTTTTTGAAAACCGACTTTACAACCGCCCGCACGGGTGGTAGGATACAGTCAGTGTTGCATCCATGCCGGGCGGGTTCAGGGCTTTTTCCCGCCCGGCATAATTTTCGGAAAGGCCCTTGAAAAAACGGTGGCTGCTGCATACCATACAGTTACCGAAACGTCGGAGATGAAATGAACGAGATGTTCTCAGTCCTGTTTAGTCTGTCCTATAGCTCGTTGCTTAGCAACGGGTTCGAGGAGGGTTTCTAAGCAGACCGGGAATATTTGGGGAAAAAGCCCCCAGGTCGCTAGGAAATCCTAAGCGGCCTGGGGGCTTTGGCTTTTTATGGGGGTGGCATGGGCTGGGCAACGCAGTACATTGCCATGCTGGGCAAGGGCCAGACGGTGCAGTTTCGCCCTCGCGGCAACTCCATGACAGGCAGGATCGAGTCGGGCCAGTTGTGTACGGTCGAGCCGGTCAACGGCGAGATCGTGAAAGGAGATATAGTGCTGTGCAAGGTGCGGGGCGCGGAGTACCTTCATATTGTGAAGGCGATCCAGGGCGACCGCTACCAGATCGGCAACAACCGGGGCCACATAAACGGCTGGGTAGGACGGGGCTGTATTTATGGGAAATGCACCAAGGTCGAGGACTGAGGAGTGCGTCGGTTACCTGCCCGGCACCTTGCAAGAGAAGCAGCCGTGGCCACTAAATACGGTGATGTGGGACGACATACTAGGAACGGAGGTTCGAGCGCTTCTGAACCGAAAGCAGCGACTTGAGGCAATAAAACTGGTCTACGGAACGCTGGGCCTGAAGTCTCTGAGCGAGGCCCGCCAGGTGGTTAACGACTTCGAGGAATACATGCGACTCCAGACCCCGGAACTTGCCCTGATGCCGCCCCTGAACGACGACCTGGAGGATGAGGTCCGCCAGATGCTCCCGGAACAGAAGATTGGGGCCATCAAGATGATCCGGGAAGCCACGGGCTACGGACTCAAGGAAGCAAAGGACGCGGTGGAGGACATCCAGTACAACCGGACGCCCTGGCCGGACAACCTGTCCTGGTTCACCTGGGTGGAGGTCCGCAACCTCATGAAGAGCGCGGAGAACAAGGCCGTCGCCATGAAGCTCATCCGGGACGAAGTGGGCGTGGAGACGGCGGTGGCCTTCAAGTTATGCGAGGCCATCAAGGAAGGAAAGATCACGGAGCCGCCTCCCCCTCCGAAGTATCGGTCGATTGACGACGAGTAGGCGGCTCGTCCCAATCAACAATGTCCTCGCTTTCCAGCGACCGGCGTAGGTCGTCAAGGAGCGAGGGGTTCTCCAAGAAACGAGCGATTATCCGCTCCTTGGCGAAATGACGAACGACGTAATCGAGGTAGTTTTGCATGATGTCCTCCTACTGGTAAAGGACGCGAACCTTGGGGTTTGTGACACCCTCTACCTAGTAAGGACATGAAACAGGAGGAAATTCTCCCGGAAGCGAGGCGACTGTCGGTTTGTCGCGCAGGTTTGCTAAACCTGTCCGGTTTAACACCCGGCGAGAGTTCAATTCTCTCCGCTTCCGCTTCGACAATTTGTAATATT
>Ga0126369_10001651_pt1 | contig 15588 bp, 10 predicted proteins | sample PanSoiMetaPlot_1_FD_109646 | JGI IMG/M metagenome (GOLD analysis project Ga0126369, IMG submission 109646) | Tropical forest soil microbial communities from Panama - MetaG Plot_1 | ecosystem: Environmental > Terrestrial > Soil > Tropical forest > Bulk soil | place: Panama | collected 2016-02-17 | reverse complement strand
AGGAGGCGCGGGCGCAGCTCGATCGCTTCGAGGCGCTGATGAAACGGCCGGCGACTCATGTGGATGCTCACAAGCACTTGCACCGCTGGCCGGCGGTGCTCGATGGGCTTTGCGCGGCGGCGAAGGCGCGCGGGCTGCCGGTTCGCTCGATCGACCCAGCCATGCGAAAGGCTCTTCAGGAGCGAGGAATCGCGACTCCGCATGAGTTCATCGGCGACGCATCCGGGGAAGCGTACTGGACCTTGTCCCGCTTTCAGACTGCAATCGAAACGCTCGCAGACGGAGTGACGGAATTGATGTGCCATCCGGGCTACTCGCCAATCTCCGTTCCCAGCGCCTACTCCTCGCAGCGCGAGGTGGAGTTGCAGACTTTCATCCACCCGAGCGCGGTGGCCCTGCTTCGGCACGCGGGCGTGAACGTCGCCGACTTCACGGTCCTCCGCGGTTAGACGCAGAGCCGGCGCCTGCGCTAAGCAGAGCACCATGGGAACGCTACCCTCGAAGGAGCTGCAGACTTTCGAGAACCCCGCCCCCGATCGGGACTACGACATCGCTTTCGATTGCCCGGAGTTCACCTGCCTGTGCCCGCTCACGGGTCAGCCGGACTTTGCGCACGTCAAGATCCGCTACGTTCCAGATCGTCTCTGCGTGGAGCTCAAGAGCCTCAAGTTGTACCTCTGGTCGTATCGAAACGAAGGGGCTTTTCACGAGGCGGTGACCAATCGAATTCTCGACGACCTGGTCGCTGCGGTGAAGCCGCGCTCGGCTACCGTCGAAGGGAGGTTTTTCGTCCGCGGCGGAATTGCGACCACGGTGACCGTCGCCTATGTGAAGAGCGCCGAACGGTAGCGCAAGCCGCGTTACTCGGTTTTTTTTGCCGCGTCGTCCGCCCGCTTTTGCGCCTGTTGCTCGATGTCTTTCGCTATCTTGTTGGCTCGGTCGATCCTCTCCTTCGGCGCCGAGGGACCTTCAGCCGCAGCTGCATCGCGGTTCGCGGCCCCCACATTCTTCAAGTACAGGTAGGCGCTGCCGCCGGCCAACGCCAGCGCGAGAAGAGCGTAGATAAGCCTTTGCATGGGCAGAGTATAAACCGCCGGTCGGGTGGGACCGGCGACCCCTCGAGAATACCCGAGGAGTTAAAGGAAGGAGCGCCCTGTCCGCAATTCGGTCACACTCAACGGACCTGAACAGCGGCAGTCTGTCGCGCTCGGTCCAGGGCTGCCTGAAGCCGCTCAACCGCTCGCTCAGGCCGCTGCGCTTTGGGCAACGTCTGGGCAAATTGCAGCGCCTCGAGCAACGTCCGTTCGCCGGACGACCTATCGCCTGCTTTCAGATAGATCTGCGCCTTGGTCTCGTACACTCGGATGCGGCGCGGTCCGTAGGCCTTGGACAGGGCGCGATCCGCCGCTCGAAGCGCATCGTCGTATCGTCCCAGCTCCGAGTAGACGAACGCGAGCCTCGCGGGCGGATTGTAGTCGTTGGGAAGGTCGCGCTCAGATGCCTCGAGCGCGGGGATCGCACGAGCGGGATCCCCAAGTTTGAGCGCGGCTGCCAGGCGGTGAGAGTCGAAGGCAGAGCGGGCTTCGGGCGATGGCGCTCTCGCCGCCTCGCGCTCGAGAAACGCGAGCCAGTCGCCGGAGAGCTGTTTCACCCGCTGTTTGTCGCCTTGTGCTTCCGCGGACTGCACCAACACCTCGTAGAGCCCAGATCGATCGTCCGCCAGGAGATCCGGGATGCCTAGCGCGCTTCGGACCCAAGGCTCCAGACCAGCCATCGCCTCCGATCGCCACGGGGCATTCTTGGGTGCGCTCAACGCGCACTGCAGGCCCATCGCGCCCGCATTGGCGAATGAAGACCCGCGCGGCAACGTCGGGACCGCCTTCAGCGCAACCTGAGAACAATCTTCGCGCGCGTGCGCTCCCTGCAAGGCGGCCACCAACGACTCGATCGCGCGCGGGCGTTGCTGCCACTGCTCGGGTGCTTTTTGCAGGGCCTCCCGGTAAAGCTTGGCCGCATCCGCTCCTCGCCCTTCCGCGTGGGCGCGATCTGCCAATGCCAGCACCTCATCAGCGGACTTGCCGGAGGAAGTGCGCACAGCGAGCTCGCCATCGTCAAAGAGCTTCTCGAGCTGCGGAACGCTGGCAGTCCCCAGCCATTTCATCGCCGCCCCCTCGTTCGCCGAATCGATGACGTAGAAGGTGGGCCAGTTGTCGACGGGAAACTTCTCGAGAAAACCTTCGTTCTGCGACTTCTCCGTATCGATGGACAGCCAGACGAACCGTCCGGCGTGCTTCACGAGCGCCGCGTCGTTGAGGACGTTGGCGCGCATGAAGCGGCAGGTGTGTCACCAAGGCGCCCAGGTCTCGACGAAGATCGGAACATGTCGAGCCCTGGCTTCAGCGAGGGCGCGCGAATAATCGTCTTCGATGAAAGGCAGCTTTGGTTGGGAATTCACTTCTGCGCTGGGCGCGACCGCAGCTCGTTGCGAGGAGCAGGCGACCATCGACGCGACCAGGAGGACGCCGGAGTAAGTACCCATTGGCCGCTTCTACTAGGACTGCGCCGAGCCTTCAAACTCGGGGCCCGATCAAAGCGTGGCGCATGTCCAGTTGCCGGCTGGCGCCTCTGGCGGAAGCGCCCGAACGTAACGGCGGACGGGAAACAAGCTCCCGTTCCGCACGCCAATCTATCGGTGGCCTCGCCCGCCGGAACCGCTGCTCACATGGCCGGCCGAAAAATGCTGGGACGGCGCCGAGTGCGTCGACGCGAACGTCTGCGGAGACGGCGAGCGGTACGCCATCGGTGGAGACGCGTGATTGGGAGCGTTGAAAACCGGCGGCGAATAGGCGCGAGCAGGCGGAGCGTGGTACTGCGGCGCTGGTTGGACAGTTGGCGTTGGCAACTGCCTTGCGCTCGGAGCGGGCGCCGGCGTCGGAGTGAATCCGCGCCAGTTCGGATGTCCCGCCGCCGGCGGTGGTTGGGGTGCGGCCCGCGGCGGAGTCCATTGAACTGAGCCCTCCGCGCCGTGGCCCGACTGCGGGATCCCACCCGCCGGGGCACGGCCCCAATGCGCTTCGCCAGGCGAGGGGTGATTTCCAAACGTCGGTGAGCCGGGTGCATTGGGAGGCGGACGACTCGCGGGGGCCGTCGGGGACCATGCGCGAGGGCCGGGCGAGCCGCTGTGAACGCCGGGCGAGCCGCTGCTTACGCTCGTTGAAACGCCGCTCGCAGGGCCCAGGCGAACCGCCTGGACGCGGCCCGGGGGCGGCGGGGCAATGCTGACCGGCTGAATCGGATGACCAACCACCTGGGCGACGTGACCCGGCGGCGGACCGGCGTTCCAGTGCGCGCCCGAGTAATGCACCGGTTGGTTGATCCGGCTCGTTACCGAATAGGCCCAATGGGCGCGCTCGACCGGAACCGCGTAGTGGTAGACGTCGCGGACTACGAAGTGAGTGGTCGGGACGAAGCACCACGCCGGGCGTCCAAAACCATAGCTAAACGAGAATCCCACGGGCGCGAGAGGTGCCCAGCCGACGTAACCGCCTCCGTAACGCCAGTCGACCCAGGCGGGTCCCCAAACCGTGTCAGGCAGCCAAACCCACCCGTAATAGTCGTCCGGCATCCAACGCCCATAGTGGAAGGGCGCCCAGCCCCAGTCGTAATCGCTCTCGAAGCTCCAGCCGTAGTCCGTGTAGACCCAGTGCCCGCCTGTGAGGTACGGCTGAAAGTCCGCGCCGACGATCGTCGCATAAGGTCGCCACGCGCGGCCAAACCGGCCGACCATCACCCACTCGCCGTAAGGCGAAAGAGCGCGGTCGAAAGCCTCGATCGACACGCCGCCGTATGCACCGGCAACGACCGCTGGCTGCGCCGAAGACGGCCGCGCACCGATGCCGCTTGAGACCACGAGAACCGACACCAATCCGCCCAGTGTGATTCGACTCAATCGGGTACGGGTTCTCATTTTCAACCTCCTGCCGACCATGGCCATTCGGACGTGGAGGTGAGGGCGATAATTCACGTTGCAAGCCCGCGGCATCCGAGGGGATCCGATGTAAGTAGAAGGGAGCCGGGGCGGGGCGGGGAACGAGCGCCCCGACCGCAGAACACGCGCCGCCTCTGTGTTAAACGATGGCGATGCCTGCAGCGCGGAGGGTCTCGGTCATCCCTGGAGATGGAATCGGCCCCGAGGTAGTGGGCGCGACGGTTCGCGTGCTTCAGGCGCTCGACGCGCCGCTCGAGTTCGAGTACTGCGACGCGGGGGCGGAAGCCTTCAAGAAGCACGGCACCAATTTGCCGCGCAGCACCGTTGAGTCGGTGATGCGAACGCGCGTGGGGCTCAAAGGACCCACCGGAACTTCGATTGGGACCGGTCCCGCATCCGCGAACGTCGCACTGCGAAAGGAGCTGGACCTCTACGCGAACCTGCGTCCGGTCAAATCATTGCCGAATGTGAAGACGCGTTTCGATCAAGTCGATCTCATCGTGGTCCGAGAGAATACAGAGGATCTCTACGCCGGACTTGAGCACATCGTCGTCCCCGGCGTCGTGGAGAGCTTGAAGGTGATCACCGAACGCGCCTCGCTGCGCATCGCTCGCTTCGCGTTCGAGTTTGCGCGCAAGCAGTCGCGCAAGAAAATCAGCGCAGTTCACAAAGCAAACATCATGAAGCTCTCCGATGGCCTGTTCTTGGAGTGCTGCCGGCGCGTCGCTCGCGAGTACCCGGAGATCCTCTACGAGGAAGTCATCGTCGACAACTTGTGCATGCAGCTGGTGATCAATCCCAATCGGTACGACGTGCTGCTGCTGGAGAATCTCTATGGAGACATCGTCTCGGACCTCTGCGCCGGCCTGGTGGGCGGCTTGGGTGTGGTCCCTGGGGCCAATCTCGGCGAGCGCTGCGCCGTCTTCGAAGCAGTCCACGGAACCGCGCCGGACATCGCGGGAAAGGGCATCGCCAATCCTACCGCGATGATGTTGTCCGCGGTGATGATGCTCCGTTGGCTGGATTTGCCGGTCGAGGCGGAGCGGCTCGAGCGGGGCTTGATGCGCGTATACGAGCGAAAAGAAGCGCGCACGCGGGACCTGGGCGGCACCGCGAGCACCCAGGAGTTCGCAAGCGCGGTCGTCGCCGCCGCCAGCGTGCCCTGAGCTAAGTCGAAGCATGGGCTCAAACGCCGGCGATGCGTCGCACGCCGCGAGCGAGGAGGGCCGGCTTCAGCCGCTTCCGCTGATCTCCCTGAAAGACCAACGCGCCTCCCTCCGTCGTCCCTCCGCATCCCAGCGCCTGCTTCAATTCCTTTAGCCAGCTCGCGAGCTCGTCCGGTTCCAGCTGGAGCTGCTCGACGACCGTGACCTCCTTGCCCGAGCGACCCTTGCGCTCGAGGCGAATCACCGCTCTGAGCGCGGAGTGCGGTTGGCTCTCGGATGCGGCCGGGGTCGATGCGGTCGGCAGATTGCTCTTCAGGCTCGCCAGTCCGGCAAACGGATTATTGAACGGCTCCGTCGATGGCGCTTGCTTGGAGCGCTTCACTGCAGCTGCGAGCTCGCGGGTGGCAGCTTGGAGAAAGCGGGCGAGTTCGGGTTCGCGTTGGTCATCGCCATCGAGAGGAGGAAGGAGGGCACGAAAGGCCCCTCCCGACCGTTGATCAGGACGATCGGCGTCCCGCGCGGGGAAAACTTCATCGCGTAAGCGATGTCTTCCCTCAGCTTTGCCTCCGTTTCCGGGCTTGCCAGGCATTTGTCCAGCGCCGCCCTGCTCGTCAACCCCTGGGTGGCGATCTCCAGGATTCGCTCTTTGGTCAGGCTGGCCTGTTCTGCAAACAGCCTCTCCCTGAGCTGCCAGAAGTCCGGAGCGCCTTCGAGGCAGATTTGAGTCTTCGCACCCAAGCAGCTCAGGCTGTTGGGATGGCTCACCGCGACCGCTGGATTGCAGGAGCCGTCCAGCGGGAAATTGCGCGCTTCGATGGAAAACTTCCCCTTTGGAACGACCTGCTCCAGTTGATTCATCAGCTCGACCAGCTGGGCGCAGTGGGTACAGCCGATGTCGGTGAACTCGACGAATTTGACCGGCGCATCCGCAACGCCCCGAAGATTTCGTACTCCGAATTGTTGGACCGCCGGGGCGGGCGAACGGCGATAGAGGGCAATCGAATCGCTGAGCGCTTGCTGCTCCGCGGCCGGCAGCCCCTGCAGGTACTTACCGAGCGCGGCCTCGACGCCATCCGAAGTTTCCGCGGTGGCCTCGGAGAGCTTCGGCATCGAAGCAGCGGCCATTCCCAGCTCTGGCGTCTTCAGCCCAGGGCCGAGCAGAAGCAGGTACGAAATGACTGCCAACCCTGCTGACCAAAGCAAGGCGACTTTGAAATCCTTGCGCTCCGGTTGAAGCGCCCCGGGAAGCAAACGCGCGACGACCAGCGCGAATGCCGCAACGATCGCATACGTCGCCAGGCAGGTGAGGCACACCGCCCCGGTCCGAGCGCCTGCCACCGCAAAGGTGATGCAGGAGAGAATGCCGACGCCGGCGGTCAGCCGGAGCGCCGCGATCGCTGAGCTCGGATCGCTTCCCGAGGCAATGCGATAGATGAGCAGCATCGAAAGCCCAAACGCCGTCAATGCCCAAACCAGGCCCATGCCAGCGACGGGAATGCCAAGGTAGTGGTGAACCCGCAAGGCGAAGGGGGAGCTCCAAACCGCCTCGCAATTCACCACCGAGTTGATCGAGCAGACGGGCTGCCCTCCGCAGCGCACCAGCAACAACTCCATCCACTGGAAGAGCGAAAGCAGTGCCGCGGCAATGCTGATCGTCGGCAGCAAAACCGCCGTCATCGGCGGAACTGCGGAATGTTCTTGAGGCCTCTTCATTTTTTCTTTGGCGGAGGAGCCATCAGCACAAGCACCCGGGCATCGTCCGCGCCGACATTTTCAATCCCGTGCGCTGACCCGGCCGCGGCGAGCACCGCTGCGCCAGCGCCGTGCACCTCGGCCTGGCCATCGACGGTGAAGCGGCAGGTTCCTTCGAGAACGACGTAGACCTTGTCGGCGTCGGAGTGCACATGGGCGGTCTGCGATTGGCCAACTTTAAGGCAGTAGACATCCAGGAAGAAGCGAGGCGTCTGAAAGACGCTGTGCTTTTGCAGCTTCTCCGAAGAAAAGCCGGTGAAGGTCGACAGGTACCGTACATCCATGCCGCGATGCTCCGTCTTCGTTTGCCGCCGGATGAAACGCATACTTATATAGCGGTCGGAATGGAACCGCTCACCCTGCATTCGATCCACAAGGCGCGAGGAGCGACGTTCGGCGAAGTTCAGGGCCGAGAGGTGGTCAGCCGATACGGCGATCTCCGGGACGAGCACGCCGCCGCGCGCCTCAACGCTTGCCTGATCGACATCTCCTTCCGAGAGATGCTGCGGCTCACCGGCGAAGACCGGGTCAGCTTCCTGCACGGGATGGTGACCAACGATGTAAAGCGCCTCGCGGAAGGAGAGGTCACTTACGCAGCGATGGCCACTGCCAAGGGCGCGCTGGTGGCGGACATGCGGATTCTTCGGCGCTCGAACGACTTGCTGGTCGACGTCGAGCCCGGTTGCGCGCGCGCCGTGGAGGAGTTCCTGCGGAAGTACCTCATCTCCGAGGAAGTGGAGATTTTCGATACCAGCACCGAGTTTGCCCTGCTGCGCGTGCTCGGACCGGAGGTGCACCGGATCGCTGCCGCCGCCTTCGGCCACGAAACGCCCCTCCCGGGTCACGACCACTTCATCCAAATCGAGCTGGATTCGGGGTCGGCTTGGCTGATCGGCGCCGAGCTGGGCTCAAACCGAGGGGTCGACCTGCTCGTCCCGCGCGCTCAGCTGGCGGCAGCGTTCGAGAAGACGGTTCATGCGGGAGAGACGTTGGGGCTTCGACTCGCCGGCTTCGACACCCTGGAGGTCCTGCGCGTCGAGGCCGGCATTCCTCGCTTTCCACAGGACATGGACGAGCAGACCCTCCCGCTGGAGGCGAATCTCGAGCGGGCGATCAGCTATGAGAAGGGCTGCTACATCGGCCAGGAGGTCATCGCCCGCGCGACCTTCCGAGGCCACGTCAACCGAAAGCTGATCGGCCTGGCCTTCGGAGCGATGGAGCCCAAGCGAGGATCTGAGTTGTACAGGAACGGCAAACGCGTCGGATTCATTACCTCGACCGTGCGCTCTCCTGCGAGGACGACCGCCATCGGCCTCGGCTACGTCCACCGCGACAGCCTTGAACCGGGGACGCGGCTCGACGTAGCAGACTACCCGCCCGGGGCGATCGTCCACGCGCTTCCATTTGCGGACTCCGCCGATCCCGGCGACGCAGCCTGAGTGCACTGGGACCCAGTGCGGGGCTCCGCATGCGCCTCGACATGCTCCAATGGGAAAGCATATAGAAAATGAATTCCCTGTCCGGGGCTGCTTAAAACGCCATGGCGAAGTCCGACGATCGCAAGGCCAAACCGCCCGACTCCATCCCAGCGGTCACCTCGTCCGGGTTCTTCGCCCTGCGCACGCCGCTCTTGCCGTTCGAGGAATTTCAATGGTGGAGTGAGGGGTTGGTTGCGCCGGCCGCGGCGCGCGACGGAAATCTCGAGCAGGCCTTGGAGCGCGATCGCGCCCAGCTTCGCGAAAAGCTGCGCCGGATCATCGCTCGACCCGAGGTGCGCGAAGCGCTCTTCGTCGCCTCGCCTTCGCTCGACGAAAGCCTCGATGTTTGGCTGCGCGAACCGGCGAGCGAGCGAGGGCTGAAGGTCGAAAGAACTCTGGTCCGGTATTTCACGCGCATGTCCGCGCGGCCCACTCCCTTCGGGCTCTTTGCAGGCTGCTCGGTCGGGATCGTCAATGGCCAAACCCGGCTCGCTTTGGAGGGCCGCGCCGGCTATCAGCGGCACACCCGCCTGGACATGGATTACCTGACCGCCCTCACTCAGACGTTGTCGCAAGATCCGGCGCTTCGCGATTCTCTGCTCTTCCGACCGAACTCCAGCCTGTATCAGGCTGCGGGAAGGTTGCGCTATGTCGAGTCGCGCCTCGATGGAAAGTCGCGCTCGTACCATCTGGCGGCGGTGGAGCCGACCGACTACTTGCTTTCCACGCTGAGCCGCGCCGCGAACGGCGCGCGTTTATCGGATCTGGCAAAGGCGCTGTGCGATGCAGATCCGGAAGTCACCGCGGACGAGGCGAAAGAGTTCATCACCACCCTGGTGGACAATCAGCTGCTTGTTTCCGATTTCGGGCTCGCCGTCACCGGGCCAGAGCCAGTGCATCGGTTGATCGCCCAGATGCGCGAGGCGCCGGCGATCGCCGCTGCTGCGGAACGACTCGGCGAGGCGCAGGAGGCCGTTGCGCAGCTCGACGGAGCGGGTCTGGGCTCTTCCCCTGAGCGGTACCGCGCCGTTGCCCAGCAACTGGAAGCGCTTCCCGCCAAGGTGGAGCTGCCGCGACTCTTCCAGGTGGACCTCCACAAGCCGGCGCCGAACGCCACGCTCGGACGGGAAGTGCTGCAAGAAGTGATCAGCGCCGTCGGCCTGCTGCATCGAATTGGGCCGAAGCGGCCCGGCGGGGCGCTCGAGCGTTTTCGCGACGCGTTCAGGCAGCGCTACGAGACGCGCGAGGTGCCGCTGGTGGAGGCGCTGGATGAAGAATCGGGAATTGGATTCGATTCCTCCTCGGCCCCGAGCGCCGAGGGCTCTCCGCTGCTGGAGGGGCTCATTTTCCCCGGGGCCGCCGCTGAAGAGGGCGGCACGTGGACGGGGCGAGAGGCGTTTTTGCTCAGCAAGCTCACTGACGCGTTGAAGGCGGGCGCAAGCGAGATCGCCCTCGAGGCGGCGGACCTCGACGTTCTTGAGAACAAAGAGCCTGCCCCCTTGCCGGATGCGTTCATGGTGATCGCGAAGGTCATCGGCTTTCCCGATGCAAACGCAGGCAGGGACTTCCGCGTATTGGTGAGCGGTGCGGACGGACCTTCGGGTGCGAAGCTGCTCGGTCGCTTCTGCCATGGCGACCCCCAGCTCACCCGCTTCGTCGAGCAACATCTTCGGGCGGAGGAATCCCTCCGGTCGGACGCGATCTACGCCGAGATCGTCCACTTCCCCGAGGGGCGGATCGGAAACGTCCTGCTTCGTCCGGTGTTGCGCGAGCACGAAATTCCCTACCTCGGTCTGTCGGGAGCCCCGCGCGAGAAGCAGATCCCAGTAAATGACCTCTTCGTGTCCGTCATCGGGCCGCGAATCGTCCTGCGCTCGGCGAGGTTGGGAAAGGAAATCATTCCGCGCATGACCAACGCGCACAATTACGGTCTGCGCAGCTTGGGGATGTATCGCTTTCTGTGCGCGCTGCAGACCGAGGGAATCGCCGTCGGCTTGGGATTCAATTGGGGCGCTCTGGACAGTGCGCCGTTTCTGCCGCGCGTGGTCAGCGGCCGCAAGGTCCTCAGCAAAGCGCGTTGGCGCCTGAGCAGGGACAACATCAAGGCGTTCAGTGACGCCAAGCATAACGAGCAATTCGCGGCAGTTCAGCGGATTCGTGAAAAGCTCGGGCTGCCGCGTCTGGTTTCGGTCGCCGACGGGGACAACACTCTCTTGGTCGACCTGGACAACGTGCTCAGCGTCGAAACTTTCGCAGCCTTGGTGAAGGGCCGGCCGGCGGCGCGCCTCGAGGAGTTTTTGCCGGCGCCGGCAGATCTCTGCGTCCAGGGCCCCGAGGGTCATTACGTGCACGAGCTGGTGATTCCATTCGTTCGCAAGGAAGCGACAGCTCGGCCTCAGCTTCGGCTGCGCTCCGCTGCGCCGGGATCGATCGCGCGTTCGCTCCAGCCGGGTTCGCCGTGGCTGTACGCCAAGCTCTACGCCGGTACCTCGGGGATCGATCAGATCCTTCGCTTACTCGCCCCAGTGGTGCGGTCGGCGATCGGCTCGGGCGCTGCGGATCAATGGTTCTTCATCCGCTATGGAGACCCCGATTGGCACCTCCGGCTGCGGCTGCACGGCGCGCCGGAACGCCTTCGCGGCGAAGTGCTGGCGGCGCTGCAGAGCGCAGTGGCCGCGCTGATCGGCACCGGTCAAGTCTGGCGCTTCCAACTCGATACCTACGAGCAAGAAGTGGAACGCTATGGGGGTCCCAACGGCATCGCGCTCGCGGAGAAGATCTTCCACGCCGACAGCGACGCCGCCCTGGGCATCGTCGAGCTGCTCTCCGGCGACGAAGGCGCGGACGCGCGCTGGCGCTTGAGCATGCGCGGGATGGACATGATGCTCGAGGATCTCGGGCTGGACATCGAGCCCAAGCTCAAGGTGGTGAAGGATGCGCGCGAGGCGTTCGGGAAGGAATTCCGCGCCAACGGTCAATTCCAATATCAGCTCGGCGATAAATACCGCAAAGAGCGCGCGAGCATCGAGGCATTGCTCGATCCCAGCCGCGACGATGAAAGCCCGCTTGCACCCGGCCTGGCCTTGCTTCGAGAGCGATCCAAGCGCCTGAAGGTTCTCGCTTCCGAGCTTCGAGCGTGCGAAAAAGCGGGGCAACTGACTACGCCACTTCCGGAGCTGGCGCAGAGCTTTCTACATATGCATGCCAACCGCATCTTGCGTTCGGCTGCGCGCGCTCAGGAGCTGGTGATGTACGACTTTCTTGCCCGGACCTATGAATCGAGGCTGGCGCGGTCGCGAAATGCCGGCGAGCACGCGAAAACACCTTCTCCCAAGACTCGAGCTCCCGATGCCTGATCCATTGCCGCACAAGCCCGGCAAATGGCGCGCCATCCTCGACGGCGAGCTGCGCGATGAAGCGCTCGAAACGGTCACCTCGATTGCCGCAGCGCTCGAGCAGGAGCTGCCGTCCGGAGCTCCGCGGTATGCGATGCAGCTGGCCGAGCAGTCGCTGCTGAACGCCTATTTGGGCTTCGGCGACCTCGGCGATCGACACTTCGATCTGTCCAGCCAGTTTCTCGAGCGCGCGATCGACGCGGTCGCGGAGACCCCGATGCGACCCTCGTTGTACGGGGGCTTCGTCGGCGTGGCCTGGGTTCTCGAGCATCTCCAGAATCACGAGCTCAGCTCGATCGAGGGAGACGGATCCGAGGAGATGGATCCCAACGAACAGGTCGACTCCGTGCTGCGCGGATATCTCGGCGCCGAGCGGTGGAATGAAACCTACGATCTGATCTCCGGTCTGGTCGGAATCGGAGTGTACATCGCCGATCGCATGCCGCGTCCCGCCGCCAAGGAATGCTTCGAGCACGTGGTGAAGCACCTCGCCAAGCTTGCCAAGCCCATGGAGGTGGGCGTCACCTGGTGGACGCCACCCGAGCAATTGATCGCCGCCAGCCGCGAGCAGCATCCGCAGGGCCACGCAAACCTCGGCGTCGCCCACGGCGTTCCCGCGCCGATCGCTTTGCTCGCCCAAGCTTGCGCAAGCGGCGTCTCGACTGCGGATGCATCGGCCTTGCTTTCGCGCTCGCTGGAGTGGTTCCTCAGTCAGAAATCGAACGACTCCGCCGATTCATACTTCGGATACAACTACGTGTCAGGCAGCGAGTGGCGCCCAGCGCGCGCCGCCTGGTGCTATGGCGACCCCGGAATTGCTGCGGCGCTGCTCTGCGCTGGGCGATGGACGAACGACGCCGCCCTCGAGCGGGAGGCGATCGAGATCGGGTTGCGGGCCGCTCAACGGCCGGCGGACAGCTGCGGCGTGGTTGATTCCCCGCTTTGCCACGGCAGCGCGGGATTGGGGCACCTCTTCAACCGAATGTTCCAGGCCACCGGGGACCGACGATTCCGCGAACGCGCGGTGTCGTGGTTCGAGCGGACGTTGCAAATGAGGCGCGAAGGTGAAGGCATCGCCGGATTTTTGTCGTGGCGGCCGGGCGAGGGGGGGTGGGCCGCGGATCGCAGCCTGCTTGCGGGAGCGACGGGAATCGCTTTGGCGCTTCTGGCCGCAGCGACGCCGGTCGAACCCTCGTGGGATCGAATCCTGCTCGCTTCAGTGCCGCCGATCGACTTTTAGTTCCCCGCCGGGGTAAAGCTGCGCACCGACGCCGACGTCGGGGAAAGGTGCGTCGCGAGGCTTCGATGAGACTTTTACGAATCTATTGGGCCCTGCTCGCCTTCGGCTGCAGCTCCGCCCGAACCATACCGAGCGATTCGCCGCCGCCGGCGACCACGGCTCCGAAACCGCCCGAGCCTCCGAACCTCCGCCTCGGCGAGAGTGCCCGGCCGCGCCGCTACGCGCTCGAGCTGACCATCGTTCCAAGCGAAGACGAGTTCAGCGGGAAGATCGAGATCGATCTCGAGTTGCGCGAGCCGAAAGCTCTGCTCTGGCTCAATGGCACCGAGATCGAAATCCGCCGGGCGACCATCCGTGTGGGGACTCAGTCCATCGGTGCGCTTGCGGTTCCAGGCAATAAGGATTTCGTCGGCCTCGCCTTCGAGCATCCCGTTCCGGCCGGCCCTGCGCTGCTTTCGATCGAATACGCGGGCAAGCTCTCCAGGCGCGAGAGCACTGGGTTGTTCAGACAAAAGGAGGCAAACGACTGGTACGCATTTTCGCATTTCGAGCCGACCGACGCTCGCCGCGCCTTCCCTTGCTTCGACGAGCCGGAGTTCAAAGTTCCCTGGCAACTCACTCTGCACGTGAGGAAGGATGACTCGGCGGTGGCGAACACGCCGATCGTCGCAGAGCACCAGGACAACGGCGGGATGAAGACCGTCAAATTCGCAGAGACGCCCCCGCTGCCGAGCTATCTTGTCGCTCTGGCGGTCGGGCCCTTCGAGTTCGTCGAGGCGGGCAAGACCGCGCTTAAGGGCGCGCCGATCCGGATCATCGCGCCGCGAGGCAGAGCGGCAGAAGCGCAGTATGCCGCAAAGGTTACCCCTCGCATCATCGCTGCTCTCGAGGACTACTTCGGATCTCCCTACCCCTATGAAAAGCTCGACCAGATCGCGGTGCTGCAAAGCGGCGGTGCGATGGAGAATGCGGGACTGGTTACCTACTCGCAGCTGCTGATTCTGATGAAGGAAGCCGAGGAAACCCCGGGGCAGAAGCGCCGCTTTGCCAGCGTCTGCGCCCACGAGCTTGCCCATCAGTGGTTCGGCGATCTGGTGACGATGAAGTGGTGGAACGACACCTGGCTCAATGAAGCATTCGCCACCTGGATGGCGGACAAGATCGTCGACCGCCTTTGGCCGCAGTGGAACAACGCGCTTTCTTCTCTCCAGGGTCGCTTGGAGGTCATGAGCAGCGATGGGTTGATGAGCGCGCGCAGGATCCGCCAGCCGATCGACTCAAAGCACGACATCGCCAATTCGTTTGATCAGATCACCTACACCAAGGGCGGCGCCGTGCTGTCGATGTTCGAGAGCTGGATCAGCGTCGAAACTTTCCAGCGCGGCGTGCAGCGCTATTTAAAAGAGCACGCCTGGGGCAATGGAACAGCCGAGGACTTCCTCGCCGCGGTCAGCGCGGAAGCGGGGCGCGACGTTGCGACGCCATTCTCCACTTTTTTGGATCAGGCGGGGGTTCCCGTCGTGGACCTTTCGCTCAAGTGCGAAAGTGGAAAAAGACCCAAGCTGGAGCTGGCGCAGCAGCGCTATCTGCCCCTGGGGTCGAGCGGCTCTCCGAACCAGACCTGGCAGATTCCCATGTGTGTGCGGTACGGGAGCCGATCCTCCGTACATCGGCAATGCGCGCTGCTGACCACGGCCTCGGCTGAAATGGCGCTGGAGGCTCAAAGCTGCCCGGATTGGGTCATCGGCAACGACGGGGGCGCCGGTTATTACCGCGTCGCGGCGAAGGACAAGCTGCTGCCCAATCTCCTTAAGCAGCGCGTAGGACGGCTGTCGCCGCGAGATCGGCTGGTGCTCTTCGGCGATATTCAAGCGCTCGTTTACTCCGGGAAGATGCCTGCCGGTGATGCTCTCGCGCTGCTTCCGCGACTCGTCTTTGATGGGAATCGCCAGGTGATCGCGAGCGCCGCCGGATTTCTGGCCGGCGAGAGCAATCCTCGGGGCCGAGCGATGTCCGCCTCCGCGCCGATAGGAGAATACCTGGTGCCGGATTCCGAACGATCGCGCTTCGCCGCCTTCGTTCAGCAGACCTTTGGTCGGAAAGCGCGCGACCTGGGATGGAAGGCGCGCCCGGGCGAAAGCGACGAGACTCGCCAGTTGCGACCGATCCTGGTCGCCCTGGTCGCCGACGCCGGAGAGGACCGAGTGCTGATCGCAGAAGCACGCGCGCTCGCCGATCGTTGGCTTGAGAACCGAAACGCGATCCAACCCGAGATGGTGGACGTCGTTTTGAGATCCGCTGCCTCCCACGGCGATGACGCCCTGTTCGATCGCCTCCTGGAGCAGGCTCGGAAGGAACCCCGGCTTCGGGAGCGCGGTTACCTTTTCCGGGCGATGTCGCATTTCCGCGATGCCCGCGTCGTTGAACGATCGCTGAAAACGCTGCTTTCGGGCGAATTCGACGCGCGCGAGACGCTGCCGCTGCTCTTCGCGGACCGCGCGCAGCTGCCAACTCGACTCTTGGCTTATCAGTTTGTCCATGACAACTTCGATGCGCTCGCGGCCCGGCT
>Ga0126369_10001650_pt1 | contig 15595 bp, 13 predicted proteins | sample PanSoiMetaPlot_1_FD_109646 | JGI IMG/M metagenome (GOLD analysis project Ga0126369, IMG submission 109646) | Tropical forest soil microbial communities from Panama - MetaG Plot_1 | ecosystem: Environmental > Terrestrial > Soil > Tropical forest > Bulk soil | place: Panama | collected 2016-02-17 | reverse complement strand
TTGTCCGTCAGAGCCGGCCGGATCTGATGGAACGGCATCACGAAGTGGTAGGTGCGGATGTGGATCTCGCTCTCGCCGAGCGGCCGGATGCCCGAGTACTGGTAGCCCCAGTCCGTCAGGTCGACGACGAGCTTCGGCGCCTTGCCGCGCACGAACGCGGTCGTGGGGCTCAGACCGCCGCGCTTGGAAGTGGGCACGAGCAGCCGGTGCAGAATCGGCGCGTGCGAGGTGTCGATGCCGCCCTCGAGGGCCTGCAGCCAGTTGCATTCCTCGATCACCTTCGACACGTGGCGGTGCGACGCCGCCGCCTGCGTCCAGGCGAACTTCGGCAGCGGCGGCTGCAGATCGGGCGGCCCCATATAGGTCCAGATGACGCCGCCGATCTCGACTGTCGGATACGACGGCTGGCGGATCTTCTGCTTGAAGGAGAGCTCTTCCGGCTCGTTCATCATGTCCACGCAGCGGCCGGTGACGTCGAACTTCCAGCCGTGGTAGACGCAGCGCAGCCCGCACTCCTCGTTGCGGCCGAAGAAGAGCGAGGCGCGGCGATGCGGGCAGAGCTCTTCGAGCAGTCCGATGCGGCCTTCGGTGTCGCGGAACGCCACCAGGTCCTCGCCGAGCAGCTTCACCCGGACGGGCGGGCAGTCGGGCTCGGGCACCTCCCGCGCGAGCAGCGCCGGGATCCAGTAACGCCGGATGGTATCGCCCATCGGTGTGCCCGGGCTGATGCGAGTGATGAGCTCGTTCTCTTCGTGGGTCAGCATGGCGTGTTCCTCCCCGCTCTACGCTCCACGGTCGACCCGCTCCGAATCTGGCCGATTATACTGCGGACGCCCCGCTCCCCGCGCGGCGCGCCGTTTGCGCTTGACCGTCCTCCAGGAACCGGGCCAATGTCCGGGTCATGCCGAAATCGGTGGGCGTGCCCGTGTCACTTGTACGCATCGCGACTCGCGACGGTGTCTGGCTCGACGGCGCCGTCACCGAGCCCCGAGGGCGCCGACGCGCGGCCCTCGTCTGGGTACACGGCCTCGGCTCGGTGTTCTCCTCGGGCCAGCCACTCACGAGCGAGCTCTCCACGCGGCTCAACGCGGACGGCGTCGCGTTCTTCAAGCTCAACAATCGCGGCCACGACGTCGTGGCTGGCCGCGGTCGCAACCTTGCCGGCGCGGCGTTCGAGCGGTTCGGGCACAGTCTCGAGGACATCCGCACGATGATCGCCTTCGTGCGCCGGTGCGGCTACCGCCGCGTCGTTCTGGCCGGCCACTCGACCGGAGCCAACAAGGTCCTCTACTACGCGGCGCGGACTCGCGACCGGCGCATCGCCGGGATCATCCTCGCCGGTCCAGTCTCCGACGTGGCCGCCGAAGCCAAGCGTGTCGGCGCACGCGAGCTGCGACGCCGGGTCGCTGTGGCCGTGCGGATCGCCCGGCGCGATCCAGACGGCCTCGTGCCGAAGGCCTGGGGCTTCTGGAGCGCGCGGCGCTACATCAGCCTCTATCGACCGGGCGAGATCGAGGACGTGTTTCCCTACTATCGGCCGAATGCCCGGTGGACCGCGTTCAGAGGCGTGCGCCTGCCGGTCGCGGCAATCCTCGGCGGCCGCGACGAGTTCCTCGACCGACCGGCTCCGGAGGCGATCGAGGCCTTCCGCCGAAATGCGACACGCGCCCGCTCGTTCACCGGCGTGGTCATCCCGCGGGCGCGCCACGGCTTTCAGGGGCATGAGCGCGAGCTGGCTGACGTCGTGGGCCGATGGATCGGCACGCTCAGCGGCACGTAAGGATTACCCGGTAACTTTGTCGGGGCGGCGTCGATCGTTACCCGCCCGCTTCCTCCCCTCACCGCTTCGACAGTCAGGAAAAGCCGGGCCGATCGCCAGACGCTCGCAGATGACCGCAGAGCGGCATGGCCCTTGCCCGCACGAGGCGGTCGGCCCAGACGAAGCCACCGACCCAGGAGGGTGCAGTGAAGAACGAACAGATCGCGGAGCTCTTGTATCAGGCGCTGGAAACCGAGCAAGGCGGCATCGAGGTGTACACGGCCGCGCTCGAGTGCGCCATCAACGCCGATCTCCGCAAGGAGTGGCAGGAATACCTCGAGCAGACCCACAACCACGAGCGCATCGTCCTGGAGCTGATGGACCAGCTCGGGCTCGATCCCGATCTCGACACACCGGGCCGGCTGGTCGTCCGCCACATCGGCGAGGCCCTGGTCGAGGCGATGGAAATGGCGCTCGAGGACGGACCGCCGGAATCCGCGCAGCTCGTCGCGTGCGAGTGCGTCGTCCAAGCCGAGACGAAGGATCACCTGAACTGGGAGCTGATCCGCGAGGTCGCCAGCAAATCGCAGGGTGAGCTGCGCCAGGCGCTCACGGCGGCCTACGACCAGGTGGAAGACGAGGAGGACGAGCACCTCTATCACACGACCGGCTGGTGCCGCGAGCTGTGGATCGACTCGCTCGGCATGCCGGCGGTCCTGCCACCTCCCGAGGAAGAGCAGGAAGTGAAGACCGCGATCGGAGCCGCGCGGGCCAGGAAGGCGCGCCGCCAGATGCTGTAGCCCGCGGCCCGAGGCGTCGGCGACTCGCGGCCCGGGCGCGACACTCGCGCGACACTTCGGGCGCAAGAGCCTACGCGAGCGTCTCGAGATCGAAGCGGCGCCGCCGGTCCAGCATCGGCGCCCAGAGATCGCCACGCGCGGCCACGCGCGCGGGGACGTTGTCGATGCGAAACTCCTCGATCGCGAGGCCACGCTCGATCTCCGCCCACTCGACCGGCGTCGACACGGCCGCGGCGGGATGCGGGCGCACCGAGTACACCGACGCGAGCGTGCGGCCCCACGCGTTCTGGTTGTAATCGACCAGCACCCGCTCGTTCGGACGACGGGCCACGCGGTACTCGGCGGTGAGCAGGCGCGGATGCGCGCCGGCCAGCGACAGCGAGATAGTCTTCGCGACCGACCACACGTCCTTCTGCGTGGGGCCGCGGACGATCGGCACGTACACGTGAATGCCCCGCGAGCCGGTAGTCTTCGGATAGCTCGGCATCTTGAGCGAGTCGAGCGTCTGCCTCAGGATCAGCGCGGCCTCGCGGACCTGCGCGAACGTGGCGCCCTTCACCGGATCGAGGTCGAAGTGCAGATAGTCGGGCCGGTCAGTGTCGTCACACCGCGCGTACCACTGATTGAGATCGATGCAGCCGAGGTTCACGACCCAGAGCAGCGCGGGAAGGTCCTGCACGATCGGAAAGTCGATCACGCCGGCCGAGCCGTGGTCGATCGCGCACGTCTCGATCCAGTCCGGTCGCGGCGACGGCGCGCGCTTCATGAAGAAGAAGTCCCCGGCGGCGCCATTGGGATAGCGCTTCATCACCATGGCCCGGTCGCGCAGGTGCGGCAGAAGCGCCCACGACACGTCGACGTAGTACTGCAGGAGATCGCCCTTGGTCAGGCCGAGCTCGGGCCAGAACGGCTTGCGCAGATTGGTCAGGTGGACGGTTTGCTTTCCGGCGCGCAGCTCAACCGTATCGACATCGGTCGGGATCACGCGACGAAGCGGCCGGCCACGAGCCGCGCGCGCCCTTCGAGGGCGCTTCGCGCCGGCCCGGCTCATCGGGTCGGTGGCGGCAGGCGCGGCGGTCGGGGCCCGCGGCGTACGGCGTCGCGCACGCCCACGTACGTGAGCTCGGTACCGGCGCGCACGCAGCGGAGCAGCAGGCCGCCGCGGCTCATGTCGCCGCGACCGACGAAGTCGGCCGGAAACCGCAAGCGCTCACCCAGCACGGTCAGCAGCGGCTCGACGTACTTGGCCGTCGCGATGCTGCCGAGCAGCACGACCTCGCCTGCCGTCCCGATGCGCCGGGCGAGTCGCTGGGCATCGCGGTCGAGGGGCCGGCGATAGCGCGGGTCGTCGCCGGCGATGTCGACCGACGCGAAGCGCTGGAGCCCTGCGAGATCGACCGGCTCGTCGGCCTCCCACAGGCCGTCGGTCGGCGTGATCACGAACACGCCGGCGCGACCGTCCGACGGACTGGCGAACGCGCGGGCGTAGGCCAGCTTGCCACGAAAGTAGAGACCGCTCAGGAACGAGAAGACCTCGCCGAGCGGCGCCCCGGCGCCGACCCGCACGCGCTGGGCGAGATCGAACGACGCGCGCTCGCTCAGGACCATCTGCGCGCGCAGTCCCCCGCAGTGCGCGGGAGACAAGAGGAAGATGCGGCTCACCTCCGGCCCGCTGGCGCCACCGCCTGGACGAACTCCGCCGCGCCCCGCGTGTTCAGCACCTCGTCGCGCCGCACCCAGCCACGCCGCGCCATCGGCACACCGTACCGGACGTTCCCGAGCTCACCCACCGAGTGGGCGTCGGTCGACACGACAAAGTGGATACCGCGTTCGCGCGCAACCTTGAGCCAGCGCGGGGCGAGATCGAGCCGCCTGGGATCGCCATTGATCTCCACTGCCGCGCGGCCAGCTGCGGCCGCGTCGAGCACCTCCTCGACGCGGCATTCGACCGGCGGGCGCGAGAGGATCATCCGCCCAAGCCCGTGGCCCCAGATCTTGAAGCACGGCAGCCTCATTGCGCGGACCAGGCGCTCCGTCATCTGGCCGGTGTCCATGCGGTGGCGCCGGTGAATGCTCGCGATGACCACGTCGAGCTGCTCGAGGATCGCGTCGGGATAGTCGAGGCTGCCGTCGGCCAGGATGTCGGACTCCGTGCCGCGCAGGAGCCGCACCGACACACGCTCCTGGACGCGCGCGATCTCCTCCCACTGCGCCTTCAGCCGATCGACGGAGAGGCCGCCGGCGTAGGCGGCAGCCGGCGAATGGTCGGTGATCGTCATGTACTCCATGCCGAGCGCATCGGCCGCCCGTGCCATCTGCTCGACGGTGTGCTGGCCGTCGCTGTACACGGTGTGGCAGTGCACGAGGCCCTTGAGATCTTCCGCCGTGACGAGATCACCCGGCAGCGCGCCCAAGCGCGCCGCGTCGATCTCGGCCTCGCCCTCGCGAAGCTCGGGCGGAATGAACGGTAGCCCGAGCTTCGCGTAGATGTCGGCCTCGCTGTCCCCCTCGAGGCGAACGCCGCGCTCTCGCGCCAGTCGCTCGAGGTGCTCCACGTGGGCCGCCGAGCCCGTCGCCTTCAGCAGCACCGGCGCGTACGCCGCGCGCGAGACCACGCGCACGTGAACCTGGAGACCGCTGGCCAGCCGCCCCTCGAAGCTTTCCTTGTCTCGCGAGGTCACCTCGGCCAGCAGCGGCGCCCGGAGCGCGTGCTTCAGCGCGTCGGCGGGCCGGTCCGAGCCGACGATCAGCGAGAGCTCGCCGATCGATTCCGCCCAGCGGCGAAGCTCGCCGGCCGCCTCGGCGCTCGCCCCGGTCGGCGCCTTGTCGAGATGCGCGCGCATCGCGTCGGCGATGGCGAGCGCCTCCGGCAGGAGCACGCGCTGAGCTTCGGGCTGACGCAGCCGGCGAATCGCCTCGAGAATCCGACGCTCGGTCTTCTCGCCCATGCCCTTGACTGTGCGCACACGTCCCGCGACGCACGCGGCCTCGAGGTCGTCGATCGTCTTGACGCCGAGGGCGGCATGGAGCGCGGCGATCTTGTCCAGACCCAGACGCGGGATGCGGGAGAGCTCGACCGCGACCGCCGGAACGCGCCGGCGCTGCTCCTCGAGCGCCTGCGAGCGGCCGGTCTCGTAGAGCTCGGTGATCATGGACGCGAGCGCGGGGCCGATACCCGGCAGGCTCGTGAGCCGCCGCCGCGCGACGAGCTCACCCAGGTCGGCGTCGAGACGCTCGAGGAGCTCGGCGCCGCGCGCGTACGCGCGAGCCTTGAACGTCTCCTGACCGGACGTGTCGAGGAGCCCGGCCATCTCGCGCAGCGCTCGCGCGATGGTCAGGCGATCAGTTTGCGGTGCGCCTGGCTCGTCGTTCATCTCTATCGATCAGTATGCCAGGCGCACCGCGCCACGACACGCCGCCGGTCACACCGTCGCGGGCTGGAACTCCAGGGTGTTGCCGTCGGGGTCGTTGCACAGCATCTGAACGCGCCCGCCCGGCTGCGTGTTCTCGACGTACTTGATGCCCTCGCGCTCGAGCGTGGCCTTCATCGCCTCGTAGTCGACCACCTCGAAGCACGTGTGCCGGCCGAGCGGGCTGATCGGCGCGGCAGCCCCGGGCGGTTGCATCTGCGACTGGATGATGTGGATCTGCGGAAAGATCCCCGGCGTCCCGAGCCAGTAGCCGCCGGACGTGAAGGCCGGGCGCGGCAGCACCTGGAACCCGAACACCCGGCAGTAGAAGTCCTTCGACCGCTCGGCGTCGGCCGTCGCGATCCCCTCGTGCTGAATGCGGAACACGTGCGTGCCCGTCACCGGTCGAATCGGCTCGCGCGAAGTCTCCACCGCCATCGTCGCCTCCTGAGGGTGTCGGTATGCGTTCGCCAGGATTATACGTGCTGAGCCACCCCATGGGCTGCCGGGTTCGTGGACAGGATCTTGAAGGGGGCCAAGCCGGCAGACCTTCCCGTCGAGCAACCCACCAAGTTCGTGCTCGCGGTCAACATGAAAACCGCCAGGGCCCTCAACCTCGCGATCCCTCCGTCGCTCCTGCTCGTCGCCGATCAAGTGATCGAGTAGCCGGACTCCGGGCAGCAACACTGCGTCCCGGCGTTTGCGGTCTGCTCGCCCGTGGCGCATCATGGGCCCGGGCGCGCGCCGGCCATGCAGGGGCGCGCGGCGCAGGGAGACGGCCCATGACGGCACGCTCGAAGAATCACGACTGGCTCGCGCAAACCGTCGAGACGGCGCTCGAGCCCGATCTGCCGATCTGCGATCCGCATCACCACCTGTGGGATCAGAACACCACGCGCACGGCGTCGCGCTACCTGATCGACGAGATCGTGGCCGACGTGACGGCCGGCCACAACATCGTCTCGACGGTCTTCATCGAGTGCGGGGCCATGTTCAAGCCAGATGGTCCCGAGGCGATGCGTCCAGTGGGCGAGACCGAGTTCGTGAACGGGATCGCGGCCATGAGCGCCTCGGGCCTCTACGGCAAGACGCGCATCGCCGCCGGGATCGTCGGCACGGCCAATCTGAAGCTGGGCGACGCCGTCGGCGCCGTGCTCGACGCACAGATCGCGGCCGGCGGCGGCCGGTTCCGCGGCATCCGCCTCGGCGCCGCGTGGGATCCCAACCCGTCCGTACCGAGCCATCGCACCAACCCGGGCCAACGGCTCCTGCTGCGCGACGACTTCCGCGTGGGCTTCAAGCAGCTGGCGCCGCGCAAGCTCACGTTCGAGGCATGGCTCTATCATCACCAGATTCCCGACGTCACGTCGCTGGCGCGCGCGTTTCCCTCCACCACGATCATCTTGAATCACTTCGGCGGCCCGCTCGGCATCGGGCCGTACGCCGGCCACGCCAAGGACATCTACGCGGAGTGGAAGAAGTCGATCACCGAGCTCGCCACTTGCCCCAACGTCGTCGCCAAGCTCGGCGGGATCAACATGGAGATCAACGGCTTTGGCTGGCACGAGCGCTCGCGGCCGCCGGGCAGTCAGGAGCTCTGCGACGCCACGCGGCCCTACTATGAGTACACGATCGAAAAGTTCGACGTCGATCGCTGCATGTTCGAGTCGAACTTTCCGGTGGACATGGCGAGCTGCAGCTATACGGTCCTATGGAACTCGTTCAAGCGCTTGACCGCCGGCTTCTCGGCCGCGGAGCGCGCCAAGCTCTTCCACGACACGGCGGCGCGCGTCTATCGGCTCTGAGCGCGATGTATCCGTTAAGGCGCGTTGACAATGCGCGATGACCGAGCAATCTCTAACCATGGAGTCCGCTATGAAGCTGCGTGAGTTGAAGCGCGGTCCGGGTCATGCTTGGCCGCCGATGTTCGGCGGCGCCTACAGACCCGGTGACAAGTTCCCAGTAGGAGAGGTCGGTGTCCTAAGGAGCGTTGAGAATTCCAAGATGTTTCCGGGGCTGCAGCTCGAAATCGAATACGAGGGACGAACATGGTCTGGCCTGATGCAATGGGATGATGATGAGCCGTCCCGCGAGCAGGTCCGGAACGTTCTGCGCCGCTACATTGGCAGGGATCTCCGCGAGCTTCGTGAGGTCGAGTTGGGTTAGGCGAATTGATCAATCGACTCGATGAAAATTGATTGGCCCACCGTAGGGCAAGCGGTTTGGTCGGTTGTCCTATTACTTGTCGGAGCAGGGGTTACTCGCCTTCTTGAACGAAGACCCAAGCTTACTTACTACGCGAGCCATTGGTCTGCGTATCCACGACCTGGGTCGCCCCCCATTACCATCCATACGCACGGGATTGTGCTGAAAAACGTCGGGCGCAAGACGGCAACCGATGTTCGAGTACGACACGAGCTACGGACGGAAACATTCTATGTGACGCCTCGCGTGGCATACACAGATCCCGATATGCCCGGCGGCGGATTCGAGATCGTATTTCCGAGGCTAGTCCCGCAAGAGGAAGTCGCGATCTCGTACATGCACACGGCGCCATTCAACAACTTTCGTGGACAGATCACCCACGCCGCTGGGCTTGCGAGTGAAGTCTCGGCATTATCGAGAGCCGAACATCCCAAATGGATGACTCGAACAATCTGGTTCCTGGCTCTGGTCGGCTCAATCGCAATTATTTTCCTTGGGCTCATCTTCGGGCGGCGCGCCATTCCTTGGTAGCTGGCGCATCACGATCTATCCGGATCTTTTGGGGCCTTTCGGGCAACTGACAGTTCCGGATTGCTCATCAGCGCCTACTTCAGCCTGAGGTCCTCGTAGGGCGAGATGAACGGGTGCCCGGCGATCGAGGGCACCTCGGCCAGCCGCGGGCCCACGCCGATCAGTGCAGCCTGCTCCACGATCGGCGCGAACATCGCGCGCTCGTGCATGAGCTGCTGGATCTTGTGCAGGAGCGCTTCGCGGCGCTTTCCATCCATCTCACCCGCCTGATCACGGAAGAGCGAGTCGATGTCGGGGTAGCCGCCGTACGCGCGAATCCCGCTCGAGATCACGAAGGCCTCGATGCGCGTCGCGGCGTTGCCGGCAGCGCCGCTGCCCACCCGCACCAGGTACTTGAACTGCTTTTCCTGGTCGGTCTTGTAGAAGCTCGCGCGCTCCATCGGGCGTAGCCGCGCGCGGATGCCGATCGAGTGCAGGCCGTTGAGCACCGCCTCGGCCTCCGGCGCAAACACTGCGTCGGTCGCGAGCTCGACGGCGTCGAAGCCCTTCGGATAGCCGGCCTCGGCCAGGAGCTTCTTCGCGCGCGCCGGGTCGTACGGGTAGGCGGGTGGCGTCCAGTAGAACTCGAAATCGCGCGGGAGGATCGACGGCGCGGGCCGGCCGTGGCCGAGATACTCCGCGTCGCTGAACGTCTTGCGATCGATGCCGAGGTTCGTGGCCAGGCGCACACGCTGATCGGCCCAGGGCGACTTGGGGTCCCACTGCTGGGTGAACACGAGCCACTGGCTGACGGTCGGCAGCACGACCTTGAGCGTGAGCCCCGGTGTCCGCCGCACGTCGTCGGCGTCGGGGCCGCGCAGGCCGTACGAGATATCGCTCTCGCCGCGCTTGACCATCACCATGCGCGTCGCCTCGTCCGGCACCGACTTCAAGATCACCCGCTTCACGGACGGCGTCTTGCGCCAGTAGCCCTCGTAGGCCTCGACGACCAGCTCCACACCCGGATTGAACGACACAAAGCGATAGGGTCCGGCGCCGACCGGCGCCTTCTTGAAGCCGTCGTCGCCGACGCGCTCCACGTACTTCTTCAGCACGATCCAGGCGGCGCTGGTGGCCGGCGTCGCGTAGAACGTCATGAAGTCGGGCCACGGCTGCTTCATCCGGAACCGCACGCGCAGCGGATCGACGACCTCCACCGCCGCCACGCGCGCCCGCAAGGTCGCCGCGCCGCCGCCCTTGTAGCGCTCGAACGAGAACTTCACGTCGTCGGCGGTGAGCGGATCGCCGTTGTGGAACTTGATGCCCTTGCGCAGGGCGAACTCGTACGTGAGGCCGTCCTTCGACATCGTCCACGATTCGGCCAGGCAGGGCGCCCACGCATTGCCCGGCATCGGCTTCACCAGCGCATCGTGAAGCGCGTAGAGCGTGAGGAACGGCGTGATCACGCCCGGCGTTTCCGCCGGATCGAACCAGGTCGGCGCGAGCGTGACGGTGGCGGCGAACGTGACCTGCCCCGCCGGCGTTTCCGAATGCCCCGCGGGCGCGTCCGCGCGGCCCACGGGCGTTTCCGAACGCCCCACGGGTGGTGACGCAGGAGTCTGGGCCGATGCGGGAAGTGCGAGGCCGAGGAGCACGATCGTCGACAACAGGGACGCGAAGCGGGCCATGATCATCCTCCTCGGCGATGAGGTGGATTCCCTAGGGGTGGATCACCGTCTCCGCGCGGCTGATGACGAACGCTTCGTGGCGCTCCAGGAAGTCACTCACGACCTCGGTGAACGCCTCCGGGCGATCGGTACTGATCGCGTGCGCCGCGTCGTACACGAAGACGAGATGGCAGTTGGGCATGAGGTCCTTGTAGATCCGGCCCATTGCCGGCGCGATCACGCCGTCGAGCGTGCCGAAGAGCACCAGGGTCGGCGTCGAGAGATCTTGTAGCCGGCCTTCGAGGTCGGCGTCGCGGTGCGGCCCCAGGAGCCGCTGGACCAGCGGCTGAGCCTTCGCCCGCAGGGCCGGATCGATCGGCGGCGCCGAGACGCGCTCCGGGTGCGCATACAGTCGCCGCGCGATCTCTTCGGGAGTGCCCGCGGGCGGCGCGGCGCCTTCCTGGCGAATGGCCGCCGGAGCTTCCAGCACGAGCGCCAGCACCCGCCCGGTCTGCTGCAGCGCGAGCCACAGGGCGGTCTTCCCGCCGAACGAGGTGCCCATCAGGTTGAACGTGTCGATCCCGATCTTGTCGATCGCGCGCGCCATGGTCGAGGCGAGCTCGGCCATGCTCGCCGTGCGCGTGTTCACCGGCGAATTGCCGAATCCCGGCATCTCGAAGGCCAGCACGCGGTAACGGCGCGCCAGCAGCTCGTGCGCCGGGGTCAGACGCAGCCCGCCGGCGCCATGCAGGTGGACGAGCGGAACGCCGTCCCCGGCCTGGAGATAGCGGATCTTGAAGCCGTCGGCGTCGACGTGATGCTCGCGGAACTCGGTGTCGGCCATGCTCGAGTCCTTAGATGTCGCGAATGCGCGGGAGCACTTTCTTGCCGAACAGCTCGAGCGAGCGCATGAGCGGCGCGAGATCGCTCGACCCGGGCGGATGGAGCGAGATGTCGATCACCCCCGCGCCGACCACGTCGCGACAGCGACGGACCTGCTCGACGACCGTGTCCGGGCTTCCGATAAACGTGGTGGGCAAGGCCCCGCTCACGATCGGCGACCGCGCCTCACCCGCGATGTTGCGCGAGTCGATCGTCATCATCGCGTCGCGAACGCCCGGCCGCATGGAGAACGGCGCCGTCCCCGGCAGCCGGCGCAAGGTCTCGTGCGCTTCCTCGTCGGTGTCGGCCAGGAGCATGTTCGCCCGATAGATGATCTGCTCGGGCGAGGGCTGCCACCCGTACTGGGCGCACTGCTCGCGGTAGTACTTCGTGGCGCGGCCCACGCCTTCGAACGATCCGTACGAGACACCGCATCCGAGATGGTGGCGCGCGGCGAACTCGCAGGCCTCGCGGCTGGTCCCCAGCGAATACGTCGGGGGATGAGGCTGCTGGAGCGGACGCGGCCAGATCGACACGGTGCGATACCGGTAGTGACGGCCCTGCCAGCCGAACGGCTGCGGCTCCGTCCACGCTTTGAGGATGAGCTCCATCCCCTCGTCGGTCCGCTCGCGAGACTCGGTTGGGTTCAGATCGTACGTCAGCGACTCGTTCGAGGTCCCGCGCAAGAGGCCGACGACCAGGCGTCCCTGCGCCATCGTGTCGAGCATCGCGATCTCTTCGGCCACTCGCACGGGATTGCTCTGCGGCACGATCGGGCCGAGCAGCGCGATCTTGATCTGCTTGAGATGTGCCGCGAGGAACGCCGCCGAGACGATCGGCGACGGCGTCAGGATCCGCGGCGAGTAGTGATGCTCCGAGACGCTGACCCAGTCGAAGCCGAGCGCCTCGACGAGCTCGAGCCGCTCGATCATGCCGCGATAGGCGCGCGAGCCCGCCTCGGGATCGTACACGCCCGACGGCACCGGCCACTCCGACGGCAGAGGCTTCGACGCCTGGTAGCGCACGGTTTCGAAGAACGAGACCTTCATGGCAGTCGCTCCTCGCGCTGGACGTTAGCACGAGCGCAGCGCGAAGGCTACGGCGCCCCTGGCCTCTCGTGGCAGAATGGCGGCATGCCGGCAACGGAGCCCGCCCGTGTTCCCGACTTCCTTTATGGTACCGCCTGGAAAGAGGATCGGACGCCGGCGCTGACGGAGCTGGCGATCCAGTCGGGTTTCCGCGGCATCGATACCGCGAACCAGCGGCGCCACTACTTCGAGGCCGGTGTGGGCCAGGCGCTGGCGGCCGCGTATCGCGCCGGGCTCGTCACGCGCGGCGATCTCTTTCTCCAGACCAAGTTCACCTACGAAGGCGGCCAGGACCATCGGCTCCCGTACGATCCGACGGCCCCGCTCTCGACGCAGGTCGCGCAATCGATGACGAGCTCGCTCGAGCATCTCGGAACTGACTACGTGGACAGCTACGTGCTCCACGGACCGGCGTCCGGGTACGGCTGGACCGAGCACGATGCCGAGGTGTGGGCCGCGATGATCAAGGAACGCGACGGCGGCCGCACGCGCCTGCTCGGCGTCAGCAATGTCTCGCTCCGCCACCTGCACCAGATGGTCGCGAGCGGCGCCGAGCCGCCCGCGTTCGTGCAGAACCGCTGCTTCGCGCGCCTCGGCTGGGACCGCGACGTCCGCGCGTTCTGCCGCGAGCGCAAGATCGTCTACCAGGGCTTCTCGCTGCTCACCGCCAATCTCGAGGTGTTGCAGAGTCGCCGCGTGGGTGAGATCGCCGCGCGCCTGCGCGTGACGACGCCCCAGGTGGTGTTCCGGTTCGCGCTCGCGGTCGGCATGCTGCCGCTGACCGGGACGACCGACGCGGCACACATGAAGCAGGACCTCGCGAGCCGCCACCTATCGCTCTCGGCCGACGACGTGTCGGCCATCGAGCGGCTGGCCGGCTGAGGCGCGCATCCGGCCCTGATCCCCGCCGCGTTCCGCGTCCGTAGCTTCCGCTTCCAGTGGCCCGCCGATCTGCTCACGTCGCTGGCGTTCGAGATGGAGACGGTCATCCTCGGCTGGTACGTGATGGTGCAGACCGGCTCGGTGCTCTTGCTCACGGCCTTCGGCTCGCTGCTGCTCCTGGGCACGCTGGCCTCGCCGATGTTCGGCGTGCTGGGCGACCGGCTCGGCGGACGGGTCGTGCTCTCGGCGATGCGCGTCGTCTACACCGGCCTCGCCACGTTCATGCTGCTCCTGACGCTCACGGGGACCCTGACGCCGGGTTGGGTGTTCGTGATCGCCGCGCTCGCCGGCGTCGTGCGGCCCAACGATCAGGTGCTCCGCAACGCGCTCATCGGCGAGACGATCCCGCCGCCACATCTGATGGGCGCGGTCGGCCTCTCGCGCGCGACCATGGACTGCGCGCGCGTCGTCGGGGCCCTCGCCGGCGCCGAGCTCTCCAGCCGGCTCGGCCTCGAGCGCACCTACGTTCTGGTGATCACGCTCTATGCGGCGAGCCTCGTGCTCACCCTGGGGGTGGCGCGCCGGCGGCCGGTGCCGGACCCGGGCGGCTCGATCGGCGAGAGCTCCGCCAGCGCCGCCGACGCGGTCCTCGCACCCTCGCGACGGCGCGAGCTCAAGGACGGTCTCGTCTACGTGCTGCGGACGCCGGAGCTCCTCGCGATGATGTGGCTCGCGTTCCTCATCAACCTGACCGCGTACCCGATCTCGAGCGGCCTCTTGCCCTACGTCGCCAAGCGCATCTTCCTCGTCGACGCGACAGGGCTCGGGTGGCTCGCCGCCAGCTTCGCGCTCGGCAGCCTCATGGGCTCGATCGCCACCGTCGCGACGGGCGGCCCGCGGCGGCTCGCGCGATCGATGCTGGTGTACACGGCGGTCTGGTACGCGATCCTGTTCGCCTTCGGCCATCTCACGAGCATGGGACCGGGGGTCGTGGCGCTGATGATCGCGGGGTTCGTGCAGTCGATCGCGATGATCGCGATGACGGCCAACATCCTCAACGCCTCGGACGAGCGCTTCCGGGCGCGCGTGATGGGCGTGCGGACGCTCGCGATCTACGGCATGCCGCTCGGTCTGATGGCTTCCGGCGTGCTCATCGAGCGCATCGGCTATCCGCTGACGATCAGCGCGTTCTCGACGGTCGGGCTCGTGTTCACGCTGCTCATCGGGGTCCGATGGCGGACGAGCCTGTGGCAGCGCCGGAGGCAGCCGACCGCGACGACCTTGCCGCAGCGCGGCTGACGCGGCGTGATCTAGAATCAGGTAGGTCATGCCGCACCCGGCGCCCCTCCTCGATCCCCGAACCCTGCGCGTATTGTGGACCATCCTCGTCGTCGCGGGCGCGCTGGCGCTGCTCTACCTCCTCAGAACGGTGCTGCTGGTGCTGATCTTCGCCGTGCTGTTCGCGTACCTGATCTTCCCGCTGGTGAAGCTCGCCGAGCGCGGCCTGCCACGCTCCGGGCGCCGTCCGCTGGCGATCGGCGCCGTCTATCTCGTCCTCATCGCCGCGCTCAGCACGCTCGCCGCGCTGGTCGGTCCCGCGCTCGGCCGCGAGCTGGCCGCGCTCGGGCAGAAATTCCCGGATATCTCGGCCCAGATCCAGAGCGGGCGCGTGATCAGCAGCGTCTTCCCGCGCTGGGGCGGCGCCGAGGTCCTCGATGATCTGGTCGGGTCGTACCTGCCCCAGGCCATCGAGTACGCGCAGCGCGGCCTGACGGGCGCGCTGCGCTGGCTGTCGGGCGCGTGGGTCGTCATCATGGTCCCGATCTTCGCGTTCTTCTTCCTGAACGATGCCGAGCGGATCGCCAACACCGTGACGGACGCGATCGATGACCGGAGCGGCTGGCGCGGTCTCTCGCGGACGATCGCGCACGATCTGCACAGCGTCTTCGGGGAGTACGTACGCGCCCTGGTCCTGCTCTCCGTGCTGACGCTCGTCGTCTGGGCCGCGCTGTTCCTGCTCGCCGGTGTGCCGTACGCGCTCGTGCTCGCGGCGATCGGCGCCGCGTTCGAGTTCCTTCCCGTGGTCGGCCCGGCCATCGCCGGCATCGCGGTCGTCTCGGTCGCGGTGTTCAGCGGGTTCTCACACCCCTGGCTCCTGGCGCTCTTCGTCGTGATCTGGCGTCTCGTGCAGGACTACGTGTCGAGCCCGTTCATCATGGGACGCGGGGTCGAGCTCCATCCCGCGCTCGTCATCTTCGGTGTGCTCGCCGGCGGTGAGCTGGCCGGCGTCGCCGGGATGTTCCTGTCGGTGCCGGTGATGGCGGGCGTGCGCGTTGTCTGGCGGCGTCTCCAAGAAGCTCGCGCTTCAGACTGCTGAAACGGGCGCATCTGC
>Ga0126369_10001649_pt1 | contig 15598 bp, 20 predicted proteins | sample PanSoiMetaPlot_1_FD_109646 | JGI IMG/M metagenome (GOLD analysis project Ga0126369, IMG submission 109646) | Tropical forest soil microbial communities from Panama - MetaG Plot_1 | ecosystem: Environmental > Terrestrial > Soil > Tropical forest > Bulk soil | place: Panama | collected 2016-02-17 | reverse complement strand
GGCGTCGTCGTCTCCGGGCTCCTGGGAACGCCGCCCACCCTCACGATTGCGCTATGGGCAAATATCCCTACCATCACGGCTGGACAACCCGGTGGCGAAATCTTCAGTATGGGCGATTACGTGGCCCTGCGCATCGACTCGTCCATCCTCCATGCGTTTTACCAGATTGCCGGTAACGGCTTTGATGGGACGGACTATCCGACCACCGCCCTCGTCGGCACTGGGTGGCATCACTATGTGTATGTCGTCAACCCGGCACAGGGCTACCAGCGACTCTATATTGACAACGTCCTGGTCCTGAGTACGACGTATACGGACCCAATTGCCTGGACCGGACTTGGCTCGGATACGAAGCTCTGTACCTACACGAGTTCCCCAGGGTATTACCTGACCGGCACCATTGACCAGGTGAAAGTCAGTCAGCATGCCTGGACGCCCCTCGAAGTGGGTGCCGACTATCTGGGCGTGAATCGGCTTATACCGTCGCGGACCTCGATGTTCTTTCTCGGACATCAATAGACAGGAGACGATTATGACACGCCTCACCCTGCTACTCTGCCTCGTCCTGGCCCCGACCCTCGTCCATGCCGCCACGTATCACACGGCCCAGAGTGGCGGCAGTGATAACAATTCCTGTAGTGCCGCTCAGAATGCTGGGAGCGTCAAAGCAACGGTGGGCGCTGGTATTGCCTGTCTTAGTGGCGGCGATACCTTGATTGTCCATGCAGGCATCTATCCCGAACAGATCAGTAATACCATTCCCTCGGGCTCACAGGGTGCTCCAACTGTGGTGAAGGGCAATGGCAATCCTGCACAGGGTACCGGCGAGCGTGCCATCCTCAAACCGCCGCCTCTCGGCGGCTACACGAGTGTGGTGAAATTGAAGGGGAGTTATGTCGTCATTGATGGCCTCGTGCTGGATGGCATCAATAATAAAAATGTCGTCATCGGGCTGGAAGGCCCGAACAATACGCTCCAAAATAGCGAGATCATGAACATGGGACCCATTCCTCATGATGGCAATGGTGCGGCCTGTGTTGACTTTTTCGGGAACAGCAGCACAGTTCGTGGCAACAAGGTGCATGATTGCCAAAACAGTGGGGACGACCCCAATGGGCTCTCGACGCATTGCCTCTATATCCATAGTTCGAACAATGTCATCGACGGCAACGACATTTTTAACTGCGGCAGTCACGGCATCCAACAATACAATGGCACCGGAGGCTCCAATAACAATGTTATCCGCAACAACCGCGTGCACGAGTCAGGCGCCCGCGGCATCTTGCTGAGCTCTGGGAATAATAACGTCGCCTATAACAACATCGTCTATGGTAACGGGTTTACCAAACCCGGTGGTGGTAAGGGCGCACTGGGATGCACCGATGGAATGAACAATCAGTTTTACAATAATACGGTCTATGGCAATGGCACGGTGGCATTCCGCGTGGGACCGTATGGGGCCAATGGTACAGTATTCCGCAGCAATATCTCTTATAGCAACCAGGGGGATTTTCAGACGGATGGCAGCAGTGGGACGGTGGACGATCATAATTTGCTCAGCACGGACCCGAAATTTGTGAATGCCAATGGTCGGGACTTCCATCTGCAAAGTGGCTCGCCCGCGATCAATGCCGGGGTCGCGGTCTCGGTTGTGACGACGGACTATGATGGCACAACACGCGCCAATCCTCCCGAAATCGGTGCCTATGAGTATGGGAGCACGCCACCGGTGGAGCCCCCACAGTCCCAGGAGCGCGATCCGCTCGTCTGGATTCCCTTTAACGAAGGCGCTGGGAGGAGCGCGGCGGATAACTCGGGCAACCATCATCCGGCGACCCTGCAAAACGGCGTGAGTTGGACGGATGGCAAGTGGGGGCCGTTTGCTATCACCTGCGATGGGGACGGTGGTGCCGTGCAGATTCCCGGACTCCTGGGAGGCCCTGCGACGGTCACCGTCTCGTTTTGGGCCGACGTGCCAGATATCCCTAATCCCAGCCTTGGCAGTGAACTCTTCTCGATGGGTGATTATCTCGCCGTGCATCTCAGTGCGACACTGGTCCATCCGTTTTATTATAGCGGCGATAATGCGTGGAAGGTGACCGATGCCGCCGTGGCCCTCGTCGGCACCGGGTGGCATCACTATGTGTATGTCGTCGATCCTGCCAAGAAGTTTCAGGGGCTCTATATTGACTCGGTGCTCGTGAGTAGTAGTCCGTATGGCAATCCCATTGTCTGGAGTGGTATTGGCACGGATACGTATCTCTGTCGTCATGGCAATGCGGCGAAGAAATTCCTGCATGGTAGCCTGGATGAGCTCAAAATAAGCCAGCATGCTTGGACCCATTTGGAGATTTGTGCGGAATATCTCGGCGTTTCTCGGCTGCTGCCACAGAACCAGACGCGCAGAGTGTTGCAGGACGATGCGCGTGACAATAAACGGGACGAAAGATAGCTATGCGGCGAGGATTCTGGGCAATACTCGTGCTGCTCGTCTTTCCTGGTCTCCTCTGGGCGGATCCCGACGAATGGGTCCTCTGGGCGCAATATTCCCATTGGAATTGTCGTCCACCGCGTGAGTGCCATATGATTACCTATCCCATGCCGACCTGGGACTATAAGCAGGCGCAAGAGACGCGGGATCGCTGTGAACAGGTGCGACCGGAGGACTATGACCTCGTGCATGATCCAGACGTGACAATCCTGGTGTCGGTGGGCCGCCGCACAATCTACGTCACGCGCTTTTTGTGCCTTCCTTCCGCAATTGACCCGAAAAGCCTGGACCAGGAATCGCCGCATGGGCCATAAGGAGGTGCTCCTCACCTTCCTGCCGCTCCTGCTTAGCGGTTGCTTGGGCCATGGCCAGCTCGCCGAGAATCTCAACAAGCGCCACATCCAGAGCTGTATTGTCACCGTGGGCTTTGTAGGTCCCTTCGTCCTGCGCCAGACGGTTACGGCAACGGGAGGAGCGGACCTGCAGCAGTGCATGCATGTGTATAGGGTAGGAGTGATGGATATGGCGCCGATGCCACAGGTGCTCGCGCCGAGTACTCCGCCCTAGACGTCTGGTTCGAAGTCGGTGGCATTGCCACGTGCCTCGCTGGCTCGCCTGTGTGCCTCAGCCTCTCTGAAGGCATCCTCCCCCACCCACCATGGCGGGGCGGGAACCAGTGTGTCGCACTTGCTGCAGCCACAAAACCGTAGTCCAAAGGTATCGATGAGGACCGGACCGAGACAGATGGCACAACTCATGGTGGTAATGGTGACCTTCATGGGAAGTATTCTATCATGTGTGTGGGCGTAAGGGTTGTGCATTTTTCCTGTCGGCGGAGCGGGCGTATTCCACGACCTCGGGCTGTGCCCCCTGCGTTGCAAACCATGGCACGACTTTCCCGTGAAAGCAGGCGGGGCAGACACGAAAGAAGGTGAGGGTGCTCTCTGTGCCTTCGCCATGCTCCCATGGGCCTCTTCTCCCTACTTCCACGGCGCATTCCGTCCTGCTAATCTCCTCCCACTGGGCTGCCCAGTTCGTCAGCGAGAGGCACGACGCGTTGGCGTTGGTCTCGGGACGTCCTCCACATAAACAACACTGTATCATAGGATGACCCCCATGCCTGCGCGCGTCCTATGCCTCATATCCCAGACATCCTTCAGCGGTATGCGGATGGGCTAGCTGTAGCGCATGCGTGCTGGTTGGACAGAGGCACGTGATATGCATGAGTGGCTCAAGATGCCGGAAGAAATCCTCGAATGTGAGGCGGTTTGGGATCGCACCGATGGCCTGGCAGATTGTACACGCGGGGTGGGCGGTGCTACTGCTTTCGTCAAGCATAGGGTCCTTCCTCATTGGGGCTCTTCTGGCTCTGTGGACGTGAGAAAAACATCCAGGATGAGCCTGTTGCCGTCCGTCTGGCTCAAATACTCGAGTCCTGGTAACGGCAGCTCGAGCCGATGCAGAACACTTTCGACCCACAGCAGGCGCTCCCTCTTCCCCTCAGTCACCAGGAGGGCGGTTCCCTTCGACAAGAGCATAGGCACTTCTGCGGTGGACCATAGGAGCCTGCGCTCATCATCAAAATAGCGCACCTGCACTTAGCTGGCAACCTCGCCAAAGAGATGCTCGTTGAGAAACCGCTGCCGCTCGCTGACGGATACCTGACTCCAGATACGACGCAGAATAGCTTCTGGAGGCTCGGTGGCCGCAGCAGACGACTGGCTGCGCTTGAGCGTCGCGAGCACTTCGCTATGCTCCTGTAAGAGCTGATCATTGCGGTGCAGATGGGTCTCTACGATGCTGGCCTGGCTTTCCAGCATCTCGATTTTTCGCAGTAAGACGTGCAGTGCTTCGCCGATCTCTATCCCAGTCACGGGTGCCTCCTGTGCGTCCGCTAGGCAGCTCACTCGTCTGACGCTTTGTCTGACGCTTTGTCTGACGCTTTGTCTGACGCCTATCATCCATAAGGTAGTAATAGAGCGCATCTCTCACTATGGATGATACCCCGTTGTCATCATTTCTGCTACGGGCATCAGCAAAAATGCACAGGCGTTCATACAGGTCGTCAGGAAGGCGCACCGTAATACGGTGGGGCATGAGGAAATGTCCTACCGCTCGTGGGGCACAATGGATAAGAGTTCTTGAGCATAGCGACGCTTGAGCCAGTTGGGGAGGAGTTCTTCATAGAGATGGATAGGATAGCCATTTTCCTTCGCCCATGCCTTGCCACCAACCGGGATAGCGCGAAAAGGAATGTTGTGATCGAGGCAGAAGAGACGTAAATGATCACTAAGTGCACGATAATCGCTTGGAGGGATTTGCCGCTTCAGGCCATGGATATCAATATATTCTGCCACGGTATAATAGGCTTGCCCTTCGATCGCCCGCTGGGCATTAGCTTGTGCTTGTTCTGCCTTTTCTTCAGCTTTGTCAGCCTTCACCTGCGCAGCTAATGCATCCTCTTGGGCCTGCTCAGCAATGGCTTTGGTCTTCGCCAACGCCACCGCCATCTCAGCAATCGCCTTGAGTTCTGGGTAGCGGTCTAGGAGGGTGTCATAGTTCTGCCCTTGGAGCGCCATGAGTTCTTTCTCTTTGGCGATGAAATAGGCTCGAACCTCATGTCCCTTGGTGACGCTGGACATCATGCCTATGTGCTTTGCTGCATCAAATGTCACGTGATATTCCGTGGCTGGACGGCCACCTTTGGGGTTGTCTACATCCGTGTAGTAAACTATAAAGTCAATGTTTTCAATAAGATTTGCCTTCTTAAGGGACGATTTGATCCATCTATTATAATCACCAGAGAGTTCTAAATAGGCATAGAGGTCTCTGGTGTTAACTGTAGGGATAGTATCATCGCCTATACAGCGCTTCGTTACCGGTATCAGGTCCTTCATGTGATGTCCTCCTCTCCTTGCGTATGCTCGTCTGTTTTTTCATATATGCCATAAGGTGTGATTCCTGCGTAGGCGACAAGGCAAACCATTCTCCTTGCCGGCGCGCGCTCGCAAAAATCCTATGCAAGCTTTTCTCTATAGTGAGCGGCTCATCTACTACCCAACTTGCAACGAGACGCAAGGGATCTGGACTCCCTGTTTGCAAACTTATCAAGCGTTGCCCTGGCTCGCGTGACGAGCCGATCTTATAGATCCGATCTTCCCCTCTCTGCACAAGATAGACATGTCCACGATTAGAAGCCTGCTCATTTTCCTGGGAGTGTGGTAATGACCCGACGTATGCCATGGTGACAACTATATTCTTAGGATCATATCCTATGTCAACGCAAAAATGGTCAAATTCCAATCGTGTTTGCCTTGACAGGTATATCTCGAGGAGTTTGCTGTCAAGGCTATCAGGGTGGCTCCTGGAAAGGAATCTCCGGTAATGTTCGGCTATATAGGGGTGCATCCATATGATGTGCACGTTATTTGCCAGCACTTCGCAGGAAAAGAGCGAGCTATACCCGTCAAGGTCCTTGCGGAATGTCTCTAATCGTTGCGTCCCAGTAAGGATTGTTGTGGGATAGTCATAATATTCGACAAGTTTCTCTTCTATCTTCCAGTACTCCAGCGCCCGCAGAAAAGCACCAAATGTCTTTTGGTGTTCTGGGAAATGTCTCGTCAGGAAAAGCGCATTGACATTGATATAGCCGGTTATTGTTTCGTACAGCGGTATATCATCAAGAAAGTAAACCTTCCGTACGGTATGTGTCTCTGCCTCTCCTGGCTTAGGCGCTATGAGAAGGCCATGCCTCGTTCCGCATTCCTTACAATACCGTTTCTTGCGGACAAACATGGTTTCGTAGGCAAGATGTATAACTGACGCAGATGTTAATGGATAGTGACAAGGAAAAGCTTGCAGGCTAAAATCATAGCTAAACATGCACGGTACTCCCTCCAGTACTGTGGTATGGCAGGGCTCCAGCTGGTGTTTCAGCACCGCTGGGGCCCGCTTAATTTGTATCCAGCATACTAGCATATCTCGCAAGCAATAGCACCAAGCTATACGAGCTGCCGCTTCTTGCTCCACCACCCGACATGGCAGGTCCCACAGTACACCCGATTGTTACTCCGCTGCAAGGCATGCGTGCAGCCGAGTGGGCACTTCATGCCTGCTCTCAGCTCCGGATGCCAGCTGGTGTCGAAGAGGTTGCGGTAGGGTGAGTCTGCTGGAGCCAGTGCCGGCCCAGCCGCTACCTCAGTCTCTTCTTCATAGATAGTATGCGTCCGCAGCCCCAGAGGACCCTTCGCCTCTGCGGTCGGGACGTGCTGCTTTTTGCGTGCCACTGTGCACCTCCAGTCTATCAGTTTCGGTGAGTAGTCCGTTTGCCCATCGCATGCGGACAAAGGTAAGGAGCGGAAACCGTACGGCGACCGCCGCCATGGGATCAAAGACGCCTCGCCCTTCTAAGGGATGTACGCCGAGTACCTCAAAGGCAAGCAGCTCCTTGCAGGCGCCTGCTATACCGCTGAGCTGCCCTGGCAGGAGTGGAATATCACGCGGGATATCCTCCAGCATACTTCGAGCACCGCCTCGCTGTACGAGCAGGTCAGGGGTATAGACAAGACCATGTGGCATGGCCAAGTGGCATGCGTGCAGACTCCAGTAGCAGGGCTCGTGCTGGTATGCTTCCTTGACGTGTGTGATGAGGCGCCGCAGATAGGGCGTTGTTGGTTGGGACGATGCTTTCTTGGTACGTGTGGGTGTTTCAGATACCGCAGCAGGTGCTCGTAAGGATCGATACTGTGCGGGGGTCAGACGGATAGCAGCCATGATCATGCCACTTTCTCACGCTGCCACCGCTCGAGTTGCTCAGCAATCAGCCGCGCAATTTCCTTACTCGCTGATGTTTTATGTTCAATACAAGCCATCCGAAATGTTCGCCAGAGCTGCTCATGCAGGGACACATTCACCTTTGCCATGCTACTCATCCTCTCAGGTAGTGAATTGCAGAAATACGTATAAGAGTATATGGCAAAATGGCCGTGGAGGCAAGTTTTTTGCGCTACACTATACGAATCTTTCTATTGTTTCTCTCCAAACGCCACATATTGCCCCCCGCCAGGTAGCCAGCGCAATGCCCGCTCAAGGGGGCGCGTCCAGTGCCATTTCGGTGGGAAAAACATCAGATACTCAGTGCAGATGTTGCCCAATCCCGCCGCAGCGAGTCCCGCGCGCACTTCAGAGCTGGGCAGCAAGATCGCATGCTGGTCAATGGGTGTCCTGGCGACGACCCAGCGTGTCACCGGGTTGTACGGATTGTGTTCAAACACATAGCAGCGCCCGCCGGATTTCAGCACACGCGCCATTTCCGTGTAGGACGTCTCGCGCAAGCAAGGCACGATATGATGGAACACGGCGATAGCGAGGACCACGTCGAACGTGGCATCGGCGTATGGCAGCGTGCCATGCACACACTGGGCAAAGCCTGGGATGGCTCCTGCGGACCAGGTACGTGAGGCTTCGGCCAGCATGCCCATGGAGATGTCACAGCCATGCAGCACGCCTAGAAAACCCAGGCGGCGCAGCACGTGTAGAAACAGACCCGTGCCGCAACCAAAATCTAGCAGACGGAGAGGTGCAGAGGAAGGCAGCGGCCTAGCAGGATGCGTGGCAAGGTTGGCCAACAGCCAGCGGGCTTTCACTTCGATAAACATCTCTGGATTGTCCCCGACCATTTTTTTGACCGGGTTGTCCATGCCCGCGTTGTAACCCACGGCGAACTGATCAAAGTGAGCGGCGGGCGAGGAGCCATGCGTCTCGTCAGATTTGTGCAATGGCGTATTCATGATCGCTGCTGATCCCCTGACGATGCCGGGACGCTTTTGCCTGACTGTAGCGAGCACACCACTACTCCATCATGGACGATGTTATACCTCTGACAATGCTCACAGATATGCTCAAAGCGTGGCGCATAGTCAAGCGTCCCCCAGCGCCTCCGCACACCGACAGCGCCCGTATACGATTGACGCATTCCACACAGACACATATAGGCTGAGACGTGAGGCATCAGGACATCCTCCTTCATAGGAAGCCCTTCCACCACAGCACCGTGATAATGATGGCAAATACCACAAAGATAAACGGCATCAACGGAGCCTTGGGTTCTGGTGCCACACAGCGACATGGGTACATATAAGGTTTCGGTGTGGTTTTTTCTGAGCTTTCTGGCATAGCTCTCTTCCTCATCGGTCTTCCTGGCCTCTAAGTTCCCCTCGTTGCCCCTCTCAGCCCCACAGGAGGCCGAGGAGCATGAAAATGCTTGTCGTCAAGAAGCCCAACTGGAACCATAGCGAAGCGGTGGCTTTACGGAGCATAAGGGCTATCCTCATGTGTGGATGGGAGAGGTATGGCCATATGAAACAGGTCTCCTGGCTCTAAGGGAAAATCGTTGTTCGTAATAACGTCATGCAACGCAATGCCATACTCAGGATGCACAATCGCCTCGACCATATGGACGCTATAATGTGGATACGGACATATGGTCTGCCCTCTTTCTATACATTGCTTGGCCCAGAGAAACATGCCGAGCATCCCTGCGCTGACCATGAACCCTACAAGGCCGGGGCGCCAATGCCCTGTGACGATGTTGCTTAGGGCATCGATGGCAAGCGCCCCAACCAGGAAACCGACAAACAGACTTTGACACCATGCGAAACTCGCCATGCACAGCCTAGCGATACGTTCCATTGTTTCACCCCTTCGTGGTGGGGCCTCCTCGCACTGGGGAGGCCCCGTGCACGTTACTGCTGCTGAAAGACTCGAAGGTTGCTGGGTGCAGGGTTCGACCCTGACGGGTGCGACCCAGATACTTGCGATCCTCCCGTCTGCGATGAGGCACTGGCGTCCATTGATGAAAGCACCCGGAAATGACTCGGCGCCGCCATCCCTGCTGCAAACGGGCTCGGCGTGGAGGGGACGGTGCTGGCAGGCGGGGAGGCTCCAGGCGGGGAGGCCCCAGGAGGGCTTGGCGGGGAGGTGACGGGGCTTGGGGTCGTCTGGTCTGGAAGTCTGACGTAGAGCACCGTATTGCCAGACCCGCTGACGGCTGGCATCAATCCCTGGCTGTGTGCGAGCACGACCCCCTGCGCAAGGACAAGCATCAGAACAATGAGCGTGAGGCGCATACCAGCCTTCTTTCTAGGGCGTTGCCGCCGCTGTGGTGGTTGTAGTCGTTGGAGCTGTTGCCTGCCCAGCTGAGGGAGTCGACGGGAGAGTGGTCATTGGCGCTGGGGTCCCTGTCGCCCCTGTCGTCGGAGCAATGAGCGGGGTACTCACCATCTTTGTGGCTTCAAGGGCGAACGTGAACGTCTCACCATTGGCCGTTGGCATGCTCGTGACTTTCAGGGTCCCTAGACCGTTGGGGAGCTGAATCGTCTGGGCCTGGAACTGTGCTGTCGGTGCCGGACTGTCAACGGAGGCCGGGGTGCTTGCGGTCTGCATGGTTCCAGAGGGCTGCACGCTCGGCGTCGTGCTTGGCGTATTTGGTGTGCTTGCGGTCGTGGTCGTCCCTGCCCCAGCGGGTGGCGTGTTTATGGCTGGTATGGGCGTGCTTGTATTCGGTGGGGTAGCGGGTATGCTGCTACTGGTCATGGTCGTCCCTGCCGGTGCTGGAGTGGTACCGACACTTCCTGTCGTGGGAGGTGTTATGCTCGGAGGAGGCACGGTGCTACCCGGAGAGGCCGTGGCACCTGCTGGCGTCGCATTGGCCTGCGTACTTCCTGGTGGAGGTGGCGTCGTGCTACTTGCAGGCATCGTCATGCTACTCGCGGGAGACGTCCCGCTGGGCGGCGTCGTGGCGCTGGCTGTCTGCTGGCCTGACAAGAGTTGCCATTCACGATCCCCCATGTCCCAGGCTTGCAGGGCCTGGTCAAAGGCGGCCTGTTTGAGCGTGTCTATGAGCTTCGGATCAATACTCGGGGGCAGCTTCTCAATCGCAGCAAGCGCAGCCTTATATGTGTTCTCATTCTTGGCGAAAAACTGCTCCAAATCGGCTTTGGTGATGGGGCCTGTTGCTTGCAGCTGGTCCGGCGGCAGTGGTGCTGGGGGTTCCGTCAGGGACCCTTGCGCCGTCGTGTTCTGTCCGGGTGTGCTGTTGGTGGGAGCTGGAACGCCTCCAGAGGATTGCCCTGGTGCGGGCGTGCTGGTGTCGACGTTTGCTGTCTGTGGGAGCGGACTGGGCGTCCCAGTCGGCGTTTGGGCCATCGGCATGGCCTGCAAGAAATCGATGAGCGGACAGCCAGGCCCTGGCCCGATCCCAAAACTTGTGGCGTTGGACGGGGATGAGACTTGCGTTGTCCCTATGAGGACTGCCATATAGGCCCCAGGCGCGGGACAGGCAATGCTTCCGCAATGCGTCTGCCCTGTCTTGGTACTGCCAGAGTCCTGTGGACACTGCGTATCGGCCAACAGTGTGAGCGGCACTTGCGTACTGCCGGTGACCCCATTGGGGCTGCTTGGGCTGTGCGATGCCCCACTCGATGGCACCATACTGGACAAGACCACCTGAAACGTGGTGGGCATGGGGAGTGGGGAGTCCCACTCCCAGGCGAAGATGACGGTTCCCCCGTTTCCGCTCGTCACGGAGGACGTGCTTGGACTCGACGGGGTTGCCTGCGACGCCTGGGAGGTATCCGTTGACAGATCGCTCTGGAGGGCGGAGGTGTCTTGCGGTGTCCCCTTATCCGTCTGTGCCGTGGGTATGGTGCCCTGCGCGCGGAGCGTTGTTGCGAGTCCGAGGCTACCACTGACGGCCAGTCCGAGGCTGAGGACGAGTGCTGACTTGACGTGTCTGGACATAGGAAGCATCCTTTCCTGGTGTGGCTGGCGGCTGGCGTGTAGCTTGGACGGCCAGGCCAGCCGCATCCTTCAGCATGAGCGCAGGCCAGAGTCCAGCGACGTAGAGAAACGCCCCATACTCTTCACGCACGAAGAGCCGACTCTGCACCAGCTCGGGTTTGCCGGCTTGGTTAATCCCCTGGACCACCGGCATCCGTATTCCGTCCAGGGACCCCTTGAACTTAATGAGCGTATTGTGGCCGTCATCAAGGACCGCTTCTGGCCACCACGCAGGCTGATACTTACTTTTACTGGCGAGCGTCAGGGTATAGCCCTGATAGGCACGGCTCTTGTCAAAGAGGGGAGGCTGCTTATCGATGGGAATCGGTGGAGGTTCGGGCGCCTTCGGCGGCAATTCCCATACCACACTAAGCATGCCAGGTTGCTCACGCGAGGTAAATGAGACGGGAATGGTGAGCCCACTCCGAAAGACCAGCGTGGCCCGTGTGGTCATCCCTGTCCATTGGGGATGAACCACCATAAATTCAGAGAGAGGGGTATGCTCACCCTGGGCACTCAGTCCCTGCTTGCCATTGGCGACTTCCCAGTCTTTGCCAGGCAGCACGAAGTCACTCACTTGCCGCTCGCCAGGCGGGAAAAAGAGCGTGGTCGTTTCTCCAGGGCTCGTCAGGATTTCATAGGCTTTATCCGTACCCTCTTCGAGTTGATAGCGCACCTTGATGCTATTGCCCATGTTGGTATGGGCCAGCGTGGCGCGAACAACCGCCTGCTTGTTCGCCACATCAACAGCATTGCTCGGGAGGACCGTCTCACATTTGCGCTGTTTGCCCTTGCGACGACACACCTGTTTAGCGCCGGTGCGTTCTTGCCAGAGTTTCCATTCTTCTTTGGTGGGGACAAAACGCGCCTCGCGCAAGACCTGTCGCACCTCGTCTTTCCAGGCAAGGTCGGGCGGTGGAGGGGTCACGGGCACGAGGGGATAATTCTCCAGCCAGGGAATCAGATAGGAGGCAGGATAGGCCGGGGGATATTCCTGATGAGCGCACCCAGCGAGGGCTACGAGCAGAAGGAGGACCACCCGGTTTGTCATCGGCTCACCTCCACAGGCGGAGTTTGGAAGGATAAGTTTCGGACGAACTGAACTGTCACGGGAAACGCAAATTCCTGACTGTACGTATCGGGGACGAAAAACTTTTGCCGAATGACGGGGGCCAGCGCCTGGGTTGCTCCATTGGAGGCTTGATTGGCAAATTCTTGTGGGAGGTTTGGGCCGAATTGATTCGGGCTCGGTGAGCCTGCTGCTATCCGTGGGCCCATGGCTAAGAGCGCGGAGATGCCGACCCCGAGGAAAAGCTTTCCGTAATGGTGATCGACATTCGCAGGAATGCCTGCCTCGCCTGCGGCTGACCCGGCCTGACCGACATCCTGTCCTTCCCACGCGAGGGACCTCCCATCGGGAAAGTTCGCCTGATAAATGGACGCCATGAGGACCTCGTTGCCCGAACTCTCTTTGCCCATGATGCCCATCAATTTGGTATCGCGCTGGATGAGCACATGCCCATGCCCCCACTGATCCATTACATCTTGATCCACTTCAATGCGAAAGACCCCAGGAGACTTATTACTGATCCGTTGATAGAGCACCCCCGTTACGATCTGATGCGAATAGAGGACTTTGTACTTATCCAATGGTTCTTCCCATATCGCTTTTGGAAAGAGCTTGCTCGGTGTTGCCTGCTGCCCTGGGCCTCCCTGCTGTGGTGGCGTGCCTTGCTGCGGCAGAGCGCCACCAGCGCCCTCCTGCTTTTGCGCGGCGATCTCTTCAGGGTCATTCGCAAACGGGCTTTTCAATACAACGGTTTGTATCTTGTTTTTCCCTGAGAACCACCGCCAGTCTGTCGGCTCTTGCGCCTGTGCCACCACGCGCTGGCCCTGCGCTTGTTGCCGTGCAGGCGGGGTCTGTGCGGGAGCCGTTGTCTGGGACGCGGCGGGCTGACGCTGCGGCTGCGGCTGTGCTTGTGCCGCAGGTCTGGGCGTGGGCTCCGGTTTTGCGGGTGGCCCCTGATGTTCCTGTCCTCGCCCTGGCGGTCCGGGTGACGGCGCCTGTGCCTGGGGAGATGGCTGCGCGGCGACCTGCCCCATCGGTTGTGGCGTCGGCGTCGGTTGTGGCTCTTCGGGGGGCTGCGTGCGGTAGTCCTTGGGAAACCCGGCTAGGATATCGCCGCCTACCCCGCCGCGTGTCCGACTGGGCGGCATGATGACCACGGGCTTGGCCTTCTTCGTGCCCATCATCGCTTTGATGCCCCAGACCGTACCAAGACAGAGGAGGATGATGAGAGCCAAGGCCCCGAGCAGGGTTGGACGACGCAGCGCCATGAGTCGCTCGAAGGGAGCGCGCCGATGGAACGCACCGGGAGTGAGGGGGCGCCGCTGCGACCAGAGATACCATGCGAGGACACCGAGCCCAAGCACAAGACCGATTTTCCAGAGCATGGCTAGACCTTATCGTCCGAAATATGCCAGCCATTATGCCAGACTCCTGCAATATTCTGTTCGAGGCCGCTTCGGGTGCGTGGCACATCGATGACCACATGAAAGAGTCCCTGGAACCGGAACGTATGCTGGACTTTCCCGGCCTCATTCTGGCGCTCCTCTTGCCACCGAAGATCAAACGTCTCGTCTGTATACTTCGTGATGCTGTTGAAGGTCACCACAATCCGCCCTTTCTCCTGCACCTTGTCCATGTCGTCCAGCGCTTGTCGCACAGATTCCTTTCCCACGTCGGTGCAGTGGGCGACGACATTTTCCCAGCGCTTGCGATCAAACTGCGCATCCAGCGTGCGTCCGCGAATCGTGTCCACGAGCTCGCGCAGTTCCCCGACAATCGCGGCATCATCGGGTTTCCAGGTCGGGTCAGGCATGCCAAGAAAGTATTTACGACCATCGGGGAGCGTGCCCATCGGCGTAGGCACATATTGCTTCTCGCGAGCAAAGTGCCACAACTCCACGCGGTCCCAGAGACAAATGGCTAAGAGGACAAACACCACGCGCTGCCAGTTGAGCGTCCGCCGTGCCATCTCGCCGTAGAGCGTCTCGTGATGCCGTTTGCCGCTGGTCGCTTCGGTCCCCAGGGTCGGGTCCACTGTCGGGCGACGCTCCGTGAAGAGGTCAAGGGGATTCACAGCCACCCCTTCCATTTGGCGAGGGCATAACAGAGCCCCCAGAAGAGGAACAGAAATGGCCAGAGGGATGCTCTGTGTGCTGGCGCAGGGCTAACGCCCCTCTGACACTTGCAGTAATGCCGCATACTGCTCCACCTCCTCGAATGTTCCGACGACCATCTTGCCAGGCATCACACTGCCGTGGATTTTGACCAGCGATCGCATCCCGCCCTGCCGTTCGATACCCACCGTTAAGCGCACGGCGTAGTGCACCTCGCCGGTCATAGTCAGGATCGTGGGGTCGGACGATTCGACTTTGCCATCCATCTGGCCAAACGCTTTGTAGGCACGCTGATAGGCCGTCTGACTATCGACCAGGAGTATCACCGTCTTGTCCTGTGGTGGATAGTCATGCAGCAGGGCATGACGCATATCGGGACTACAGCCCCCCAGGCAGAGCCACAGGAGCGGGAAAATCGCCGCTGAGAGGAGCCCAGAAAGCATATACTTCGAGCAGAGAAACTGTCTCATATGTTCCTTTCTGTTCATGGCATGGTATTCGTTGCCCGCGTCCGGCCCTGCTGATACGCGGTACGGTAACTCTGGCGCAGGCGCTCAAAACTGTAGCGCCCAACCCCCTGGACCCCGCCCACAACACTCGCGCGCATGCCGACGCCGCCTGCGGCACGGTTGCGCGCCGCCCCAATATGCGCCGCCTCGGCCATCGCCCCCGCCATACCGGCGGCGCCGCGCAGCCCTGCGGCTCCGGCAATGCTCACAGCGGCCCCCACCCCACTGATCGCCGCACCCGTCTCCAGGAAACTCTGAGTCCCAGCGAGCAGGTTTGCCATGCTCCAGACGCCTTGCCCATGCACCATCCCACTCGCCAGCGCCGGAAGACCAAGGGCGATAATGAAAAACACCAGCGTGAGGGTCAGGAGCAGCATCACTTGCCCAAAGGTCGCATCGGGGGTGAGTTGCCATGTCATATAGACGGGCAGCGCAATGCTGAGGACGGTCGCATACACCATCAGCCGTAGGGCATGGGCGATGAGCGTGGCAAAGACCCGCTCCCCGATAAAGGCCGTTTTCTGAAAGGCCAGAAACGGCACGAGGAACAGGAGGCAGGCCGAGACGATGTAGTATT
>Ga0126369_10001648_pt1 | contig 15608 bp, 17 predicted proteins | sample PanSoiMetaPlot_1_FD_109646 | JGI IMG/M metagenome (GOLD analysis project Ga0126369, IMG submission 109646) | Tropical forest soil microbial communities from Panama - MetaG Plot_1 | ecosystem: Environmental > Terrestrial > Soil > Tropical forest > Bulk soil | place: Panama | collected 2016-02-17 | reverse complement strand
GATGCCAATGGCAATGTCGCCGATGAGGCCAAATCCGCCGCCCTCGACAATCCTGCCTGCGAGCCAGCCCGCGACCAGGCCAACCAGCAGAATGACAAGAAGACTTTCGCCTGAAATGTGCATTTGCTTCACCCCTCCCGTTGCACCGCACACTAAAATTTCTTCGCGCATAAGCCTGCTGTCCAACAATGGGGACAGGAACTTTTGGTTCCGCGTGCCGAATTAAGTTGCATAAAAAAAGACCGCCCCTCGGCGGTCTCTAGGTGACTCGACCAGCTTTTTGTTACCGGGCGTCGATTTGGCCGACAACCGTCCCCTGCACACCCGGCAGCCACCTGGTCACAAACCATGAACGCGAAATCGGCGTCTTGTCATTTGCGGTCAGAAATTTGATGATTTCTGCCGACGCAGATCACAACGGCGCGCTGCAAAAACAAGCGTGCCGCTTTCGAGAGCGATGAGGGGATGGGTGATGAAAGCACGATGGATCGCGGTGGCGATGGTGGTGCTCGCCGGTCTGGCTGGCGCGCAGGCCCAAACCTATCCGGCCCGAACGGTAACCGTGATCGTGCCGTTCGCACCCGGCGGGCCTGCTGACGTTACAGGCCGTATCGTGGCCGACATCTTTTCACGACACCTCGGCCAGCAGTTCGTGGTCGAGAATGTCCCCGGTGCCGGTGGCACGCTCGGATCGCTGCGCGCGGCGCGCGCCTCCGCCGACGGTTACACCATTATTTCCGGCCACATGGGCACGCACGCCGCCGCACCGTTTTTCTATCCGACCCTCGGCTATGACCCTGAAAAGGATTTCGAACCGATCGGTTTGATCGCCGAGCAGCCGGAATTGCTCACGGTCCGCAAGGACTTTCCGGCCAACAATCTCAAGGAGTTCGTCGCCTACGCCAAGTCCAACGAGAGCAAGCTGAACATGGGGCATGCCGGAGTCGGCTCGGTGTCCTACGTCGGCTGCCTGCTGCTCAATTCGGCGATCGGTATCAAGCCGACCATGGTGCCGTTCACCGGCACGGCGCCGGTGATGAATGCGATTCTTGCAGGCCAGATCGATTATGATTGCGACCCGGTGCTCGGTCCGCTACCGCACGTACAGGCGGGCACGGTCAAGGCGCTCGCTATCGCCGCAAAGAGACGAAGCCCGCTATTGCCGGACGTACCCACCTCCTATGAGCAGGGCCTGCCGCAATTCGACTGCGCGCCGTTCTATGCGCTATTCGCACCGAAAGGCACGCCGAAACCGGTCATCGACAAGCTGGCTGACGCTCTTAACAGAGGTCTCAATGAGGAGGCTGTGAAGAAAAGGTTGGCCGATCTCGGCGCCGAGATCGCAGAACCGAACCGTCGCGGACCCATGGCCCTTGCCGAACTGGTCAGAAGCGAGATTGCGCGCCTGACGCCAATTTTGAAGGCCGCAACCGCGAACAAACATTGAGGTCTTGTCAAACACCCAGGCCACATCTTCGCCGGTGGATATCGCGACGAGCCAATATCTTGAGCCCGCATTGATTGATCAGTCGAGAGAACCGGCTGAGAGAGGCGTGAATGTCGGGGCAATAGTGACCTTCGACAAAAATTGCCCGATGGGATCACCACCCTCACTGTCCGCCATGATCCCCGGGTCGATTGTCCTCCCTATGGCGCAGAGATTAAGGTGTCGATGCTCGTGAACGCTAGTGACGCGAACCGCGACGTTCGCTTTCTTCGCCTTTGTCGCTAAGCCGCGTCGCGTGCTTGATTCACCGTCCCGGTACTGGCCGCGGAGTCGCCCAAGCCCATCGCGGCGAGCAGGTTTTCGACCTCCATGCGAGCACTCATGTGTGACATTGTCGGACGTGTGCCAAGCGTCGCTTCGTTAAGATCGTCCAGCGTGGTCAGGCCGCGCGGATAGAATTCACGGAAAATGACGCGCTCGGCCAATCCTTCGATGCAGCGAAAATTCAGCCGGCGGGAGAGCTCTTGCAGCCCCTCTCCGACGAGACGCTTGTTGCGGGACCCGAGTGTCGAGAGCCGGTTGCGCAACACAATCCAGTCGATCGTTTCGTTATTGAGAAGATGACGCTGGGAACGTGCCTCATCGACCATCCGCGCATAGTGGCCGATGCCGGTCACGCCGAAGGTCGACGGATCGACCGTGCCAAGTACATCGAGATCCACAAAACTATCGTTGAGTGGCGTGACCAGGATGTCGGTCATCCCATGCGCCAGCCGCGCGAGATAACTGTCGTGGCCGGCGGTATCCATCACGACAAAGTCGTGGGTCTGCGTGAGTTCGTTGACAGTGTCGGTGAATGCCTTGGACCCCGTGGCGCGATCTTCAGTGCTGGGAAAATTGACCGTTTCATCGATACAAAAATGGTTGGGAATTTCGAGCTCGCGGCCAACCTGCGTAGCCCAACTGTGCCGGTTCTGGATGTAGGAAGTGAATGTTTTCTGCCGGGGGTCGATATCGATGGTGGCAACACGCTGGCCTGCCTTCAACAACCCTACCGTAACATGCATCGCAATGGTGGATTTGCCCGATCCGCCTTTTTCATTGCCGACTACAATGATCTTGGGCCGGCGCACGTGCGTTCTGTCGATCGACATGATGTCCCCGAAATCCTGGTGGGAATCGGCTTGCTGCCGATTCTTCTTTAAGAGCAATTAGCCCTGATTCGCAGATTTCTCACAACAATCGTTGAGCAACGGAATTCCACGAAATAAGATACTTTCTATTTGAATGTCACAATCTCACAAGCACCTGGCCGACAGGGCCATCGATTTCTGGCTGGCGCGTGGCGCAGTCCTCGTCATTGTGGGACTTCAGATCGCCATCGTGAACGACCTGGCGATCGGACCACGATGGCTCGCCCCCGCTGTCGAGTTGGCGCTCCTCATCCCATTGTCGATCGCCACCGCATGGACGCAAACGCGCGCACGCAAGGCATTGACCGACGAGCAATGGAACGTCGTTGGCCGCGATCGCCTGATGGTGCGGCGCCTGGCCATCGCTCTGACGGCTGTCGTTACGCTCATGAACTTTGGCGCACTGGCCCGCCTTATAGACGCGATATTGACCGGTCACGCCGGCAGCGGCCGTACCCTGCTTTTGGACGCGGTCAACATCTGGGTGACCAACGTTATTATCTTCGCGTTGTGGTTTTGGGCGCTGGATCGGGGCGGCCCTGCGGCCAAGGGATTCCGGCCCGACCAAGGCAACGATTTCATATTCACCCAGCAACAGCAGATGGGAGGGACAAACCAATTTCCCAACTGGTCGCCTGGCTTCATCGATTATCTGTTCCTTGCGTTCACCAACGCAACGGCTTTTTCTCCAGCCGATACATTTCCGCTTACCATCAGAGCCAAACTGCTCATGATGGCTGAGTCCGCCATATCGCTTGTGACCATAGCCCTTGTGGCGTCCCGCGCCGTTGGCATCCTGAGCTGAGCACCCGGCGGGGCCGCGTCTGGCGGGGTAATGTTCACCGCACAGTCTCCCCTATACCTGCACTCGTGCGCGGTTTGAAATACAGCGCGCTCAAAGACGCTGTATACCATCTCAAATAAGAAATCTTTTCCGATATTTTAAAGTCAGTTGTTAACCACCAACATCGTTTCGCAGCACAGTTTCCCGGCGAGAATCCCCAGCGAAATGCGAATGATTAAAGTCTTTGTCTTATGACTGTCGCATTCAATTGGACGGGCGACTTGTAACAACATTTGAATTCCATGCTGCGCTGGTTTCCCAGGGCAATACCAATGCAGGTTGCCGGCGCCTCAGACGCGTCTGCGCCGTCACCGAAGTTTTTCAGCCCCGAACGATTGATCATTGTGTGTGCCGTCACGCTCGGGATCATCGTTGTGGTCTGCGCCGGGCTCATTGCCTTCAATCTACGTAATCGTGTTTTTTCCGAAAGCGAACGAGCTCTGGCAAATTCCGCGCTCATCATTGCGAAACAGATCGCACAGACCTTCGCGGCCGTTGAAGCGGTAGAAAAGGGGTTTGCCGACGACATTTCCCGCATGCCGGGTATCACCAAGAACACATTTGAAAAGCAGCTCGGCCGCTACGACGTCCACTTGAAACTGCGCGACAAGGCCGACGGCATGCCTTATGTCAGTTCGCTCATTATTTTCGATGCCAACGGGAAGCTGATCAATTTTTCCCGTCAATGGCCCCTCCCCGATGTCAATGTTGCAGACCGGAATTACTTCAACATCGCCAAATTTGATCCGGACGCAACCTCGTACCTGAGCGAGCCGGTTCGCAATCGCGTCACCGGAAGCTGGGTGACAAATCTGGTCCGAAAAATCTCCGGCCCGAATGGCGAATTCCTCGGCGTCATTTCAGCCTCGTTCGAACTGCAATACTTGCAGAACTATTTTCGCGAAATCAGCTCTGACCCGGACAACACGCTTGGCCTGCTTAAGGATGACGGCTCTTTGCTCGCTCGTTTTCCACAAGAAGCGGATATTGGTCGACCATTTCCGAACGCGATTTCCTTAAAGCTCACGGCAGAATCCGATCATGGTGTCGGCATCAGCTCGGGTGTAATCGATGGCATTCCGCGAATGGTTGCCGCGCATCGCATCAATAATTTTCCGATCGTGGTCAGTGCGACGAAGACCACGGATGCACTCCTCGCCGGCTGGAGGAAAAGCGCTTTCTACGTCTCCGGCGCAGCAGCACTGATGATCGTCATAATTGCTGCGTTCGCCACGCTCTTCATGCACCTGCTCCATAACTACCAGGCACTTGTGCAAGCGCGCGCCGAGCGGAACCGAGCAGAACAGCTGCGCCAGCAAAGTCTGCAGTTCGACGTCGCGCTCAATAACATGTCGCACGGTCTGGTGATGTTCGATGCAACGTCGAAGCTTCTCGTTGCCAATTCGCGGTTTATCGAAATCTATGGCCTGTCCAGAGACATTGTAAAACCTGGATTGTCGTTGCTGGATCTGCTTAAGCACCGAAAGGAATGCGGCTCATTTGGCGGTAATCCCGACGAGTACTATGCCAAGCTGCTAAAGCAGATCGCCAAGCGAACACTGTCCAAGCAAAACGTTCCGACTCCCTCCGGCCGCATCATCCAGATCGTAAATCAGCCGATGCCGAACGGCGGTTGGGTGGCAACGCATGAGGATATTACCGACAAGGTTGAGGCGGAAAACGCCATTAAAAAACGGGATGAACAGCTCAACGCCGCCCTGGAAAATATTTCACAGGGCCTTTGCATGTTCGACGCTTCGAAGCGGTTGATGATCTGCAACAGGCAGTATGCCGACATCTATGAATTGAGCGAGGAGTTGACGAAACCCGGCACGCCGTTTCAGACGATCCTGGAACACACAATCGCCAAGGGACATGCTCCAAAGGATTGGCCGGTCTTCCTCAAAGGCCGGCTAAATGACGTATCAAACAATGTGGCCTATCAAACTGTGAACCGTCTGCGCGACGGGCGGTACATTGCGGTTGTTCACCGACCGCTGCGTAATGGCGGATGGGTATCAACGCACGAAGACGTTTCGGAGGCAAAACGCCGTGAGGAGTCGTTTCGCCTGCTTTTCGAGGGAAGCCCGGTTCCGATGTGGGTCATCGGCCGGGATACTTTACGTTTTCTCGCGGTCAATGAGGCCGCCGTCGCGCACTATGGCTATAGCCGTGCCCAATTCATGTCGATGAGCGTGACAGACTTGCGGCCAGCCGCGGACCGTGAGCGTTTCAGCGCCTTCATCCGCTCCCTGCCGGAAGACCAATTCACCGAGAATGTCGGGCAGCACCTCAAGGCAGACGGGACTCAGATCGATGTTGCTGTCCATTCAAATTCGCTGACCTATGATGGACATAATGCACGTCTGACTGTCATCCACGATATCACGAAGACCAAACTCGCCGAAGCCGAGCTTCGGCGAACAAAGATATTCCTCAATGCAGTCATTGAGCACGTCCCGGTTCCGATTGTGGTGAGAGATCTGGATAAGTCGGGATCGGACAGGCGCGGCAACCGATTTACGCTATTCAATCGCGCTTACGAAGAACTCACGGGCGCTGATCGCAGGGACCTGATTGGCAAGACCGCGCACGAAATATTTCCGATCGAGCGCGCGGATATGATCGTACGTTCCGATCACGAGGCAACGCTGTTTGAACGCATCGTCCATACTCCGGAACATCAAATACCCACGGCGTCAAAGGGGCTGCGTCGGGTGACCGCCAAAAAAACCGCGATCAGGGACGAGGACGGCAAGGCCGAGTACATCCTCACGGTTCTCGACGATGTCACCGAACGCCGCCAGGCCGAGCAGCACATCTGGTATCTCGCGCACAACGATTCCCTGACGGGCCTTCCCAACAGGGCTTCACTTCTCGAACACCTGACAGCGACGCTAGAAGCAGCGACCAAGGCCGGCGAGCGCTTCGCCGTTATGTGCCTCGACCTCGACCGGTTCAAGGAAGCTAACGATGTGTACGGGCACCTGGTCGGCGACGGACTCCTGCGCGAGGCCGCCCGTCGGCTGCAAAAGGCCGCCGAAGGCGCCTATCTCGCTCGTATCGGAGGCGATGAGTTCATCGTGGTTTTGAAAAGCGATAAGCCGGAACCCGCCGCCAAGGCCGTCGGCGCTCGCATGCTGGCCGTGTTCAAGGAGAATTTCGACATCGAAGGTCACCAGCTGCAGGTCGGCTTGAGCATCGGAGTCGCTGTCTTCCCTGCTGACGGCGCCGACGTAAAGGCGCTGATCGCCAACGCCGATGCCGCACTCTATCAGGCCAAATCCGAAGTGCGCGGGTCGATCCGATTTTTCGAGGCCAAGCTCGGTGCGCGCCTGCGCGAACGGCGCGAGTTACAGACAGACCTGCAGACCGCACTTGACCAGGGCGACCTGGTCCTGCACTACCAGCCGCAGAAAACGATCGCGCTTGGGAATGTTATTGGGTTCGAAGCGCTAGCCCGTTGGGACGACGCCAAGCGCGGCATGGTCCCGCCCGACACATTTATCCCGGTCGCAGAGCAAAGCAGCTTCATCATTGCGTTGGGCGAACGGATTCTGCGCGAGGCCTGCAGGGAAGCGGCCTCCTGGCCAAGGCCGCTCAGGGTTGCAGTCAACATCTCGCCAATTCAATTTCATCACGGCGACCTGCCGAGCCTTGTCCATTCGATCTTGCTGGAAACCGGCCTGAAGCCGGAACGGCTCGAACTGGAAATCACCGAAGGCGTGCTGATCGATGATTTCTCGCGCGCGGTGTCGATCCTGCGCAAGCTCAAGATGCTGGGCATTCACATCGCCCTGGACGATTTTGGTTCCGGATTCTCTTCACTATCCTACCTGCATGCATTCCCGTTCGAGAAGATCAAGATCGACCGGGTGTTCATCGGCGACCTGGAATACAATCATCATTCGATGGCTATTGTCCGCGCCATTATTACGCTCGGTCACAGCCTTAATATTCCAGTGCTCGCCGAAGGCGTTGAAACAGACAATCAACTTTCATTCCTAGCAAAGGAAGGCTGTGATGAGGTCCAGGGATTCCTCACCGGCAAGCCGTTTTCCATCGATGTCTATGCCGACCTGATTGGGCGCGAGATCCGCCGGGCGCGCAATAAAGTGGCGGTATAGACTTAACCAAGGCATCGAAACGGTGCCCCGGTAGCCTTCGGGCGACGCTATTGATCAACTTGTGGCCCATCAGACAAGCCTTTAGCATTATCGAATCGGCGGCTGACGGAGCGTCAGGGTTGGGAGGGCAATGTGAGAAAACAGTCATTTCTGTTGGCAGCGCTGGCTTTGACGCTTGTTTCATGCGGTGTCTATGGCCCGAAGGGCAATGACACCGGCGGCATTATTCCTTGGTCGCCAGAAAACGAGCAGAACGCCTTCAACATCGCCCAGAGTAATTGCGGCCAGTACAATAGATACGCGGTAATCACGACCATCCACCGTCAATACGGTGACTACATTTCCTATTTGTGTCGCTGGTACCCGCCGTTGGGTCGCCGGCATCTATCCTGAGACCGAGTGCGCTCGCTCTAGGTAGTCTGGCTGCGGTCCGGGGCAATCAGAAACTCATCAAGAGTGCGGCCCTCGTCAAGCGCATTGCTCAACCAGCGTGGCCTCGCTCCTCGCCCGCCCCACGTCTTGCCCCCAGGCCCCTGATATTTCGGGATAGTGCCAACCCGCTTGGCTTTCGTCGTTTTCGTGCCGCTGTTCACCGCAGAATCGCCAGTCAGCCGCCCAAGCTCTTTGCGTAAGGATTCTGCGCGACCTTCAAGGACCATCGCGATTTCGTCGCGGAGCTTGCAAAGCGCCTCGTTGGATAGAGAAGCGAGGGAGGTCTTGGAATAATGGGAGTTGGTTGATTTTTTTGCTGTCATGAGAAGTCCTGAAGAAAGCCGCTCGCAGTGTACCTGAGACAGCGTCCAATTGATCGTCGCGAATCATCGCTCAAATCTTGCTTCGAGCTCTCGCGCTTTCACCGTCAGTTCGACACTCAGCTCCTGCAGCGCGCGCGAAAGTTCGCCGTGCGCGCAATCGCGGGCGCAGGTCGAACACTCTTGTGCAATATTTCGAAGACTTTCAATGATGGACTTTATCATCAAGCGAAGCCCAGCCCACCCCCGGAGCCGCAGACAGTTCGCTTAAAGCGGGTGACAAGCTTTGTCTTGTCATTTTCGGTCAGAAATTTGATGATTTTTGCCAATGTCGGGCGCCAAATGAGGTTTGCGAGTGCGAGGGATTCGCAATCGGCGGTCCGACGTTTGTCGTTCGGCGCGCGCCGCGCTTGGCGTCGTCCCTGTCCATCGATGAAAGGCTCTCGTAAACGCGCCAATTTCAGCGTAACCCAGAAGCCAGGCGATTTCCGAAATCGTCAGTGATCGGTCCCCCAGGTAGCGATGGGCCAGCGCCGATCGCAAATCATTCAATGTCTGCGCAAACGAGCAGCCTTCCGTCGATAGCCGCCTCGCCAGCGTTTTTGAGCTCATGCCGAGCCTCGCCGCAACGATATCGATGCGGATTTTTCTGTGCGGTAAAATGGCGGCAATTGTATTTTCAACTTTGACCTTGAGCGGGCTGCTTTTCGTTTCCCGGCGGAGGAGTGTCTCCTCGCAGCATTGCACACAAAGTCGATTGAGATATGGATCAGCTGTCAGAAGTGGTAAATCGCAAACTTCCACTGGCATTTCGATTTCATCAACGTCCGCGCCGGTTTCGATATCGACATCGACTAACTTTGCTATTTCACGCCGGTCCTCGGCCCTTGGATGTATGATGCGTACGTGGACAGGCTTGAGATCGCGGTTGGTTAGACGTCGGAAAATGCGAATAAGCGAAGCGATCCCGAATTCGATCTGGTGTGTATCCGTGTGACGCGGCACGCCGGCATATTGGAACTGGATTCGAAGAAGATTTCCCCTCCTTACGGTCAAAACAATGCCGTCGTTGACCAGGGCACTGTACCGCTCCAACCGCAGCAAGGATTCCCACAAAGTTTCGGCCGAGGCCGCAACGTAATACAGCAAGCCGATTGCTCGCGGGTCGTAGACATAGGCGAGGCGAAATCCAAGGATCTTGTCGCCGATTGCATCCGCAACCAGTTCAACAAACCTGATCTGGTTTCGGACGCTGAGTGGTATGTCCTTGTCTTTTATCGCACTGGCCGTCAATCCGGACCGATGCAGCAACGCCCCGACGTCAGCGCCTTCCTGCCGCGCCCGGTCATACGCTAGGCGCGAGAGAAGACCTCCGCAGCTTCGTAATGCGCTGATTTGTTTCAGGGCGGACTGTCGCATCGATCCACCATTTCCGGTTACGCGGAGACTATGGCCCGGAGAATAACACCCGTTTCGCCCGACATGTCATTCGGCTCACGGATGCTCCACTCGTTCCGCAAGAAGCCTCGAGCGTTGATCTCACGCATCTGGATTCCGCTTGGGCGAGAATGAGTATGGGCGCCATAACACTGACCCACGAAGCCCCACGCTCACATTCTTTGGATCTTTCCGTTCGGGCTCGCCTGATCGACAACGCCAGGAAGATGGTCGGCCAGCATCTTGAGCGCATCATCGACTGGAATGCCGAAACGCTGAGCGATCTGCCTGACCTCATCGCTTCCAAGTGCCGCCCGAACTTGATCGGGAGTCACTTTCATGTTGGGGCCATCGCTCAGCCAGGATTTGACCTGATCGCCCAGTCCGCCTTGCTGTAGTTGGTCGACAATACCCTGCAGACTGCCGAGATTGGTCTTGGCCAAAAGGGCCGACATTACGGCCGGCCCCTCGGCGGCTGCCATCGAGCCAAGCACGCCCTTCAGGCCGCCGAACTGATCCAGAAGTCCCATTTCAACCTCCTTTGCGGCCAACCGAAGGGCGTCGTGCGCTCAGGGATGCTTCTCGTTTTTGGAGGCGCGCATTCCCTCTCTGCTCGCATCCTGCTCGCACATGTAGGCGCCGGATTTCGTGTTGCCGTAATCCTTGTAGCCAGCGAAGTGATAGACCTTCGAGTTCAAGTTGGCCCAGACGACCGTGCCTGACCCGCACCGAAACCGAGCTTGCGTCTCACTTGGGTATTGGTAGGCCCCCGTCGCGGCTGTTGTGGTCGTCGCCGGCCGCGCGCCTGTTGTCGCCGGTGGCGGCGGCGCGGTCGTTGGCGCGGTCGTTGTTCTTGTCGGCGCCGGCATTGGAGCAGGCGCAGGCGCCGCGACTGTGCCGCCGGAGCGGCACTGCGCAACGTAAGCTTTCTCGGTTATTCCCTGAGCCTGATTGGCAGCCTTATTGGCACGCCATTCCTGCTGACATGCCCTGACGGTCTTTTGGCCGCCGGCGGCCGGTGGTGGGGCCGCGGTGGTTTTGGTGGTTGTCGTGGTTGTCGTGGCTGTCGGGGCCGCTCCACCAGCACGGCACTGCGCGACGTACGCTTTCTCTGTTATTCCTTTGGCCTGATTGTCAGCCTTGTTGGCTCGCCACTCTTCCTGGCAGGCCCTAACCGTTTTTTGTTGAGCAACGGCAGGAAACGATAGGAGCGATGCACCGATAATTGCCGAGCAAATGATCGCGATGTTTCGCATGGTCCAACTCCTGCGTTGAAGCGACTAAGCCTCTTTTTCGCACTTCGTCATGAAACTGTTTTTTGCCGCGCCAGCGAGGGGCTTGCCGTCCTTGCCGACGGCTTTCACCGCGCAGGCCTCCTGCTTGCACTTTTTCATGAAGCTGGTTTTCGCGGCGCCGGCGAGCGGCTTGCCGTCCTTGCCGACGGCTTTTGTCTCGCAGGATTGCGCCAGCGCGGATCCAACAGCAAAAGAAGTAATCAGGGCAGCAAGAAAAATGCGCCGCATCGGTCCCTCCATTTTGTCGTTTTGAACTTAAATAGTGACGTTCGGAGCATAGATTGCGGCGCCGACGCGAGGCAATTATTTGGCTGCAGCCTGTCGATCAATTTTTCTGGCGCGGTTCGCGGAAGTTCGATTCGATATCGCAATGCGGCAAAGCTCTGGCGCCGCGACGGACACCTTTGGGCCGGCATCCCCTAACGCCATACCGCTCCGCAATAGCCGCCTAGAAACAGGCACTTAGGACAATCAGCACTTCAGGCGTTCTCGGTGACGTCTTCATAGACATCGATCTCCAGGGCGCCGGGAAAGAGCGAGCGGCAAGTTTGCAAATAGGTCTGCACCACCGGATCGCTGGCCAGTTTTTGACGGTTGAGCTCAAAGGCTTGATCCGTCTGATACTCGATCATCTGAAGAAATTGTGCCTGATCATCAACGTTTCGGAGCACGCGAATCTGGGCATCGCCAAATGCCTTGTAGATCGGGAAGGCGTTTTTCATCATTGTGACGAGGAGCGTCGTCGCGTTCGCCGACGGCGTCCTGAGTTTCACGCATAGAACCCGCTTTGCCTTCGCAGCGTCGTCTGCCATAGATCGCTTCCTTGTTCGCCGGTTACTGCAACTGCCATTGCACGGTATTTATACTGCTATTCAAAGACAGCGCATTTGGGACCGTTGCGGTCACCAGCAAGAAATACTTGTGGCAGATTTCGAGTGCAGATGTCTTTCGTCCGCGGGCTCGAACAGGCTTGCCTGGGATATAGCCGCAGTACTGCCCCTAATTCCCGCCTGGGTTTTCAGTTGCTGTCGAGGATCGGTTCCGGCGTTGATCACACTGCGAGGTCCGCGCCTGTGGACCCAACGGCCAAAAAGTCCGCGTTTCCGAAATAGCTTTTCACAAAGAAAAAAGCGGCCTCTCTGGAGGCCGCTTCAAAGTTTGGAGGCCGAAGTAATTCGTGGCCTGCCCCCCGGGGCAGGAGGCAGGCCAATTGACGGTCAGACGACGTTGAAAACTCTGGCCGCCAGGCTGCCGATGGCTTGGGGATGAACCACCGGATTCGCCGAAAATGTACTGGGTCCATGGGATGTGCGGATCAGGCCTGTAACCACCGTAACGCCGGCCAAAAGCGTTGCTGCAATCGCGAGGATTAGGGTCTTACGCATGCGAGCCGAACCTGAATGGCACGTTTCGTTCACTCCGATCACACTAAGACATGGGTTTAGTAACCGGTGTGACGGACATCACAAATTGACGCATTTTGGTGCGACCGATGGCGCTGGCCTTCAGATCGCCCTGTTCGCCGCCCGCAGTCGGCGCGCCAACATGGTCATGACATCAAGAGCAAAGCTCGGGGCCCGGCTGACGAGTGCCAGGAAGTTCTTTTTCGACATCGGAACAAGCGCGACTTCAGTTTTTGCAATCGCTGTTGCGCTACGGGGCGCTCCATCAATAAGCGCCATCTCGCCGAAGAGGTCGTTGGGCTCGAGCGTATGCAGCAGGCGATTGCCAAGCTGGATTTCGACCTGCCCACTCTGGATGACGTAGAGTTCTTTCGCAGTATCGCCTTCCTTGAAGATCGTCTCGCCGGGCTTGAGATACCAGACCGGTACCTCGGACTCGGCGAGAAAATTAAAACCAATAACGTCGTCGGGCATGAAGATAGCCTCAAAAAAAAGCCAAAAACCTACAGCCTGAGCTCCTTTTCAAGTTTCGATGGGTTCTCAATGCAATAATATCCCGCCAGCCGGGTGACCATCTTCAAGCGCATCCACTCATTGAGAATCCGGCTGACATTTTCGCGCGCGATGCCCGCCATGGCCGCTACGTCGCTTTGGCTCAATTTCTGGCGAATAACAACGCGGCCGCCGCCCACGTCGTTGCCGAAGGCACCAGCCAGGTCGAGCATCGCCCGTGCGACTCGGCCTTTGACCGGAAGGAATGTTCCGGCCGCGACCACCTGGTCGGTGTCGCGCAAACGAGCTGCCAGCAGGCTAAGAAGGTGCTTGTAAACCTCGGGATTTTTCGCGGCGACCGTTTCGAATACGGCTCGGCTAACGAAGCTCAGCTTGCAATCGCGCAATGCTGATACGGAGGCCGACCTGGGTCGTCCGTCGATCACCGCCATGTCACCGACGATCGAGCCGGGCCCTAAAATCGCAAGAATGCGCTCGGCGCCCTTGGGCGAGACCATGCTCACCTTGAGCAGTCCTTCATTGAGCCTGTAGAAGCCATCGCCCGGATCGCCGCTCAGAAAGAGGACTTCGTCGGCTGTGAGTTTGACGGGCTTGGCGTTTGCGAGAAGGGTAGAGGACAGCCGCTCGGGAAGATCCGACAGCAGATTGGTAGCACTCAACGAAGGAGAAGCCATCAGATACCCGGCGCGGATAGGTCCATAGCGCGTCAGGACTTTTTAGCAGAATTCCCGCCGAATTGCTTACTGGCCGGTCACGATAGCGCGACCAAGGGTCAGTCGCGTCAAGCCTCGGGCGGCGAGGTCAGGTCCGGATAGCTGGATAGTTCGTGGTAGCGAGTTGCCATTTGTTGGCCGTCGCGTGCGCCTTCGGCGAAATGGCAACAATAGGCCGCGATGCGGGTCAAGCACCCTCAAGCGCAATTTGCTCGTGCAAGTTTAAGGGGTTGCTCGTTCAGGCGATGCGCTATCACAAAATAGCTTTTTGCCAGAAGATTACACAAGTATTTGATTTCATTGGCGATATGGCTAACGCTTGCGACAGTTGCATCTTACGGTGGTTTTTGCCCCTTCGCGGCATATTGAGCGCGATGCGCTGTTTTCGTTCGTGCGCGCCTGCCAACAACGGTGGGTCGACGGTCTGGCGCTAACCAGGCGAGCAACCCGGGGCCTATTTCTTTTCCAGCATCAGCTGGCCTTTCTGCCCGATCACGCGCTGGGCCGCTTGGGCAAAGCGTGCGAGCAGCCAAGGTAGCGTGACCTCGAGCCGAACCCCCGCCTCGTAGACGTCAATAATGCCGGAAGCGCGCTGACCAAGTGCGGCCGCTCGGAAGGTCAGGCGATCGCCCGTCCACACCTCTTCCTCAAGCGACAACAGCCAAGCGAACTCGGTCTTGGCGCGGCCAAGCCCTTCCCTGATCCGCCGCAAAGCCTCATCCTTGCCAAGGCGATGGGGAATGATGACGACAAGCGGCTCTGACATTTCGAAAATTCTCCCAATTATCGACCAGCCATATGGGGGCGCCATCCGCCCAGAAAAGATCCTGCGGTGTTTCTCCGTTGGCCTACCTCCGAGGAAACTGGATTCCCTTGGCTGCGTTGGGTTTTTGGTCCTTTCCAGTGGGACCTGCCGAACCCTGCGGCCGCGCGACCGGTCTGAACAATGCGTGATCGGTCACAATCGGCTTGCGTGGGTATGCTAGGTTGCTCGCCAGTAAAGCCGGGGCTGGAGTATTGCATGCGTCCCCACCGTCTTGCGCTCCCGTTCGTTACGGCGTTCGCCGCACTCATGATCGCAGCGCCAGCGCGCGCCAACATCATGATCATCATCGACAAGTCCGGCCAGAAGATGACCGTCACAGTTAACGGCGAGGACCGTTACACCTGGCCGGTATCCACTGGACGCTCAGGCTACGATACGCCTTCGGGCGATTTCCAACCATTCCGCATGGAAAAGGACCATTTCTCGCAGGAGTGGGATGACGCACCGATGCCGAACTCGATCTTCTTCACCAACATCGGTCACGCCATCCACGGAACTTTCGAGGCTCGCAATCTGGGTCGTGCGGTATCACATGGCTGCGTGCGGCTATCAACGCAGAACGCCGCCACACTATATGCCCTGGTCAAGGATGAGGGGGTGTTCAATACACGCGTGAGGCTTGTGGGCGAGACTCCGCAATCAGATCAGCCAATCGCGCGTGATCGAGACACGGAACGCGATCGCGACTATGTGCGCAACTACACAACCGACGACGATACTTTTGACTCGTCGTCTCAGCGTGCCCGCCAAACGCGCGGTTGGTTTATACTGGACGGTTCGCGCTCATACTATTACCGTCCGCAACCCTACTACGAGCGGCGCTATTACGGCAGGCCTTTCCCGTTCGGCTGGTGATCGGCGATGATCCGCAAACTCGCCAGCGGGAAGTACCGGCTCTATTCGCGCAAGAAAAGTCCGCGCACCGGCAAGCGCCGCAATCTCGGCACCTTCGCTACCAAGAGGGCCGCGCAACGACACGAGCGTGAGATCCAATACTTCAAGCGGCATTGATTGCCCGCCGCTCATTCGCGGTGAAGTCCAACCCCGAGCGCTTGCTC
>Ga0126369_10001647_pt1 | contig 15615 bp, 5 predicted proteins | sample PanSoiMetaPlot_1_FD_109646 | JGI IMG/M metagenome (GOLD analysis project Ga0126369, IMG submission 109646) | Tropical forest soil microbial communities from Panama - MetaG Plot_1 | ecosystem: Environmental > Terrestrial > Soil > Tropical forest > Bulk soil | place: Panama | collected 2016-02-17 | reverse complement strand
GAAGCCTCGACGCGCTATGGCTTCATCCACGCCTTGTATCAGAACGTTTTGTATGAGCGCATGGCCGACTCGACGCGGGTGCAACTGCACCGGCGCATCGGCGCGCGCGGAGAGGACGTCTACGGCGAAGACGCCAGAGAAATTGCGGCCGAACTGGCGATGCACTTTGAACGGGGGCGGGATTATAAGCGGGCCGCGAAACATTTTCAGCAGGCAGCAGATAACGCCACTCGTCGATTTGCTTATCACGAGGCGGTCGGACTCGCGCGCCGGGGGCTGGAATTGCTGCAAAAGATCCCCAACAGCGCTGAGCGCGCCGCGCAGGAGCTGGCCATGCAACTGACATTGGGCGTGCCGTTGATTGTTACCGAGGGCTATGCGGCTCCGGATGTAGGCAACGTCTACCTGAAGGCCCGGGAGTTATGCCAGCAGTTGGGCGGGACCTCAGATGTGTCCGAGGTTCTCTGGGGACTCAGAACCTACCACACCATGAGAGCGGAGTTTGCGACCGCCCGTGAGATCGCCGAAGAGTTTCTGCGTCTGGCTGAGCGTCTGCCTTACTCCGGACTGGCGATGCGAGGCCACTGGGCTATGGAGATCATCTTCCTGCACCTGGGAGAGTTCACTCTGGCCGTGGAACATTACGAGAAAGCTCTCTCCTTCTACGATCCCAGGCATCATCTCGAGCGTAGTCTCACCTATGTGCAAAACCCGGCCGTTACCATGCGGTGCTTCGCTGCGTGGTCGCTTTGGTTTCTTGGTTACCCCGAACAGGCGGCGCAGCGGATTGATGAGGCAGTGAGCCTGGCTCGCGAGTTATCCGAACCTTACGGTCTCGCGCAGGCCTTGTTCTTTTCCGCCGTTCTCTATCAGTTGCGCCGTGAAGCCGAAAAGGCGCAGAAGAGCGCCGAGGCGGCCATTTCGGTTTCTCGTGAACATGGGCTGGCCTTGTATCAGGCGATGTCCACGGCCACTCGGGGCTGGGCGTTGATGTGGCAGGGACTCCAGGAGGAAGGGATTGAACAAATGGTGGAAGGACTGGCCAATCATCGCTTAACCGGCGCCGAAGTAATACTCCCTCACTTTTTGGCGCTGCTGGTTGAGGCGTTTGGCCGGACAGACCAGATCGGGCAGGGACTCCGGGTGTTGGAAGAGGCGTTGGGGGTAGTCAATCGAAATGGAGAGCGGTATTACCTAGCGGAACTCTACCGGATAAAGGGCGAACTTCTGGTTTTGCGAGCGACAGATCGATGTCTCTCGCGGGCTGCCCCCAGTGGGAAAACGGCTTTGGAGGCGACGAATTCTGAGGTTGCTCAGGCCGAAAGCTGCTTTCATCAGTCCATTGAGATTGCCAGGCAACAGCAAGCGAAATCGTGGGAGTTGCGTGCCGTGCTGAGCCTGGCCCGACTTTATCAAAACCAGAACCGGTGCGCCGAGGCTCACGGTCTGGTGGAACAAATCTACGGCAAGTTCACCGAGGGCTTTGACACGGCGGATCTGAAAGAAGGAAAGGCACTGCTTGATGAATTATCGAAGTGCGGCACTAACTCGACTCAGCAATCGAGCAAGATCGCGAGCCAGGCAGCGCGTCAGTACCCGGAGCGGTAGCGACGGGATCGAAGCGGTCGCATCGTTACTGGGAGATTCCTCCTGATCCCGTCGCTACCGCTCCGGGTACTGACACGATATAGCCACTCAACCCGACTTTTGAGGCAAAGCCCCTCCGAGCGCCTGGGCGCGCTGGAATGCGGCCCACACGGCTTTTGAAAGCACCGTGCGCAAGCCGCCTTTTTCCATTTGGTAGATTGCTTCGGCAGAAGTGCCGCCCGGCGAGGTGACCATGTTGCGAAGTTCAGCCGGATGTTTGTGTGATTCCTCCGCAAACAGCACTGAGCCCAGGATGGTTTGCAAAACCAATTCCTGGGCGACATGCCGCGAGAACCCCATATGCACGCCGGCATCCACCAGCGCCTCCATCACCAGAAAGATGTAGGTTGGGCCAGTAGCGCTGAGAGCCGTGGCCATGTCGACCATTCTTTCCGTCTCGACGTTTATCTCTTTTCCGAGGGCGCTTAGCATGGTCCGAACTCGCGCCAGATGCTCATCGTTGACCTCGGGCGTCGCCGTCCATGCGGTCATACCCTGACCGATCTGCGCGGGAGTATTGGGCATGGTTCGCACGACTAGGGGATGCGCGAGCCCCTCAGCAATCGTTTCAATTTTAGCGCCGGCCACAATTGAGAGGACGAGTTGTTCGGGCTGCAGACGGCTTCGCAATTCGCCCAGGATCGTACCCAGGCGCTGAGGCTTCACGGCCAGAATTACGATGGAGCTGTTCCCCGCGCCTTCATGGCCCAGAGTAACCGCGTCAGCGTTGCCTTCGACCACCCGGATGCCGTATTTGTTTTCCAGTTCCTCTCGCCGGGCCGCGCGCGGATGACTGCCCACGATCTGGCGCGGCGCGACCAACTCGCGTCTGAGCAAGCCCGCGATGATAGCCTCGGCCATGACGCCACATCCGACAAAAGACAATGACGTGTGTTGTAGCGAACTCATGATATTTTGTTTCGCGAGTTTAACTGTTCGGTTGGGTAGAAGCGAATGAAATCGGTGCTGGGAGCCGTAGCGAACGGTGGTTTCCCTTTGATGGTTCTTAGTGCGCAGAGCGCACGGCAGCGTAAAGCCTGGGGTGAAGCGAAGCGAACCCCAGGAAGACGGTTTCGTTAAGAATGAGCCCGCGGAGCGGGCGACAGCCCTGAGGGTGGCGCGCAAACAATCAATTCAACCGTCTGTCGCCCGCGCCGCGGGCTGCAATTTCTTTTCCACGATTGATCCTGGGGTTCTGCTTCGCTTCACCCCAGGCTTTATGCCATCGTGCACTCCGCGCACTGGGTGTCTGAAGTTTTCTGGCCAAGAGTCTGACATAGCATCTTGGTAACTTCCGGTGAATGTATCCAGTTTTGAAAGTCAACCTTTTGATCATTGGCGCGGGCCCTTTCGGACTGTCAATGGCCGCTTACGCAAAACATCTGGGCATCGATCACGCGATAGTCGGCAAGCCGATGGAGTTTTGGCGCCGGCACATGCCGCAGGACATGTATCTGCGCTCGACCGTCGATTGGCATTTTGATCCGCTGGGTGTTTATACGATCGAGAAATTCCTCGAGACTCAAGACCTGAAACCGGCTGATGTCGATCCTCTGTCTCTCTCTTTTTACTTGTCCTACGCGCAATGGTTCCAGACGCAGTCCCAAATCGAAGTTGTGCCATTGTTCGTTCGCCGGCTCGATTTGATCTCAGGAGATGATCATCGCTTTCAAGCCACAACTGATGATGGCCAAACAATCAAAGCGAACCACGTGGTAATCGCTCCCGGCTTCAAGTATTTCAGCCACCTGCCGGCAGAATTAGTCGCTCGCCTGCCGCCCGGCCGTTTTTCACACACGTGTGACCTGATCGATTTTTCCGATTTGGAAAACAAGCGTTGTCTGATCATTGGCGGGCGACAAAGCGCCTTTGAATGGGCGGCGCTGCTTCATGAAGCGCGCGCGGCGGCCGTTCATATATCTCACCGGCACGAGTCGCCGGCCTTCAAGGCGGCAGATTGGTCATGGGTCAATGAACTCGTCGAAGGGATGGTTGAGAATCCAAATTGGTTTCGCCGGCTTTCTCAGGAAGAGAAGGATGATGTCGTTCGCAGACTGTGGGTTGAGGGCCGGCTAAAAGTAGAGCCATGGCTGGAAGCCCGTATCATGAACGATACCGTAAAGCTCTGGCCCCGCACCGAAGTGTCCGATTGCCAGGTAGAGCCGAGTGGCGAAATTGAAGTGAAGTTGAGCAGTGGTGCGACGCTGCTGGTGGACCACATAATATTGGCGACCGGGTACAAAGTAATGATCGATCGAGTGCCTTTCCTGACCGCAGGAAACATCCTCGAGAAGCTTGCGGTGCAGAATGGATTCCCAGTCCTGGACGATCATTTCCAGACGAGCCTTCCCGGTCTTTTTATCACCAGCATGCCGGCTACTCAGGACTTTGGCCCCTTCTTCGCGTTTACAGTTTCCGTACGCACTTCCGCAAAGTTGATTGGTCATGCAATCGCGCCTTGACTTACTAATACCGATCAACTGATCCAATTCCTTAACCCACAATTCATCACTGTGTAAGTGTCAGTTAACACCCGAGTGCTAGCATTCGCCCAGTCTGTGACAGATTGAGTTTTCGCACGTTCCACTGCTCCTTTTGGATTTCATTCTCAGGAGGGAAGGTCTATGTGTCTCAATCGTCGCCGGGCTCTTTGTTTACTATGGTCGCTCGTACTCTTAATCCTTTCTTTATCGCTCACAGCTCAGGCCCAAGCTGATCGCAGCGCCATTAGCGGCACGGTCACTGATACTTCGGCCGCGATAATTCAGGGGGCCCACGTCGAGCTGGTGGCCAAGGCCACCGGCCTGAAACGAGAGACGGTCACCAATTCGGTTGGGATCTACGATTTTCCCGCATTACCTCTCGGCGTTTACAACCTCACTATCACCCGAGAAGGGTTCAAAACGACTGAGCTGGTGGACATCGAATTGTCGGTAGGTCAACCGCGGACCATGGATGTGCGGCTGGAGGTCGGAACCGTCGCCGGAACGGTACAGGTGATCTCGACGGAAGAGCCGCTCAACCGCAGCTCGGCAGAGATTGGCGGCCTGGTCGACAAAGATCAAATCAAAGGGATTCCCATCAGCGGACGCAATTGGGCCAGCCTGATGTTGCTGGTGCCGGGCGCCATTAATTATGGAGACGGCGCCCAACGCGCGATCCGCTTCACCGGCCACTCGCTCGATGACAGCAACTTCACATTCGACGGCGTCGATACCAGCGGCGTCCAGGAACAGACGCAGAAGGCCGACACGCGCCTGAACATTGCGCTCGACTCGATTTCAGAGTTCCGGGTCAGCACCAACGTCTACACGGCTGAGACGGGCGCGGCCGGCGGCGCCCAGGTTAACGTCGTATCGAAAAGCGGCACCAATCAATATCACGGCACCGGCTTTTACGCGCTGCGGAATTCGGCCCTGGATGCGCGTTCGCCCTTCGATGGCAGCGAACTGCCGCCATTTCATCTGCACCAGTTTGGCGGCAGTTTTGGCGGCCCCATCAAGACGGACAAGATGTTCTTCTATTTCAACTACGAAGGTCTGCGCCAAAGCCTGGGACAAACCTTTACGAATTTCGTTCCCAACGATGCCTACCGAGCGAAGGTGCTGGCTAAGTCGCCGGCGTTGAAACCAATCCTTGATGCTTACCCGACGGGCGGCACACCGGTCGATGACATCACCAACGAAGTGACGTTGGTCGCAAATGACACCGTGCGAGAGAACGCGGCGATGTTCCGTTTTGACTATCTCTGGTCCAACAAGACGACGATGTACTTTCGCTACAACGTCGATCACGCTTACATCGACAATCCCACCGACGCCCTGGGCGATCACAACGTGATCCCGCACATCCCCACGAATATTGTGCTGCAGGCTCAACACTTGTTTTCGCCCCGCACGATCAACGAAATGAAGTTTGGCTTTAATCGCGCCAACTACCATAACTGGACCTACGGTACAGCGCCGCTCGACGTTAGCGCCGGACCATTCGATGGCCTGAGCGGAACGGCCCTGGACACCGAAGTCGGCAACAGCTTTTCCTACATCGACAATCTGACCATGGTCCGCGGCCGGCACACTTTTAAGACCGGCGTGGACATCCGGCGAATTCAGCTGAACAACTCCGGTAACACGCTGACGACTTCATCGATCACCTATGCCTCTGCCGATGACTTCATCAATAACAAGGCCAGCTCGGCAACCTATCTTCAGGGCGAGGGGGTGGTGGGAAATCGGCGGACTTTCTTCCAGGGTTATTTCCAGGACGAGTTCAAGGTGACTTCGAATCTGACTTTGAATCTCGGACTGCGTTATGAGTACTACACCGTCGCGCATGAGATCCTTGATCGATCGGCGGTAGTGGATATTCAGGGTTGTGGCGGCTTTTGCCCCAAGGGCACGCCGTACTATGACCCGAACGGGAATGACTGGGGCCCGCGTCTCAGCCTGGCCTGGGCGCCCGCCAGGTTTAGTGGGAAGACAGTATTTCGCACCGGCTATGGCATTTACTACGGCGGCAACCAGAACGACGACTTCAGCGATCCGGCTGAAAGCGCGGTGCCGCGTTACTCGCTAAGTTCATCCGATTTTCCGGCGCTCTCTTATCCGCTGGTAGCCTTTCTCGATCCAAAGAACCAGCTGTTCAGCCCCAAGGCCATCGATCGTCATCGCAAGGATCTCTCGTACCAGGAGTGGGACGTTGTCGTTCAGCAGCAGCTGCCGGCTCAATTTATCGCGCAAGTCGGCTACCTCGGCAGCGAAGGGCATCACCTGTTCTCGAAGTACACCGTCAACCTGATCGATCCGGCCACCGGAAAGCGTCCTCTGGCAGGCTTCGGATCGTTCGGACTGAAGGCCAACGACGGCAACAATAGTTTCAATGCGCTGCAGGTTACGCTGGAACGGCGCCTGGTGAATGGTCTCCTTTTCCAAACACACTATATGTGGTCGCACGGAATTACTGATGCGTCGATCGGTTCAGGTGAGGCGGTGGCTTTCGAAAACCAAAGCTGCCGCGCCTGTGATCGCAGCGATTCGAACATCGATGTCCGTCATGTGCTGACCATCGACAGCATCTACCAGTTGCCGTTTGGGCCCGGGAAAAAATGGCTCAACAGCAACGATCGAGTGGCGCGGCTGCTGGGTGGTTGGGAGCTCGGCGGAATCGCTTACGCGCGCAGCGGTCTGCCGATAAATATCACGGTGACTCGCAAGGCGGGTGATCTGCCTGATGGCAATACCTCGAACCAGCGTCCTAACCTGATCGCGGGTGTCCCGCTTTATCCGGCGAATCAAAGCATCACCAATTGGCTGAATCCGGCGGCGTTCGCGTTGCCGGCCAAGGGCACCTGGGGCAATCTTCCGAGATATGCGGCGCGCGGTCCGGACGCTTTCGAAATCGACAGTTCGCTGACGAAGACCTTCCAACTCTCAGAGAGGTTTCGTCTGAATTTCCGCGCCGCCGCCTTCAATTTATTCAATCACCCTACTTACAAGAACCCTGGCTCCAGTTTGGGTTCGTTTACCGGGACGGCGCCGAAACCCAGCGCCAGCTTCGGAAAGATCACCGGCATTGTTAACACCGGGGCCACCGGGACGGGCGCTCCGAGACGGGTCGAATTCATGTTCCGGCTCGAATTCTAATCGCCTTAGGTCCTTTCGCCCGCTCTGCCGGCTGCCTACCCAATGAGGAAGCTCGTGATGCAAACATATCTGCGGAATTGTCTCGCTGCGGTGATCGTAGCGATCGCCTGGATCAGTTGTCCGGCGCAATCTTCGCCGCTGCAGCTGGATGCGAAGGTGCACGGCCACTTTCGTTTTGTGGTCTACGGCGACACCAGATTTACCGACCCCGCGGACAAAGACGCGGCTAACGCCGAAGTTCGGCAACAGCTGGTTCAAGCGATTGCGAATGTGCGGCCCCGGTTTGTAGTGTTCGGCGGGGACATCGCCTACAAAGGCGAACGAGCCGCTGACTGGAAGGTCTACGACAACGAAACTGCTATTTGGCGAGAGCGCAAGATTCCCGTGTACCCGGCGCTTGGCAACCATGACCTTAGCGGCAATCTCGATCAGGCGCTGGCGAACTACTTTGCGCGTTTTCCCGATCTAAAAAACAACCGCTATTACTCAGTCCGGGCCGGCAATGTGTTGATGTTTACCCTCGATAGCTCGCTCGACGAGACCACTGGCCCGCAAGGCGAGTGGCTGAAAGCGCAACTGGAGAATTTGCCCAAGTCGATCGACTTTGCCTTCATCGTGCTGCATCACCCGCCCTATACGAGTTCCAGCGATGAGAAGACGTACGGCGGGGGGCACAGCGCGCGGACCCCGGAGCAAAAGCTGGCCGCTTACCTCGAAGCCGAGCAACCAAAACTGCGCGCGCAGATCGTGGTCTTCGCCGGTCACGTACACAACTATGAACGTCATGAACACGGCGGGGTCACTTATTTTGTAACCGGAGGCGGAGGCGCCCATGCCTATCCGATCACCCGCGCTCCGGATGATCCTTTCCAGAGCCGCGAAGTGAACTATCACTACCTGCTGGTGGAAGTGCGCGGCCGCAAACTCAAGGTGACGGTTAACCGGCTTGAATCAAAGGATGGACTGGCCAGTTGGACGCAACCGGACCTGCTTGCTCTGTCAACTCCCAAGGCGGCGCAACACGGCAACATCTTTCAAAAACTGTTTCACTGAAGATTAAGGGTCAGTACCATCTGCGTCAGCAGATGGATCCAAGGGACGTGTTTGCTGCAAACGGTCTCCCTCGATCCATTCGCTGACGCGAATGGTACTGACATCATCGTGGTACTGACCTTATCCCGATATTGGCGCACATCCAGAGCAGGGTCAGTACCATCTGCGTCAGCAGATGGATCCAGGAGACGTGTTTGCTGTAATAAGTCCCCCATGATCCATTCATCCTGGTACTGACTTCACCGGCAAAATGAAAACAGGCGGGCCAAAACCCGCCTGCTCCATTCACGACCACGATGACAATCGAACTCACTGTTTGTCGGCAACGCCGAAGATGACGGTGAAGGTAAAGCTCCGTCCCGGCAGCAGGCCGAGGGTGTCGCCCGGGCCCGGCGTGTAAACCGGACCTTTGACCACCTGGGTCAGACTGGTGATGTCGTGATGATCGAAGAGATTGTTGATGCTCAGACGGAACCTCGTTTGATCGAACATCTCCCATTTTCGCAGACTGAAATTAACGAAGGCGTTGGTGACGTTGAAAGGCGAGATGGGAATCACCTGATTGATCGTGGCGCCGTTGGTCGCCGTGTTGTCCTGCCACATGTTGCCTACCCGCTTGTGAAAGAATCCCATGTCCCAGTCCCGGAACTTGTAACTCAAGCCAACTGCCTGTGTGTTTGAAGGCGTATTCGCGACCCACAGACCGGTGCTGGGAAGTCCCGGCGTCACGAACGTCGCTTTGCCGACCGTGGTGTTGATATAAAAGTTCAAACCTTTGGTGACGTTTATGTTTGCTTCCGTCTCAAATCCCTTAGAAACCGAATCTCCCGACGCGGTGTATTGCGTGGCCGTCGGGATGCTCGGATCTGGTGAAGCGCTGTACGCGTTCTGGAAGCGCGTCCGATAGACGTCGGCATTGAAAGTCATCTTTCGCAGCTTCACAACCGTGCCGCCCTGAAACGTCTTGGCGGTGGTGGGTTGAGGCAGCACGGTCACGTTCGCATTCTTCACATCGAAAACGCTCGAAGGTGGAATGGCGTTTCCGGTGGCGTACTGCCCGTAGATGGTCCAACTCCGGCGCAAACGATAATTGATATCGACCGACGGCAGATTCCGCGTGTAGGTGGCCGAATGAAAGACAAAGGGCGCGCCGTTCAGATTGCCGACCGTCTTACCGTTGTCGGGAAACTGGGTCAGGTCCTGCTGATAACGAGAGTATTTGAAGCCGCCGGTGATCGTCAGTTTGGTAGTGGCATGCCACGAGTACTCGACGAAAGGCTGGACTGACTTGGTAATGAAGCTCTCGTGAAAATTTGGCAGGGCCGCGTTAATCCGCGTTCGCGGATCAGAGGGAATTTGATAACGATTGGTGGTGGCCCATTCGTACCAGAAGCCCACCCGCAGGATTCCGAACCGCGATAGTTGATTGGCGGAAAAGATATTGCCCCACTTGCGGTACGAGTTCAGTTTGTCGGTCGCGCTGGTGGCGGTGATCGACGTGCCGTTGTTGAAAAACTGGGCGTTGTTGTAACGATAGGTGTATGGCTTCTCGTCGATGTTCCAGCCATGGCCCAGGGTCGCGTTGAGATCGACATACTCGAAATCAGTGGGCACGCTGTAGGTGTAAAACTTGTAGTACAAGGGACTCTTGGGGTCGTCTACCATCAGGAAATTATCGCCGAACTGGGCCACTTGCTGCCGCGTCGGGCCCTTCGCGTTCGGGGTGTTGCTCTTCAGCGAAATGATGCCGCTGAAGGCCGTCAGCGAAATCCTGTCGTTGAACTTGTAGCGGTATTTCAGCGAGGCGCCATCGCGTCGCTGGAAATTGAAAGTCTGGTAGCCGTCCGAACTCATGTGATGGAGATCGAGCATCAAACTCGAGTTCTTGTGCTGTCCGAAACCAAAGTTTCCCGATTCATAGACCAGGTCGTACAACCTGGTATTGAACGATCCGAAATTGGCGCCGAAGCGCATCGCCTGGCGACCGGCCAGTTCTTTGGACAGCAGGTTGATCGAGCCGCCGAATGGCGTCGGGCCGATAGTCGAAGCAGAGCCGGGGCTGCGATCGAAATCCACTCCGCCGATCCAGGGCGAGGGAAAGAAGACCCACGAGTGATGCGTCGGATCATTCGTGTCGTTGAAAGGAATGCCGTCGTAGGTCATGTCGTATTGCCCGTCCTTGAATCCACGGAAGAAGGTCTTGCTGTCGCCAAGCCCGACTCCGTTCGAATTCACACTGAAGGTTCCGGGAGCCATCTGCACCAGTTCGCTGAAATCAGATTGCGGGGCCGTGTAGTTTTGAATAAAGGGCGCCGTTACTTCGGTGCGCGCGGACCTGGCGTCGAGCAATCCATCCATCGGTGCGGCTTGCGCGGCGATCGAATCTGAGGCTACCGCCTCTACCACGACTGCCTGCACCAAATCTGCCACCTGCAAAGGTATGGACAGTTCTTCCGATTTGTCAGCCGCAATTTGAATGGTCCGCGTGGTCAAGGCAAAGCCCTGCGCCGAGGCCTCAACCGAGTATTTTCCCGGCGGCAAACCAGTTACCGAAAAATGGCCATGTTGGTCAGTAGTAGTGGTATTAACCTGCTGTCCCGAGGAGTCCTTTATTACGATGGTTGCGTTCTGGACCGTCGAGCCATTCGGATCAAGCACCGTTCCCGCGAGTGACGGGTCGGCCATTGACTTCGCGGCCGGCTGGGCGAGGACGGCGGGAGCAAGCAAAAGAATCAGAGTGCTAAAGAAAATGACTCGAAGGACCTCGGTGGTTACGCGCAGCGGTGCCGGGCGATGCGGACTGGTATTCATTGAATTTCTCCTTGTGGTGATGTCGCGAGGTGGTGATCAGGCGAGACACACGTCGGGTAGCGGCACCGGACAATTATCTCGAAGACCTGAAGACTTCGCGGCGACTTATCGTCTTAGTGCGTTGGTTGCGTTGCGACTGAACGATTGACTCTAGTTGGGTAAGGTTAGGAACAGATTAAATCTGAGTGAAGAAGGAATTAATTTTCCTGGTTGTTCGGAGGATCCGGATGACTTATCTGATCTCATTTGCCACCAGGTCGAGAGCTAGTGGCAAACGAAATGTTGGAAGGATCGGCTTAAGGCGAATTGTTGAAGTAAACAGCCTGGCGACTTTGGCTAAAGCATTTTGATCAATTCTTCTGATCACTTGCCACTAGCTTCAGCTGGTGGCCGCCGAGTTTTAGAAGGATCGGCTTTAGCCGAATTATTGAAGTAGCAGTTTCAGCTAAAGCAGTCTGATTAACTTGCCTCTTCCAGACATTCGGCTAAAGCCGATCTTGTTTCTTGCCAGGTCCACTAGCTAAAGCTAGTGGCAAGTGATCCAGGGCTATTGCAAGTGATCCAGGGCTATTGCAAATGATCCAGGGCTATTGCAAGTGATCTAGAGCTATTGCAATTGATCCAAAGCTAGTCGCAATTGATCCAAAGCCAGCGGCAATTGATCCAGCTTGAGCTGGCGGCAGCTAATATTCAATCCCCAGTTGTCCCTGATTCGTCGTCAACCTCAACAGCACGACACCCGGCCGGACGATCGGCCGCGAGTCGGTGGGTTTAATCGTCGTTTGGTTGTCGCCGGCATCGTATTCGGCTGAGACTGCCTGGCGATCCCGGCCCGAGTAGAGACTCAACATCTGTTCGAGTTCCTTGAGCGAGCCGTCCCCGTTGGTCTTCCATTCGACATTGAACTTATTCACCGGCGCATCAGTCGATGGACCATTCTGATAGGTCCAGCTGATGACCTTCGCCTGCAGTTCGTCGCCGTCATGGGCCACTTGCAGCACAATGGTCAAAGTATTCCCCGCCAGATCCATGACGCGATACGTCCGATTCTCGTGGCCTGGTGACGGCGAGGTGGTAGGCACGATCGGTCCCGCCGGAACACCCGACAATCCATCGCGACCAAACACTTGCACGTCCTTAGTGGTTGGATCGAATTGGACAAACAACTCCGGAGCAGTCTTATCAATGCTCACTGAAGCGCTGACCGTGCTGGTGTTGCCGGCCAGATCGGTCGCCGTGCCATTGACTACCTGGTTCGCGCCTTCAGTCGTGATAGTCACCGGGCCGCTGAAGCTCGCCACTCCCGAAAGCCCATCGGTGGCGTTGAAGCTGACGGTGACATCGGTGTTATTCCAGCCGTTCGCGTTGGGCGCCGGATTCTTGACCGCAATGATCGATGGTGGAGTCTTGTCGATGCTCACGTTACTCACCACCGCACTCGTAGTATTCCCGGCGAGGTCGCTCACCGTGAAGGTATGCGCCTGGTTCGCGCCTTCCAACGTAAAGGTGAACGAGCCCGCAGTCGTCTGGCCTGAGCCAAAGCCCGACAGGGCGTCGTCCGCCGTGTAGCTGGCAACCACATCCGTATTGTTCCAGCCATTCGCGTTCGGCGCGGGCGTGCGACCGGTGCTCATCGCCGGCGCGGTCTTGTCGATGTTTACGTCTGAGACGGTGAAGCTGGCCGAGTTGCCGGCCAGATCCGTGACGGTAAAGGTGTGCGACTGGCTCGCGCCTTCGGCTGAGAAGGTGAACGACCCGGTTTGCGTGGCCCCCGAATCAAATCCCGAAAGGGCGTCGTGCGCGGTAAAGCTGGCCTGGACATCAGTGTTGTTCCAGCCATTGCCGTTTGCCGGAGTGCGGGTGTTGTTGGTGAATTCCGGCGCAGTCTTGTCCAGCTTCACCGTCACTGTGTTTTCAGCTTCACTATTCCCGGCTTTGTCTTTCGCGGACCAGGCAATAGTGTTGACGCCTTCAGTCGTGATCGGAATGGACACTGAACTCGCGAACGAGTGGAACGGGCTGCCATTGACGGTGTAGTCAATCTCGTGCACGCCGGTGCCATCGCCGTCCGAGGCGCTGAGCATTACGGTCACATCGGAATTGTTCCAGCCGGCGGCGTTGGGCGGTTGCGACAACGCCATGGTGGTGACGGGCGCCGTATGGTCCTGATCCGCATCAGGGGCGGGCACGATGTCGTTCAGATAATTTTCGAGATTGGTGTAGCCACCGGCGCCGACGGCAGCGCCGTCAGACGGATCGTTGGGATTCAACCCGTGATCGATCTCCCAACTATCAGGAATGCCGTCCTGGTCGGCGTCCGGGGCCGGCGGCAGTGAATTCAGCGCGGGCCAGCCGCCCACCTGACTCTGCGAATCGATGTGACGGCCGGTTTCAGTCTGCACCTCGGAGATGATCCTGGTGTCCACCGAATCACGGACCAGCGCCGCTCCCGCCAAATTCAAGACCCGATTATAGGCCGTAGCCGAATCGTCAGTATTAACCTGCGGAAACTGAAAGCGCGCCGGTCCCTGTTGCGTGTACGAACCGATGAACATGCCCCATTCGGTATTCGTGCCATCGTGCGCGCCGTTGAGATTACTGTCGATCGAGTTGTTTGCCTGATAGATGAGCGTGTTGGTGCTGCCGCCATTGAACGCGCGCACCCGCTTCGATGCCGGCGTGTCCGGTCCGGCGACCAGATAATTCCCGACATAATTGAGCCGCGGCGATCCTTCGCTGGCATCACCGCTGTAGCCCGCCTCGTTGCCCCAGTCAAAGATCACGTTGTTGACAAAGTCGAGACCGATATTGTCGCCGAGACGCGGATTGCGGCTGTCGTGATGCGCGTACAGATTGTGATGGTAAGTTACCAATCCATTCAGATAGCGAATCAGCGAGCCGTAGCCGTGCGCTCCCTTGATATGGCAGGAGTTTTTCATGCTCTCGGTGATAAAGGCCCACTGAATGGTGACGTTGTTCGATTCCGTCACTGACAGCGTTTCGTCCACGCTCCATGAAGCCGAGACGTGATCGGCGATCACGTTGGTCGCTTTGTCTACGTCAAATGCGTCGTCCTGATAGTTGGGACAATTCACGTCTCCGGGACGGAAGCGCATATAACGCACGATCACATCGTGAGTATTGTTGACGCTGGTGGTCCAACCCGCGACGGTGATGCCATCGCCGGGGGCGGTTTGTCCCGCGAGAGTCAGGAAAGGCTTGTTAACACTGAGCCGGGACTGGTTAAAGATCGTTCCCGATACGTCGAAAACGATCGTGCGCGGACCGGTCGCGCTGTCAATTCCAAAACGCAGACTGCCCGGGCCGGAATCATTCAGATTCGTCACATGATAGACGTCTCCGCCACGGCCGCCGGGGGTGAAGGCGCCCGCGCCTTCGGCTCCCGGAAACGCGCGCAGCGGCACGGCGCCGGCCGCATACACAGTTAAAGTCGCCGATGTCCCGCCGCGGAAATTCGGATCGGTGACGGTGGCCACCACGCTGTAAGTGCCGGGGTCAATCGGCGGCATGGTCGAGCCGTTATAGGTCACCGTGACGGGCGTTCCCGGCGGCGTGACATTCACCGAAACCTGCCGGGGCGATCCGTCATAAGTCTGGAACAGATGGCCCAACGTGACTGAAGCAAACACCGGGCTGATCACCAGGGTGCCGGTGGCGCTGCCCTGGTAAACCGGATCGTTAATGGTGGCGACCACGCTGTAACTGCCGAGCGCTGATGGCGGGGTGGGGCTGCCGTTGTAGGTGACGTCGACGTTGAGACCCGCCGGATCGGTGGTGACCGTGGGCGTGATGGGCGCACCTGTGTAGGTTTGATTGAGGTTACCAAGCGTGACCGCGGCAGTCAGTTTGGTTGATGGCGACCAGCCGCCGAGCACAAATGATGGATCGCTCCACTGGGCCGCTTCGGCTGCCGACAGTTGCCGCGAGAAAGGCGCCCGTTGGCTGACATCGATGGGTACGCCGTTCGGGTCTGTGCTGTTGTACTCCCAGAATGAAACGTTGGGCGCAGTGGTGGCATTGTTCAGCAACCAACCGACAGGATTAACCTGGGCGCCCATTTGGGTGTTGATATAGACCACCTGACTGAACGGAAAGACCGTCGGATCGATTCGCGCCAACCAGCCCCCGGTGACGCCGGTCGCCGCAGTCAGACGGCAATTGACATAGACGTTGCCGTTTTTTCCCGAGACATTGCGGATCTGCGTGTAGAAGCCGCCCGAGGTCAGCATCTTCAGTTCGCAGTTCTGGAAGAAGACCGCGCCGGTGCCCCACATGAAATCGACGTCACCCTCGATATAGCTGTCGGTGACAAAACCGCCCTGGTTGTTCGTGCCCGTGCTTTGCAGCAGCAGGGTGTCCTGAAAACTCTTCAGGGTTACGTGATTAAGCACGATGCGCAACGCATTGCCGCGAAACGCCTCAGCCTGTGATCCGCCTTTCG
>Ga0126369_10001646_pt1 | contig 15618 bp, 11 predicted proteins | sample PanSoiMetaPlot_1_FD_109646 | JGI IMG/M metagenome (GOLD analysis project Ga0126369, IMG submission 109646) | Tropical forest soil microbial communities from Panama - MetaG Plot_1 | ecosystem: Environmental > Terrestrial > Soil > Tropical forest > Bulk soil | place: Panama | collected 2016-02-17 | reverse complement strand
TCACATCGCCGTCGGCCCGCAGCCGCCCGCGGGCACCGACGCCCTGGGCGCGCGCCCGGCCGAAGCGCCTGCCGCCCCCGCCGACCTGGCCCTGTTCGGTCGCGACGTGGTCGCGCGGACCTTCGACACGCCGGGGTTCCGCGGCATCACGTTCTTCGAGGTGCACGCGAAGTCAGTCATCAACCGGGTGCCCGAGGCGTCGCGCATGCCGTTCCGCTGGACGATCAACCCGTACCGGGGGTGCTCCCACGCATGCTTTTTACTGCTTTGCCCGGCAGACCCACACCTACCTGGACCTGGACTATGGCCTGGACTTCGACTCCAAGATCGTCGTCAAGGTCAACGCGCCGGAGCTCGTGCGCAAGGAGCTCCGGGCGCCGCGCTGGCGCGGCGAGCATGTAGCGATGGGCACGAACGTGGACTGCTACCAGCGGGCAGAGGGCCGGTACCGGCTGATGCCCGGCATCATCGGCGCGTTGCGGGACGCGCGGAACCCGTTCTCGATCCTGACCAAGGGCACGCTGATCCTGCGCGACAAGGACCTGCTGGCCGAGGCGGCACAGGTGAGCGAGGTTTCGCTCGCGGTCTCGGTGGGCAGCGCCGACGAGGACCTCTGCCGCGCGCTCGAGCCCGGCACGCCGAGCCCGCTGCGACGGCTGGCGGCCTGCGCCGAGCTCACGTCCTGCGGCCTTGCCTGCGGCGTGCTTATGGGGCCCGTGGTCCCGTACTTGTCCGACTCCCCCGCCCAGCTCGCCCGCACCGTGCGGCTCGCCGCCGAAGCCGGCGCCGCCTCGGTCACGCCGATCGTGCTGCACTTGCGCCCGGGCGCTCGGGAGTGGTTCGGCGCATGGCTACAAGAGCACCATCCCGGGCTGGTACCCAGGTACCGCGAGCTCTACGGCCGCGGCGCCTACGCCCCGCGGTCGTATCAGGAACAGATCGCTGCGCAGGTGGCAGAGCTCGCGCGGCAGCACGGCATCGGCGCCCCGGGCGCCCGGCGGCAGGGCACCGGCAACCTTCGTTGGCGCGGCCAGGCCGCGTCGCCTGCCGCGGTCACGGCCCAGGCTGCACCTCCTGGCCGGCAACTCGAGCTCTTCTGAATGGCACAGGGCACGCGAGGGGCGCGGCCTAGGCGCACGTAGAGTTGTCTGCCGTGGGATCTGCGGGGAAAGCGGGCCATGGCGAGGAATACCTGTCCCATCCTGGCCGCCTCGTCGTCCGGTGCCACGCCATGGCGGATCCCGGCGACCTCATCGGGCTGCTGCCCGCGCCCGACGCTGTGGCCTGGGTCAGGAACGGCGAGGGACTGGTCGGCTGGGGCGCCGCCGCCCGGATCGTGCTCCCGGCGGGACACGACAGGTTCGCCGCGGGCGAGAAGTGGCTGCGCGAGCTGTTCGACAGTGCGGACGTCATCGACGAGGTCGCTGTCCCCGGTTCCGGGCCGGTCGCATTCGGCAGCTTCACCTTCGACCCGGCATCCGACGGCTCCGTGCTCGTCGTGCCCCGGGTCGTGGTCGGCAGGCGGGCCGGCATCTCATGGCTGACCACGATCGGCACCGAATCTGACCCGGCTGGCCCGGTCGGCGGGAGCCCTGACCCGCTCGCCGCGCCCGCAGGCGTGCGCTGGGCCGACGGGAGCCTGACGCCGCCGCTCTGGGAGCGCTCGGTGGCCGCTGCCGTCGCCGCCATCCGCGCCGGAACGCTGCGCAAGGTCGTGCTCGCGATCGAGCTGCACGCAACCGCGGCGAACGAGATCGACCAGCGAGTCCTGCTTGCCCGGCTCACCGACCGCTACCCGGATTGCTATTCCTTCGCGTGCGCCGGCCTGGTCGGCGCCACCCCCGAACTGCTGATCCGGCGCACCGGACGGACCGTGCACTCGCTCGTCCTGGCGGGCACGACCCCGCGTGGCGGCACGGCGCAGGCCGACACGGCGCTCGGCCAAACGCTGCTGGCCTCAGCCAAGGACGCCGACGAGCACTCCTACGCGGTCGAGGACGTGCGGGCCGCCCTGCGGCCGCTATGCGTCGATCTGCGCGTCGAAGCGCGCCCGAGCCTGCTGCGGCTGACGAACGTGCAGCATCTGGCGACGCGCGTGGACGGGATGCTGGCCGATGGCGAGGCCGCGACCCGGTCCGCGCTGGCCCTCGCCGCCGCGTTGCACCCTACCGCCGCGGTCTGCGGTACGCCGCTGGAGACCGCCATGGACCTGATCCGCGAGCTCGAGGGGACCGACCGGGGCCGGTACGCGGGACCAGTCGGCTGGATGGACTCCCGGGACGACGGCGAATGGGGTATCGCACTGCGATGCGGCGAGCTGGACGGCCGGCACATGCGCTTGCTCGCCGGCTGCGGCATCGTCGCGGCCTCCGAGCCTGCTGCCGAGCTCGCCGAGGCGCAGAGCAAGTTCTGGCCCATGCGGCATGCCCTTGAGGGACACTAGCTGCCGCATCTGGCCGCGGCACCGCTCCCCGCCACGATAACGGGGCATCGGCATGCTGGCTCGCCGTGCGACGCCCCGCTCGCAGCCCGTTCCGCGGCACCTTGGTCACAGCCTGATTGCGGTTGCGTAAATCTCACTGCCACCTTCGATATCTAGGGCACATCACGCTTTGTAAGCGGGTAGCTACTACGCGTTACGGAACGTGCGGCGCGCCGCGCCAGGTCCACGAGGAGCCCTTAGATGAGATCTCATCCCACGATGGCAGTCGCCGCCCTGGCAGCGACCGGCCTGGCCGTCGCGGCCTGCACGTCATCGTCGAGCACGCCGAGCGCGGCAAGCGTGAAGAAGGGAGGCACCCTCAACATCGTCGCCGCCAGCGGCCAGGACCACTTCGACCCGGTCTCCGCCTACGGCACCTGGGACTACATGATCGAGCGGGCCTACACCCGCCAGCTCGTCTCCTACCCGTCGGTCAACTACGCCTCGCTCGGCGACGCAGGCTGGAAGAAGGTCATCACGCCCGTCGCCGACATGGCGACCCAGCTCCCGACGACCTCGAACGGCGGGATTAGCAACGGCGGTCTCACCTACACGTTCCACATCAAGCCAGGGGTGACCTGGAACAACGGCCGCCAGGTCACGTCCCAGGACTTCCTGCGCCAGTACAAGGCCTTCGGCAACCCGATCGCCCCGGTGGGCAACTCCGGGTACTTCCTCACCACCATCGCCGGGTTCGCGAAGTACTTCAACGCCGAGGGAACCTACTTCAAGACCCACAAGCCCACAGCCGCGAGCATCACGAACTTCCAGAACACGCACAGCATCTCGGGGATCTCGACACCGAACTCCTCGACGCTGGTGTTCCGCCTAGTGCAGCCCGCGGCCGACTTCCTGTACATCCTCGCCATGCCGTTCAACTCGGCGCGCCCGGTCGAGTACGACAGCTTCGTGCCGGACAGCCTGATCATGCGCCAGCACATGATGTCCGACGGGCCGTACATGATCAGCTCGTACACGCCGAGCAAGCAGGTGATCCTGGTCAGGAACCCGCGCTGGAGCCAGTCCACCGACCCGGTCCGGCACCAGTACGTGAGCAAGATCGTCATCACACTGGGCCAGCCCAACGCCACCACTCAGGTGGACGAGATCAAGGCGGGCACCCAGGACCTGCAGATGGACACGCCATTCCCGCCGCAGCTGATCCCCAGCGAGACCGGGAGCCCGAACTTCAAGATCTGGGGCTGGTCCAACACCAACCCGTACATCGTCTTCAACTTGCAGAGCCCGGACTCGAGCGGCGCCATGAAGAACCTGCACGTGCGCCAGGCGATGACGTACACGGTGAACAAGAGCGCGATCCAGAAGCTGTTCGGCGGCCCCACGGTGGCAAAGGTGATCAACTCCGCGATCCCGCCCGGCAACCTCGGCTACTCGCCGATCAACATCTACAACACGCCTGGTAACAGCGGGGACCCGGCCAAGTGCAAGTCGATGCTGGCAGCGGCGGGCTACCCGCACGGCATGACCCTCGTCGACCTGTACATCAACGACAGCGTGAACACCTCGCTGTTCCAGTCCGTCCAGTCGAGCTTCGCCAACTGCGGCATCCACCTCGTCGGCAAGCCGGAGCCCATCTCGAGCTTCTTCGTTGACCTGGGCAACGCACCGCAGAACAGCAAGCCCAACCAGTGGGACGTGGCGCAGCCCGCCTGGATCCCGGACTGGTTCGGCATCAACGGCCGGACCACGGTGCAGCCGTTCTTCTTCACCAACTGCGCGGTCGCCACGATCAACTACGGCTGCTTCAGCAGCGGTCAGGTCGACTCCAACATCAACAAGGCGCTCAAGACGCTGAACCCGTCGGCTGCCGCACCGTTGTGGCACCATGCCGACGTGCTCGCGCAGCAGAACGCGGTGATCGTGCCGCTGATCGACCAGTACAACCCGGTGATCAGCAGCAGCCGGGTGGCCAGCCCGGGATCGCCGACGGTCCTGTGGAACCCGAACATCGGCAATCCGGACATCACCAACATCTTTATCAAGTAGCGAGTAACCCGGGTCCGGCCGGGTACGCCTCACGGCGAGCCGGCCGGGCCCGGGCTTCGGCCCGCGGATCCGGCCGCTGCCGCGTTGATCTTGGTGCCCCGGGGGAACGGGCACCGTGTCGGCGCGCTCATTCGGGGGGGCAGCGTGAGCCTGCTTGACGTGACGAACCTGGCCGTGACCTTCGCCACCGCCGACGGCCTGGTCCGCGCCGTGCGTGGGGTGTCGTTCAGCGTCGATTCGGGGCGCACGCTGGGCATCGTCGGAGAATCGGGCAGCGGAAAGACGGTGCTGACGCAGAGCCTGCTCGGCCTGGCGCCGGGCGGCGAGATCACCGGGCGGGCTCTGTTCGACGGCCAGGACCTGCTCGTGATGAGCCCCGACCAGCTGCGGGCGGTGCGCGGCGCGCAGATCGCGGTGATCTTCCAGGATCCGCTGACCAGCCTGCACCCGCTGTACCGGGTCGGCTGGCAGATCGTCGAGATGATCCGCGCGCACGACAAGTCGGTGACCAAGGCCCAGGCCCGCGAGCACGCGGTCGAGCTACTCGGCCGGGTGGGGATCCCCAGGCCCGCCCAGCGGGTCAACGACTACCCGCACCAGTTCTCCGGGGGCATGCGGCAGCGCGCGATGATCGCGATGGCATTGTCGCTCAATCCGCGGCTGATCATCGCCGACGAGCCGACCACCGCGCTCGACGCGACCGTCCAGGCTCAGATCCTCGAGCTGCTGCTGCGCCTGCAGCGGGAAACCGGCACTGCGCTCATCATGATCACCCACGATCTCGGCGTGGTCGCGGACATCGCCGATGACGTGATGGTGATGTACGCCGGCCGGGCTGCCGAGAAGGGGAGCAAGCACGACATCTTCTACGAGCCGCACCACCCCTACACCAAGGGCCTGCTCGAATCGATACCGAACAGCTCGGCCGCGGCCGACCGGCTCAAGCCGATCACCGGTCAGCCGCCGAGCCTGATCAGGCTGCCGCGCGGGTGCGCGTTCCACCCGCGCTGCGTCTACGTCATGGACCGCTGCCTTACCGACGAGCCGACGCTGGCCGCCGTCGGCGCGGCCGGCCAGCATGCGTCGGCCTGCTGGCTGCCTGCTTCGGCGGCGGGGCTTGCCGGGGCCGCCGAGGAGCTGCGGAACAGGACCGTGAGCGAGGGCCGCCACCAGGCAGCGGCCAGGGTGGCCGAGGAGATCGCGCACCGCCCTGAAGGAGAAGGAAGCGTGGTCGCATGAACGCCGCAGGCGGCGGCCGCCACCGCCGGTCCTCGAACCCGCAGCTGGACCTGGGAGCATCCGGGATTACCCGGGCCGCACCGGGCCGCGAGCCGGCCGCCGCGGTGCCCGACGGAGCCGACGATGACGTCCTGGTCCGGGTTGAGAACCTGGTCAAGTACTTCCCGGTGCGGGGAGGCGGGCTGATCAGGCGGACGGTGGGCCACGTTCAGGCTGTCGACGACGTCTCGCTCACCATCGGCCAGGGCCGGACGCTGGGCCTGGTGGGCGAAACGGGCTGCGGCAAGTCCACCCTCGCCCGGTGCATCGCCGGGCTGATCCCGATCACCTCCGGAACGGTGAGTTTCGAGGGCCACGACATCACCAACCTGCCGCGGCGGCAGATGCAGCCGTTCCGGCGCGAGATCCAGATGATCTTCCAGGACCCCTACGGCTCGCTCAATCCGCGGCGCCGGGTGGGGGCGATCATCGGCGACGCGTTCGCCATCCACAAGATGGCCACCGGCGAGACCCGCAAGCGAGCCGTCCAGGACCTGATGGAGCGGGTCGGGCTCAACCCCGAGCACTACAACAGGTTCCCGGCCGAGTTCTCCGGCGGCCAGCGGCAGCGGATCGGAGTGGCCAGGGCACTGGCGCTGCGCCCCAAGCTCATCATCTGCGACGAGCCCGTGTCCGCGCTGGACGTCTCGATCCAGGCCCAGGTCCTCAACCTGCTCTCGGACCTGCAGGACGAGTTCGGGCTGTCCTACCTGTTCATCGCGCACGATCTGGAGGTCGTGCGGCACGTCAGCGACTCGGTCATCGTCATGTACCTGGGCAAGATCGCCGAGGCCGGGCCCAAGAACGCGGTCTACGACGCGCCCAGACACCCGTACACGGCGGCGCTGCTGTCGGCGGCCCCGGCCGCCGACCCGGAGTCCGCGGTAGCCAGGAGGCGGATCATCCTGACCGGCGACGTCCCGTCGCCCATCGACCCACCCTCCGGCTGCCGCTTCCATCCGCGCTGCCCGAAAGCCGAGCCGCTGTGCGCGGAGCAAGAGCCGCCGCTCGAGGTCAAGCTTGGCGACCCGTACAGCCACATGACCGCATGCCACTTCCCGGTTCAGGCAGGCGAGGACCTTGCCGCCGCCCGGGGACAGGACACCAGGGGGGCACGATGAGCATCACCGAGCTGGAGTTCCAGGCGGTCACCGTCGAGACGGCGCCCGAGGAAGCCATCCAGGGCCAGAGCCAGTGGCAGCTCACCTGGCGCCGGCTGCGGCACGACCGGATGGCGGTGGCATCGATCGTCGTCATCGGCCTGATCGCGGCCCTGGCCATCGCGGCGCCCGCATTCGCCTCACTCGTCGGTCACCCGCCGAGCCAGGCCTATCCGAACATCGGAGTGAACGTCAACGGCACGCCCGTATCGCCGGGCACCCACGGCTTCTGGCTCGGCACCGACGAGCTTGGCCGCGACCTGTTCGTCCGGATCCTCTACGGGGCCCGGATCTCGTTGTTCGTCGGCCTTTCCACAACGCTGATCGGAACGGTCCTCGGCGTCTCGGTGGGACTCATCTCCGGGTACTACGGCGGGATCGTGGACGCGGCCTTGGCCCGGATCATCGACGCCGTGCTCGCCTTCCCCTACATCGTGCTCGCGCTGTCGCTCGCGGTGGTCTTCGGCCCGAGCCTGTGGATCGTCATCGGGGTGATCGCGTTCTTCTCCTGGGCGGCCATCTCCCGGGTGGTGCGCGGCCAGGCACTGTCGATCAGGGAAAAGGAGTACATCGAGGCGGCCAGGTCGCTAGGCGCTGGCCCCTGGCGGATCATGTTCATCGACGTGCTGCCCAACCTGATGGCACCCATACTCGTGCTCGCCACGCTCTCCATACCGACCGCGATCGTCTTCGAAGCCACGCTCTCCTACCTCGGCCTGGGCATCCAGGCGCCCACGGCGAGCTGGGGCAACATACTCGGCGGCGCCCAGTCGTACTACACCGTGGCCTGGTGGTACCTGGTCTTCCCGGCGCTCGCGCTCGTCATCACCACGATCGCGTTCAACCTCGTCGGCGACGGCGTCAGGGACGCGATGGACCCCCGGACTGAGCGGGTGTTCGCGGCCGGCCGCAAGCGGCGCAAGACTGGCTCCCAGGGTGACCAGGCCGACGGCGAGGCGGCGCTGCCGCCGCTGACCGTGGCCGATGAAGGGGGGCCGCTGTCATGGCAGTGACCCGCTTCCTGGTACGCCGCATCCTCACCGGACTGATCGTGCTGTGGTTCGTCGCCACGGCTACGTTCTTCCTGTTCTTCGCCAGGAACCCGCAGATCGTGGCCCGGCAGCTGGCCGGCCGGGCGGCGACCGCGCAGATCCTGGCCGAGGTGACCCACAACCTCGGGCTCGACCAGCCGATCTTCACGCAGTACGGGCGCTACCTCACCCGGCTCGTGCACTGGAACTTCGGGCTGTCCTACTTCAACGGCGGCGAGTCGGTCAGCGCCATCATCGCCCGGGACCTGCCCCGGACCGCGTCGGTGGTGGTCGGCGGGCTCGTGCTGTGGCTGGTCGTCGGCCTCGGCACCGGGGTGCTAAGCGCCACCAGAGCGCGCAGCCTTTTCGACCGGACGTCGACGGTCGCCGTCCTCGTCGGCCTGTCAATGCCCACCTTCGTCCTGGGCGAGCTGCTGCTCAGGTACGTCTACGTGCCCGCGAACAACCACGGGGCGACCTGGATCACCATCGGCTACGTGCCGCTGTCCCAGGGCGTGCTCAGCTGGGCGGGCGCCATGATGCTGCCCTGGATCACCCTGGCCACCGTGCAGGCCGCCGTGTACACCAGGCTGTCACGCGGCTCGCTGCTCGACACCATGGGCGAGGACTACATCAGGACCGCCCGCGCCAAGGGCCTGACCGAGCGGCGGGTGGTGTACCGGCATGGCATGCGGGCCGCGCTCACGCCTGTGGTCTCCCAGCTCGGCATCGACATCGGCGCCCTGCTCGGCGGCGTGGTCGTGGTCGAGCAGGTGTTCGGCGTCGGCGGGCTGGGCCAGGACGCCGTCAGCTCCATCGCCAACGGCGACCTGCCGACGATCATCGCGTTCGTGCTGCTCGCCTCGGCCTTCGTGGTGATCGCCAACATCATCGTGGATCTGGCCTACGCGATCCTCGACCCGCGAGTCCGGATCAGCTGAGCAAGCTCGCCCGCGGCGGCCAGCTAGCCCGCCTGGCCGGCGGCGGCCGCGGCGGCGCGCGCCGCCTCGCCGAGCCTGGCCCGCAGCGCGGCCTGCTCCTGGCGCTGGGTGCGAAGCTCGGCGACCAGCAGGCCAGCCCCCGGTTGCAGCGACGATATGAGCTGGCCCGGCTCGGCCGGTCGCCGCAGCCGCCGGTACGCAATGCCCGCGGCGGCGGCCAGGTCGCTCAGCCCGGCTCCGTGCGGGGTGCCAAATACCCGCTCGAACGGGCGCGGGAACGCGGCCTGCTCCAGCATCGAGAAGATCCCGCCGCCGTCGTTGTTGACCACGATCAGGCACAGGTCCGGGCGGGGCTCGTCGGCGCCCAGGAACAGGCCGGGCGCATCGTGCAGCAGCGCCAGGTCGCCGAGGAGGGCAACCGCCGGGCCGCCGCCTGCCGCCTGGTGGGCCAGCGCGGCCCCGATCGCCGACGAGACCAGGCCGTCGATGCCGCTCGCGCCGCGGCTCGCCAGTATCCGCAGGCCGGTGCGCGCAGCGAGGTGATGGTCCAGGTCCCTGATCGGCAGGCTGGACGCGGCCCACAGCAGCGCACCGTCCGGCAGCGCGGCGGCCACCTGCCGGGCAAGCGCGGGCTCGGTGAGGTCGTCCTGCGCGTCCAGGATCGCCTCGGCGGCTTGCCGCGCTGCCAGGTCGGCGCGCTGCCACGCGGCGAGCCAGGCGCTCCCGGACCGGCCCGGCCGGCTAGCGAGCATCGCCGTGGCGGTCACGTCCGTCGCGGTGCGGGCCGGGTCGGACCAGCGGCCAGGGCCCTGGGCGATCACCACGTGCCGGGCGCCGGCCGCGCTCGCGGTCCTGAGCAGCGCCATCTGCCCGCGGGACAGGCCGGGGCGGCCGGCTGAGACGATCACGTCGGGCCGGTGCGCGGCGAGGAAGCCGGGGTCCGCGAGCAGGTACGGGTACGCGGACAGGGCATTCGGACCCTGCCTGGCGTTCGATGACGGCTCGGCGAGGACCGGCCAGCCAGCCTCCTGCGCGAGGGCGAGCAGCGGGGCCGCGTCGTACTCGCCGTCGCCGCAGATGACCAGTCCCTGCTCGGACCAGCCGAGCTCGGCCCGGTCGGCGAATCGGGTCCAGGGCGCGCCCCCCGGGCGCCCGCCGAGCTGCGCCAGCTGAGCCAGGTCCGGGTCCGCCAGGTCGGGGACCAGCGGCTCGCGCAGGGCCAGGTTCAGGTGCACGGGCCCAGCCGGGCCGCCGGCCGCGCCGCAAGCCAGTCCCCAGGCCCGGCTGGCCAGCGACCTCCAGTACCCGGCCTGGCCGCCGGGAACGGTGTCGCCCGGAACGGTGCCGCCAGGCACCGTGCCGTCGGGCAGCGGGACGGCGCCTTCCGCGCCGCCCGCCTCGGGAACGCCGACCTCGCAGAACCAGCGCACCGCCGACCCGTACAACTTGATCTGGTCGATCGTCTGGTTCGCCCCGGTTCCGCGCAGCTCCGGCGGCCGGTCCGCGGTCAGCAGCAGCAGCGGCACCCCGGCCTCGTCCGCCTCGATCACCGCAGCGTGGAAGTGCGCTGCGGCCGTGCCCGAGGTGCAGGCCACGGCGACCGGGGTGCGGCTGGCCTTGGCCAGGCCGAGCGCACAGAACGCCGCCGAACGCTCGTCGGTGCGCACGTGCAGCCGCAGGTCACCGCCGTCGGCGCGGCGGAACAGCTCCATGGCCAACGGTGCGCTTCGCGAGCCCGGCGCGAGCACCGCCTCGGCCAGGCCCGACCTGATCAGCTCGTCCACCAGGACGGTGGCCAGGGCGGTGGATGGGTTCACGGGTCCAGGAACTGCGCGGCAGCAAGGATCCGCGCCCGCCACGGCACGGGGTCGGCCTCCCACGAGCCGCCCCCGTCCGGTTCCGGCGCGGCATGGCGGACCGGCAGCAGCCCGCCGGACGGCAGCAGGCTGTCCGGCGTCAGGTCGCCCGCCAGCATCGCCGCGGTGCCCAGGCCGCAGTCGTGGCGGAGCTCGGGCAGGGCAGCCGCCAGCGCCACCCCCGCCGCCAGGCCCACCGACGATTCCACCGCGCTCGACACCACGACGGGCAGCCCGCACGCCTCGGCCACGGCCAGCGCGGGCCGCACGCCGCCAAGCGGAGCGACCTTCAGCACGACGATGTCAGCCGCCCCGGCGGCGCGGACGGCGATCGGGTCGGCCGCCTTGCGCACCGACTCGTCGGCCGCCAGCGGGACGTCGACGAGCCTGCGCAGCTCGGCAAGCTCCGCCAGCGTGGCGCAGGGCTGCTCGGCGTACTCGAGCCCGAATCCACCCAGCCGCCGCAGCATGCGCGCGGCGGTCGGCACGTCCCAGGCGCCGTTGGCATCCACCCGGATCCGGGCGTCCGGCCCGTCGGGTCCGAGGGCATCCCGCACCGCCGCCACCCGCTCCACGTCGTCGGCCTCGCCCTGGCCGCGCTCGGCGACCTTGACCTTGGCGGTTCGACAGCCCGAGCCGGAAACGATCTGATGCGCGCGCTCCGGCGCGACGGCGGGCACGGTGACGTTCACCGCCACCTGCTCGCGCACCGGGGCCGGCCAGCCGACCGTGGCCGCCTCGATCGCGCTGGCCAGCCACCGCGAGCTCTCGCGCGGGCCGTACTCAGGGAAGGGCGAGAACTCTCCCCAGCCCGCCGGCCCGCGCAGCAGCGCCCCTTCGCGGACCGTGATGCCCCGGAACCGGTTCCGCAACGGGATCGCGTAAGCGCGCAGCGTGGGCAGCAACCCGGCGAGCGTGTCCCGCGCGGTGGTGCGGTGCATAGCCGTCACGGTCGGCGCGGGAACCTGGAGAAGTCCGGCGCCCGCCGGGCCAGGTAGGCGTCCCGGCCCTCCTGCGCCTCATCGCTCATGTAGTACAGCATCGTCGCGTCCCCGGCGAACTGCTGCATTCCCGCGGCGCCGTCCGTCACGGCGTTCAGCGCGCCCTTGAGCATCCGCAGCGCGAGCGGGGACTTGGCGAGCAGCTCGCGCGCCCAGGCGACGGTTACCTTCTCCAGCTCGGACAGCGGAACGACCGCGTTCACCAGGCCCATCTCCAGTGCCTCGGCCGCGCTGTACTGGCGGCACAGGTACCAGATCTCGCGCGCCTTCTTCAGGCCGACGGTGGCAGCGAGTAGCCACGATCCGTACCCGGCGTCGAACGAGCCAACCTTCGGCCCGGTCTGGCCGAACACCGCATTGTCGGCGGCGATCGTGAGGTCGCAGCAGACGTGCAGCACGTGGCCGCCGCCGATCGCGTAGCCGGCGACCATCGCGATTACCGGCTTGGGGAGGCGGCGGATCTGCACCTGCAGGTCGAGCACGTTAAGCCGGCCGGTCCCGGCCTCGTCCCGGTACCCGTCGTCGCCGCGAACCCGCTGGTCGCCACCCGAGCAGAAGGCCGCGTCGCCAGCGCCGGTCAGGATCACCACGCCGATCTCGGGGTCGTCACGGGCCACGTTGAACGCGTGCTGGAGCTCGAAGAGCGTGGTCGGCCTGAAGGCGTTGCGCACCTCGGGGCGGTTGATCGTGATCTTCGCTATACCCTCGGCCGTGGCGTAGCAGATATCGGAATACTGGTGCCGCTCTGAGGTCTGCCACTCGATCACGTGCACCGCTCTCACTCATCCCCCGCCGCTCGGCCGTCCGCTGGCATCCCGCGCCAGTGGCGGGAGATACCCGCCGTTAACCTTACGACCGTGCCTTCCAGGCCATTGCAGGCGGTCCTGTTCCGGCAATCCAGCTCGGCCGCCCCGATGCTCGACGCGCTGGCCGCCGCCATCGACGGAACTGGCCCGGCGATTGCCCCGCTCGATCCGGCGCTGCCACGGGCCAGGCTCGATGAACTCCTGGCTGCCCTGGCTCCGGACAGCATCAGGACAGATGACGAAGTCGAAAGGCCCGCTCCAGCTACTCGCCGCGTCGCGCCAGGTCCGGGCGTGGCCGACGACATTGCGGTGGTGCTGGCCACCTCAGGCTCAACCGGCGCGCCCAAGGCGGCCGAGCTCTCCGCGCAGGCCCTACTGGCGTCATCGCGAGCCGCACTGGCCAGGCTCGGCGCCGGGCCGGGCGACCGCTGGCTGTGCTGCCTGCCAACGCACCACATCTCCGGGCTCGCAGTGCTGGTGAGGTCGCTCGTCGCTGGCCATGCGCCACTGGCGTGCCCGCAGGCCGACCCGGCAGCAGTGGCCCGGGCCGCCGCCGCCGGCTGCGGCTACGTCTCGCTCGTGCCCACCCAGCTGCGCAGGCTGCTCGATGCCAACGCGGGCCCGGCGCTCGCGTCGTTCCAGGCCATCCTGGTCGGCGGAGCTGCCATACCACCTGGCCTGCTCCAGGCGGCGGCCGCGGCCGGTGCGAGGGTCGTCACCTCATACGGGATGACCGAGACCTGCGGCGGCTGCGTGTACGACGGGCTGCCGCTGGACGGCGTCCGGGTTGCCAGCGGCGAGGACGGCCGGATCCGGATCGCCGGGCCCGTGCTGTTCTCGCGGTACCGGCTGGCGCCCGCGCTCACCCGCGCGGTGCTGGATGATGGCTGGTTCCGCACCTCCGACCTGGGCGGGCCCCGCGCAGACGGCACGCTGGCCGTGCGCGGCCGGGCTGACGACGTGATCAACTCGGGCGGCGAGAAGGTCGTGGCGGCCGAGGTTGAGCAGGCACTGCGGGACTGCCCCGGTGTCCACGACGTCGCGGTGGTCGGCGTTCCTGACCCGGAATGGGGCGAGCGGGTCACGGCGTTGGTGGTGGCAGCGGATCCTGCCGATCCGCCGAGCCTGGGCCGGCTGCGCCAGCACGTCAAGAACAAGCTGCCGGGTTACGCGGCACCGCGGGCGGTCACCGTCGTGAGGGAGATCCCGGTGCTCGGATCGGGTAAACCGGACAGAGGGTCGCTCCGTCAGATCGCGGCGCAGCACCTGCGCCCCCGGCGCACCTCCGGCACGACGCAGGAATTTGCCGCACGCTACCGCCGCGCGGGAAACAAACGGGCCCGTCGCGCGTTATACGTATCGCCCGCACTGCACGATACCAAGTGCCGCACGATTACGACACTGCCGTCAGCCAGGGCGCAGCGAGCGAATCGCGGGATGACGATTCGCCGGACGAGACGACTCGCAGCTAGAACGGAGGTGTCCCATGCCGAGGACCGCCAGCGCGCTCTCCGAGCGCCGCGACGGCGGGCTCGCCGCGCACCGCGCGGACGAGCGGGCGCGGCACGGGCGCCGCCGCCCCACGCATCCGGAACTGGAGCCCGCCCACGTGACACCTGCCCCGCCCGACGTCGCCGAGATCGACGCAGCCGGCACCGACCTTGCCCTGGTGGACCTGGCCGACGCCGACCTGGACGACTCTGACCTGGCCGAGGCCCTGCTGGCCGATGCCGAGCCGGATGGCCTGGACTTCGCCGACGCCCAGGCGGGCGGCCCTGAACTCGATCCCGCCGACGGGGAAGGCGCAGACAGCGCCGCGACCTCGCAGATCGCCGCGAACGCGGAGGACACGGCGGCGGGCGCCACCCGCAAGGCCAGCCCGGCCGGGCCGGGCCCGAGCGGGGGCCCGGCCGACGACGACAGCGCCGAGGTCGACCTCGACGATCAGACGTCGGTCATGGGCGATTCGGTGCATACCTACCTGAAGTCGATCGGCCGTACCAGCCTGCTCACGGCCGAGCAGGAGGTCGACCTGGCCAAGCGCATCGAGGCCGGGCTGTACGCCGAGCACAAGCTGGAGACCGACGACAGCCTGTCGGCGCAGTACCGCAACGAACTCGAGGCCGTGGTCGCCGACGGCCGCAAGGCCAAGGCGCACATGCTCGAGGCGAACCTGCGCCTGGTCGTCTCGGTGGCCAAGAAGTACAGCGACCGCGGGCTGTCGCTGCTCGATGTCGTCCAGGAGGGCAACCTTGGCCTGATCAGGGCGGTCGAGAAGTTCGACTACAGCAAGGGCTACAAGTTCTCCACCTACGCCATGTGGTGGATCCGCCAGGCGATCCAGCGCGGTTTCGCCGACTCGGCGCGTACGATCCGGCTGCCCGTGCACGTACTTGAGATGCTCAGCAAGCTGAGCCGGGTGGAGCGGGACATGCACCAGCGGCTGGGCCGGGAGCCGACGCCCGAGGAGCTCGCGGTCGAGCTCGACCGTACCCCGGACCAGATCGAGGAGCTGCTCCGCACGAGCAGGCAGCCGATCAGCCTGGACTCCACGATCGGCGAGGACGGCGAGACCTCGATCGGCGACCTGATCGAGGACGTGGATGCGCCGGAGGCGTCGGAGCTCGTCGACCGGCAGCTGATGGCCGACCAGTTGCGGCACGCGCTCGCCGCGCTGACGCCGCGCGAGGCGACGATCATGTCCATGCGGTTCGGCCTCTACGACGGCAATCCGCACACCCTCGACGAGATCGGCAAGGCGCTTGGGCTGACCAGGGAGCGGATCAGGCAGCTCGAGAAGCAGTCGCTGTCCAAGCTGCGGCACCCGAGCCGGGCCCAGCCGCTGCTCGAGTACGCGGTCTGACGTCCGCACCCGTCACGCAGCCCCGCCCGCCCATAGCGTGAGCCGGGCCCGACCTCCCGCCGGGCCCGGCTCGCTCGCGTCAAGAGCCGACCGTGGCCTGCCACACTGCCTTGACCGCGGCCACGTGCGCCGCCGCCTGGGCGCGCCCGGCCCGCGCCGCGGCCGCGCGGTGACCTGGATCGAGCACATTGCG
>Ga0126369_10001643_pt1 | contig 15623 bp, 18 predicted proteins | sample PanSoiMetaPlot_1_FD_109646 | JGI IMG/M metagenome (GOLD analysis project Ga0126369, IMG submission 109646) | Tropical forest soil microbial communities from Panama - MetaG Plot_1 | ecosystem: Environmental > Terrestrial > Soil > Tropical forest > Bulk soil | place: Panama | collected 2016-02-17 | reverse complement strand
TGGTTTTTGCCGGCGGCCGTGAAGGGTACTTCTATGCCCTCGATGCCCGCGACGGCAAACTTCTTTGGAAGGCGATGCTTGGCGGTCAGGTGGCGAACGGGCCGATAAGCTATGCGGTAAACGGGAAACAGTACGTCTCGGTAGCAGCAGGAAACGGGTTGTTTACTTTTGCACTGAAGCAATGAACTCCAGCCTGTGGGAGTTTGGACATCGTGCCCTGAAGGCCGGGATATTAGCCATACTTAGGCGTCTGTCGCGCACGCCGGAGGCGTGCAGGGATATTAGCTTTTTTCTTCCAGGGGTACGCAAAAAACGCCTACCCCTGGCTAAGTTCCTGGCACCGCTCCGCGGTGCGCACGACCTTGACATATCACAAGGGTGAAAGTACCTTTGTCCCGCATGCAGTCATTGAAATAAATCGGAGGCCAAACACAATGAGAACAAAGCTATTCGCTGTGGTCGCAGCGGTCAGTCTGTTCGCGACGGTGCCCTTAATTGCGCATCATTCATTCTCATCAGAATATGACTCATCGAAGGTGGTCACGTTGAGCGGGAAAATGGTGAATTTCGAATGGGTCAATCCGCATTCCTGGATTCACATCGAAGTTACAAACCCCGACGGCTCGAAAGTGATCTGGAAAGGTGAGACTCCCCCCGTCAATGTGCTTTATCGCAACGGCTGGACCAAACCGATGGTCGAAGAAATGGTAACCAAGGGCGAAGTAGTAACTCTTCGCGGAGTAGCCGCGAAGGACGGCTCAAACCATGTTTTCGCACAGGGCGTAACGCGAGCCGATGGAAAGACCGTTCTCGGACTGAGTGGCGCGCCTCCGGAAGCTGAGCAGAAGTAAGATCGGTTCTAGAACCTCACAATTACGGAAGCATTCAACAGCCATAGGAGTTTTGATTTAGATGAAAGTTTCGGCAACCGCCCTCTCGATAGGGTTAATCGCCGCGGCGTTTTGTTCAGTCGCAATTTTGACTGCCGGCGGCCAGGCGGGCGCTCGAGGCCAGGCCCAGGCTGGTCCTGCAATTCCCCGCGCAGCGGATGGCAAACCGGACCTCAGCGGAGTCTGGCAGGTCCTCGATAATTCGCTCGACGGAAATATCGAACCGCACGCAGCTTCGTACGGAGTTCGTGCTGGACAAGGCGCAATCGTGGACCCGCCTGATGGCAAGATTCCTTATCTGCCCGCGGCTTTGGCAAAGCGCCAGGAGAATTACAAGAATCGGGCCAAAGACCCCGTCGCCTACTGCTTCAAGCCCGGCGTACCGCGGATCACGTACATCCCGTTCCCATTCCAGATCTCGCAAACTCCGAAGATGATCCAGATCACATACGAGTTCGTTCACAATTACCGCAGCATCTACCTAAACGGTAGCGAACACCTACCTGGGATAGATTTCTTCAATGGTGATTCGAGGGCGAAATGGGACGGCGACACATTAGTCGTCGATGTTACCAATCTCAATGATGACCCCGCGCATCCGACATGGTTCGACGCGAGCGGTAATTACCACAGTGATGCACTTCACGTCGTCGAGCGCTGGACACGCACTGGTCCGGATACGATGGTCTACCGGGCGACCATGGAAGATCGCAAGGTTTTCTCACGACCCTGGACAATCGAACTATTGCTGTATCGGCATCTGGAAAAGAATTTCCGCATCATGGAATACGAGTGCCAGATGTTCAAAGAGAAACTCGTCCGCGAAGGCAAAGGCAACAACCTGAGAGTCGTGGAGAACAATTGAGCCGACATGAGCGGCTGCGAATGCAAGCCCGATAGGGCGCAGCCATCAAGTGAAGGAGAGTTAAATGAGAGACACATACCGTGGTTTAACAATCGTTCTCGGGTTGGCGGTAGTCGTAATTCTCGGCCAAGTACTGTTGGGCCAGGCGCCGGCTCAGGGCGGAGGCGCAGCACCGGGTCAAGGGCCCGGCGGCGGTCGCGGTGGTCGAGGTGGCGGCGCTCCCGCGGCTCCGGCAGGACCAGTCGTCCGGACTCCCGATGGCAAACCGGACTTCACGGGATACTGGATGGCCACCACAAAAACGAATCTCCAGACACAAGGTCGAATCGTCAACCCCGACAAGAAGAATGAAGATGGGACGTTCGCTACTGATGGCAAGATTCCCTACAACGCAGAATGGGAAGCGAAGGCTGCCGATACGGCGAAGAATCGTATGTACGATGAGCCGTACACGCATTGCCTTCTAGCAGGCGTGCCCACGAATTTTGGAATCCAGATGGGATTTCAAGCCGTTCAAGACAAGAGCGCCATTGTCTTCGCATGGGACACCGCAGGTGCGATTCGCATTATTTATCTAGATGATCGCAAGCATGTACCAGCCAGCATCAAGCTGTATCAGGGCGATTCCATTGGTCACTGGGAGGGCGATACTTTAGTCGTCGATACGACTAATCAGGCTGCCGGTTGGTGGGATGCTTCGGGAGCGGTCCATAGCGACGCGACGCATGTCGTCGAAAAGTTCACGTTCAAGGATGCGAACAACATCGTTTATGAAGCTCTCGTTGAGGATCCCGTAGCATTGACGCGACCGATGACCGTCACAGACACGTTCAGGCGCAATCTGAATGTGCCTTTGGGATTCCGAGGTCGGCCGACCGGATACGAACAAACCGAGACAGCCTGCATCGAGGGTGAACAAGATCTGGCGAAATATCCAGAAAGCGCGGGTGGCTTTGCGAAAGAAGGTACTCCCGGGGGTGCCGCACCTCCAGGCGCGCTGAGCAGTCCGCCTCCGCGAGGCGGCGGCCGTGGCGGCCCGGGCGGTGGTGGTGGTCGCGGCGGTGACGGCGCTCCTGGCGGTCCTCCGCCGAATCCCCAGCAGTAACCCTTAGGGTCAGAGGGGTCTGACCCTTTGAAAACCTACTTCCCTGCCAGTCCCTCCGTCAGCTCAATGCGCGTCCCAACAGGATCTACGATGAACGCAAGCTTCAAACCAAGATTGGGCATGTCTCGATAAGGAACCTCGATCGCCACGCCATCCGCCTGGAGCTTCTTGACGAACGCGTCGAGATTTTTGACCTCAAATCCGATGTGATCGATCGCACGGCCCTTCGTGGGAACCGGCGCCGTCGCTCCGTTTGCCGGAAGAAAATCAACTTCATTGCCGTTGAACATCGCTGAAGGAAGATTTCGTCGCGAGCCAACACCCGCGCCAAACGTCTTCACGTACCATTGCCGGAGCATCTCACCGTTCTGTGTCGTGAGGTGAATGTGATGCATCACTACCGGCAGCGTCTGAGCCTTGTCTTCGAGGAGTTCAAGCCGGAGCCCGTCCGGCATTCCTACGAATGGGCCCTGCACCTGAACGTTTACCGCCGCGAGCTTCGCTTTAACATCGTTAAGGTCTTTCACCGACAAGCCAAAATGATCGGCCGTTGATCCAACCGAGCCGCCCGTGGGCTCTGCCTTGTTGATGATGATGTAGACGCCAGGAAGCCGCAGCAATTCAAGCGTGCCTGTCTTCGTCACCTGAGCGCCCAGCGCTTCGACCCAAATTTTCTTTTGCGCCTCGGGATCTTTCGAGAACAAGTGAATGTGTCCCATGGAAATCCCGCTGTCGTTGGGTGCCGTCAGTTGAGCAAAGGCTATGGATTGTGTGAATAGAAAAACTAACGAGGCTGTGAGAAAAACTTGTTTGCGCATGGCGCGGTAAGCTATCACGGGTTGATTGAAAACACCAACCCACGGGTCAAGCTAACGCGCTTGCGCTTCGCGGCACCGGCCGTAGCGCAGGTGATTATCAAATTCGCTCCGGAACAGTCGCAGTGCGCTCATAATCGGAGGGCCGGGCATGTTGATGAGCGCGCAGTATCCTTTGCCGCGGTTGAAATCGATGATCTTCTGGAATTGATCGAACAGCGCCGCGTCACCTTTACCTTGCTGGATGCGCTCGAGCATCGTCGCCAGCATTGTGGTCTCCATCCGGCAGGCGGGACACTGGCCGCATGATTCGCGGGAGAAGAATTGCGCAAGACGAAGCGTTTCTTCGACCATGCACATTTCCTCTGCATAGAAGCGCATGACGCCACAGCCGAGGGACGAGCCGGCTCGCTTCAAGGATTCGGGATCTAATGCGATATCCACTTGATCCGCAGGCAAAAAGGCAGAGGATGGGCCGCCTGGGAGAATGGCCTTCAGCTTCTTACCGCCTTTGAGACCGTTGCCGAGGTTCTCGTATAACTGCGGCAGTGGTGTGCCGAACGGCAACTCGTACGCCCCCGGACAATTCAGGTCATCGTCAAGGCAGAAGATCATCGTGCCCGGATTTTCAGGTGTTCCATAACTGCGAAACCACGACGCGCCCTTTCGCACGATCGGCGGAATGTTTGCAAGCGTCTCGACATTGTTCACGACCGTCGGTTTACCGTACAGACCGGCTACTGCGGGATAGGGCGGCTTCTGCCGCGGTTTCGGCTCTCTTCCCTCGAGCACTTCGAGCGCAGCGGAATCTTCGCCGGCGACGTAGACTGTCGGAGCGCGATGCACAGTGACTGTAATGCCATGCAAAAATCCAGCGTCAGTGGCTTCTTCGATTGCAGTTGTTAATCGCGCGAAGCAATCGTCGTAAGTTTCATTGACGTAGAAATAAACGCGCTCCGCTGAAATCGCGCGCGCCGCAAGCAGCGTACCTTCGAGGGCCAGATGCGGGCGGTATTCGAGAAGTACACGATCTTTGAAACTCCCTGGCTCATCTTCGCCGGCATTGCAAACGACGTATCGAGTGTCGGCCTCGGTCTGAGCAGCAATAGTCCACTTGCTTGCTACGGGAAATCCTGCGCCGCCACGGCCGCGAAGACCGGCAGCGGTGACTTCGTCCAGGATGTTTTTCGTTACTGGCTGGTATCCTCCTGCCGCGCAGTATTCATGGAACGTTTCGTGGTCGGTCGGTTTGCCTTCCGGAAAGAGGATCATGATGGTGTCATTCGCATTCCCCTCCTCACGAGGAGGGGAATGCATCTCAAAACAACCCCGCATCCAACAACTGGTAAATCAAATCCTTCAACGATGGATCGATGCCGCCTGTCAATCGTTCCACCGTCGCGCCACCCTGCGCATGCGCAGCAATGTCATCCACGTCCTCGCGTTTAACGCCTGCGTACCAGACTTTCTGCGGATACAAAACGATATTCGGTCCGGCCTGGCAGCCGCCGAAGCACATGTATGGCTTGACCTCGACGCCACCCGAGTCCTTTAACTTCTCGTGCAACTTCTCCAACAATTCTCCGGAGCCGCGCTGTCTGCAGTCTTCGTTTTGGCAAACGAGAACGTAAGTGCAGCTCATAACCTACACCGCCAATACCCAATCTCTCTCTTTGAAGATCTCGGCCAGCCGGATTTTGTCTGCGGCGTTCGGCAGGACTTCTTCAAGGTGCTTCGCATATGGTTCCGGCGACAGCGGCTCGCCCTGGATACTGTACGTCTTGCCGGCGTACTCTCCGATCGACCGATGGAATTTGAGATCCGGCAGTCGAAGTTTGGGCTGATTCTCAGGAATAAGCTTGTTTAACGCCTCGATAAGGCCCGTGACCTCCTTCTCATAATGCTGCCGCGACAGCTCGTTCAGCCGATCACGGTCGGCTGGAACATCCGTCTTTCCTTCGTCGTAACGGCCCTTCAAACCCCAAACGTAAAACCAATATGCAGATGAAGACGCATCCACACCGAACAAGTCCAGCGCCACCGAGAACCATTTATTAATGTGCTTCTGAATAAGATCGATCGGCACCTTGCCTGCTTTGATCACCCGCGTCAGGCCGGTATGGCCCGTGAGCAAGTGGTAGAACTCTTCCTGCAGCATCGGCGTCATACTTGCGCCGAGAGGCTTAAAGCCGGAATGATTCAACATCGTGAGCTGGTACTTGCCATCGCGATCGACCAATTCGGTATAGCAATAAAAGTCCAACCAATCTTGAACATCCTGATTGAATGCGCCTAGCAGGCGGCTATTGCTGAACGCACGACGCTCGAGCAACTTTTGCGCTTCGAGTTTTCCAGATGAGCCGAAGTATTTCACCAGCAGATAACTCATTTGAGTGCCGTGGCGCATTTCTTCACGCATGATCTTCACGATGGACTGGAGGTCATAGTCGGTCGGAGCAGTATTAAATAGGTTGCGCTGCTGCTCGACGGAAGCAAACTCCGTGTCGCCTTGATACGTGATCAGGTGAAGTAAAGAATCGCGCACACGCTGATCCGGAATCTGCAGCACGGTCTCCCATTTCGCGCGACCCGTATAGTCGCCGAATTCAATTGTGTCGGAGGGAACGGCCCCGAACTTAACCTCAAACTTGTAATCCTCAAACTTCGCGGTGTCGAGACCGATATCCTTCTGCCACTGACGGAAGTAATCGGTCCAGTCATCGAATGTTGTGATCTTACCCATTGTCTTCTCCTAGCGTCGGGCCCACCGGCCAGCATTGGCCGGTCCCCCCACGCTACTTCCCTTCAAACTTCGCGACGCGTTTTTCCTTATACGCGCTCAGGCCTTCAGCAGCATCGCCGCTGGCGAACGCCTGAGCCAGCAGTTCGCGCTCGAACGCAAGACCTTCCCACTGGCTGCCCTGGAGTCCCGTCTGGATCGCTCGCTTGATCAACCCAACCGCCCTGCTTGGCTTGTTTGGTGCAACGAACTGCCGGGCGTAATCGAGCACTTGATCGAAGAATTCCTCACCCTCAAAAATCTCGTTGATCAGGCCGTACTCCAACGCTTCTTCGAAAGCGATCATGCGACCTGTAGTTGCAAGATCGATTGCTCGAGCCTTGCCCACGAGACGTGGAAGACGCTGCGTGCCGCCCATACCGGGAATCACTCCCAGATTCACTTCGGCCAAGCCGGTTCGTCCGGCATTCTTTTTCGCAATGCGAATATCGCAGGACATTGCGATCTCCAAACCGCCGCCGACACAATGACCATTGATGGCCGCGATCACCAGTTTCGGCGTGTTCTCGAGACGGGATAATGTTTCATGGCCGTACAGCGCGAACTGGTTGCGAAACTCATTTGATTCCTTGGAGAGCATGTTGATGTCCGCGCCGGCGCTGAAAAACTTTTCGCCCGCCCCGCGCAGGACGAGCACGTGGACGCCTGAATCAAAACGAGCCTTGACGATGCTTTCGTCCAGTTGCTTTAAGCTCTCGAGCGTGTAGGCATTGGCCGGTGGATTGTTCAATTCCAAAATGGCAATGCCGTCTTGAACCCGATAGTCAACCAGTGCCATCTGCCGTCTCCTCTCTGAACCTGCGCTTCGCGCGCACGCGGCCGGCTAAAGCCGGACGCTACAAATTCGTATCATTCCTCACTCGTGGACCGCGCCACGACGACCGACTTCGTTTCCATGTAATAATCCAGGGCTTCTTCGCCGTGTTCCTTACCCAATCCGCTATGTTTCACACCACCGAACGGAAGCTCATCGAAGATGATTTGAGGTGAATTGACCCACGTGTAGCCGGCCTCCAGACGTTCGGCGGCCTGTGTGGCCTTATCGAGATCACGCGTCCAGATGGAAGATCCAAGACCGTAAATTGAGTCGTTGGCCTTATCAATCGCTTCGTCGAAATCCTTCACACGGATGATCGGCAGAGCCGGCCCGAAGACCTCCTCCTGTATAGCTCTTGAATTCTCATCGACATCAGCCAACAGCGTCGGCAGATAGAAATGTCCTTTCGCGAAGCCGTCACCGGCGGGACGCTTGCCGCCCGCCAGAACGCGCGCGCCACGCTTTACAGCGTCTGTCACTTGCGCTTCCACTTCGTCTCGCTGCGCGGCGGTGTGAAGCGGCCCGACAATGACGCCTTGCTCCAGTCCATTTCCGACGCGAAGCTTTTCAACTTTGCCGATAAGCTTCGATACAAACGAGTCGTAGATTTTCTCGAAAAGATAAAGCCGCTTGACGGCTAGGCACGCTTGGCCGCAGTTGAAGAAGCGGCCGACCGATGCTGCGCTGACAGCCTGGTCAAGGTCGGCGTCATCGCAAACGATCATTGGGTCGCTTCCGCCGAGTTCCAAAGTGACACGCTTCACATTCTGAGCAGCCACTTCCATGACGTGCTTTCCGGTAGACGTAGCGCCTGTGAATCCGATCTTCCGGACCCGCGCATCTTTCAAAAGCGTCTCACCGACGATTCCTGCCGGACCAGGAACGATATTCAACACACCCGAAGGAAGTCCCGCCTCGTTCAGAATCTGTACGGCTTGAACACAGGTAAGCGGTGTCGTTCCGGCAGGTTTAACAACGACCGTATTTCCTGTCACCAATGCAGGCCCGATCTTGTTTCCCAACAGCGACACAGGAAAATTCCACGGCACGATCGCGCCGCATACACCGATCGGCTTCTTGATGATCATTCCATAGCGTCGATCATCGAGCGCCGGGACATAGCCGCCTCTGATTGTTTTCGCCAGACCCGCGTAATGCTCGAGCGTGTGGGCGAATCGGCGCATCTCGAGAACCGCCTCCCGCAACGGTTTGCCCTGTTCTTGAGTCAAGAGGCGCGCCAGATCCTTCTCACGTTCGTTCAGCAGGCGCGAGGCTTTATACAGGATTTCCGCCCGATGAGGCGGCGGAACAGCGGACCACTTCTTGAAAGCCGATTCGGCCGCGTCAATAGCGTTGTCAATGTCTTGCTGCGTCGCGGCGGCAACACGGTCGACGAGTTCGCCTGTTGCAGGATTTCGAATCTCCGTCGTCCCGCCGTCCGATGCGTTACGTAGTTCTCCTGCGATAATCAGTTTCACCATATTTCTTCACGGCGTCGCGACAACGACACCCTTCGTTTCCAGGTAATACTCCAGGGCCTCGGGCCCATGCTCTCTGCCGATGCCGCTGAACTTCACCCCACCGAATGGCATTTCGTCATACCCAATGTGCAAGGAGTTGATCCACACATTTCCTGCTTGCAAACGTTCGGCAGCTCGCCGGGCTTTACCGAGATCTTTCGTCCACACGGAAGATCCTAAGCCCCACTGGGAGCTGTTCGCCTTTTCGATGCCTTCCTCGAGATCCTTCACTTTGAAAACCGGCAAAACGGGACCAAACGTCTCTTCGGTGACAACGCGTGAATCATGCGGCGCGTTGCTCAAAACGGTGGGCAGATAGAAAAAGCCCTTTTCGTATTCCGCGCCATCGGGACGCTTGCCTCCGAGAAGAACTGTCGCACCTCGCTTGACGGTGTCCGCAATCTGCGATTCGATCTCTTCGCGCTGTACTTTCGAATGCATCGGGCCAAGCCGCGTATCTTTATCAAGCCCGTTGCCGACTTTGAGCCGCTGCGCTTTTCCAACGAGCTTCTCGACGAACTGGTCATAAATGCTCTCGAAAACATACAAGCGCTTCACGGCCAGGCATGCCTGCCCGCAGTTGTAGAACCGCCCGACCGATGCTCCCGTAAGAGCTTTGTCGATATCGGCGTCTTCACACACGATCATGGGATCGCTTCCCCCAAGTTCCAGCGTTACACGTTTCATCTGAGTGCCGGCGACCTCCATGATGTGCTTGCCCGTCTTGGATTCGCCCGTGAATGCGACACGCCCCAACTTGGGGTTGCGCAACATTTCTTCACCGACGACGCTGCCCGGACCTGTAACAACGTTCAACACACCTTTCGGTAGACCTGCCTGGTTCAAAAGCTCAACGATACGAGTGGTAGTCAGGGGGGTCGTCGAGGCCGGTTTCACCACAACCGTGCATCCGGCTGCCAAAGCCGGTCCAACCTTGGTACCCATGAGGGTGATCGGAAAATTCCACGGGACGATGGCGCCGGTCACTCCGACAGGTTGCTTGAGTACCATGCCGTACATCTTATTGTCCGGCAGAGGCACGTATGATCCGCGGATCTTTGATGCAAGGCCGGCGTAGAAGTTCATGCCATGCAGAAAATGCTCGATTTCACGCTGCGAGTCGCCGAGCGGTTTGCCCTGCTCTTTGGTGAGAAGCACAGAAAGTTCCTGAATTTCCTTTTTCACCACGTCGATGCCCTTCAGGATCAGCTGGGCGCGCGCTTCGGCCGCGGTCTCCGCCCAGGATGGAAAGGCAGCATAGGCGGCATCGATGGCAGCACGGGTGTCGGCCTCGTTGCCTTTGGGTGCGGAGTCCACCACTTCGCTCGTGGCGGGGTTGATCACATCGTAAGTTTGCCCGGAACTCGAACCAGCCGATTCACCGGCGATAAACATTTTCGCCATGCGTCCCCCTCTTAAATTGTTCAGAAAATAGCTCAATCCGTACTATATTGCCGCTGCAAATATGTGTCAACATGCAGTATACTTCACTACAAAAGCGAATGAACGAGAACGCGCTGCTCCATCAAATCGGAACGCTGGTCCGGACGCGGCGAACGAGCATGGGCTGGACGCTACGGGAGATCGCCGAGCGTTCAGGCGTATCGTCGCGATTCTTATCGGACCTGGAATCGGGGAAAGGCAATATCTCGGTCGCGAGGCTTGCCAACGTCGCACGCGCGCTTGACGTACCGCTGGTGTCGTTGATGCCTTCCGAAGAGAAACAGCAGTCCGTCGTGGCGCTCGTCGGGTTACGGGGAGCCGGCAAATCGACCATCGGCAAAGTTCTGGCAAAACATTTGGGCGTGCGCCTGCTGGAACTGGACGCGCTGATCGAAAAGCAAGCGAATCTCTCATTGGGTGACCTTTTCTCGCTGCATGGCGAAGCGTATTACAAGCGTCTCGCGTATGACATTCTGCTCAAGCTGCTGGCACAAAATGAATCGATGGTCATCGCAACAGGCGGATCCGTCGTCACTGATCCGGAGACCTGGCAACTGCTCAAACGCCGGACGTATGCGGTGTGGTTGAAAGCCACGCCGGAAGACCACTGGAGACGAGTCCTCGGCCAAGGGGACACAAGACCTATGGCAAACCGGACATCCGCGATGGCCGAATTGAGGTCGATTCTTTCGGTACGCGGGCCGCTGTATGCGGAAGCAGCCCTAACCGTCGACACCAGTTCGATTCGCGTTACTGAAGCGGTCCGAATGATTTCTGCGGCGCTACAGCAAAAGGAGAAAAAGATTGGCCGCAAAAAGGCCTAACCGACGTTATCGCCAATTCACGGAGCGTCGCCTGGTAATCCTGCGGTCGGCCGCGAGTGCCTTCACCCGCAGCGGCTTCACGCGCGCAACGATGGGCGAGATCGCAGACAAAGTCCGAATGGCGAAGGGAAATCTCTACTACTACTTCCCTTCCAAACAGGACCTTCTATTCTTCTGTCAGGATGAATCACTCGGCCGGCTCATCGATGAGGCTTCGACAATCACAAAAACCAAGCTGGATGCCGACGAGCAGCTCCGAGCCATGATCGTGTCTCACATAAGGACCAACACCGAAGGTACGAGCCCTTTTTCGGATAGGAATTCGGAATTCAGAATTGAACATTGGTCAGATCCCGCCGATCTTTTCGTCAATGCGATGAAACCGTACTATCTGACCAATGCTTAATTCCCAAATTCTCAATTCTTATCCGAGGGGGCAAGCACACCGAAGGTATGAGCCCTTTTTCGGATAAGAATTCGGAATTCAGAATTGAACATTGGTCAGATCCCTCCCTCCATCCAAACTCTCACCCGCGTCGTAGAAGTGCACAGAGGGTTTTTCAACTATGAACAACAGGAGAAGAATATGAAACGACATCTGACTACATCATTGATGTTCCTGCTTGCACTTCTTGCGTTCGTTAGCGGCGCATTGGCAAAAGAAAAGTCGTTGTACGACAGACTGGGCGGGAAAAAAGCGATTATCGCGGTGGTGGACGAATTCGTTGGACGCGTTGCCGCGGATACCCGCATTAACAAATATTTCATGGCAGCGGCTTCTGATCCGAAGCGTCTTGATGCATTCAAGATGAAACTCGTCGATCAGATTTGTGAAGCGAGCGGCGGGCCTTGCAAGTACAAAGGCATGGATATGAAGTCCGCCCACGCAGGCATGAGAATAACTGCGTCCGACTTTGACGCTCTCGTCGAAGACCTCGTCGCTGCACTCGATAAATTCAAAGTCGGCGGCGAGGAGAAACAGCAACTGCTCGGAGTTCTCGGCCCGATGAAGAGCGACATTGTCGCGAACAAGCAGTAGAGGAAATCACTTGCGGGCGCCGTCGGCGCCCGCGGCGACGCGTCGGACGTGCTTATCGACGATTGCGAATAGCAGGGCATTCGGAGCAGCCTTGCAGTCCTCCGCAATGCCCTTGCCGGCTTCCAGTCCAGCCTCTCGTGTGAGAACCTTCGAGCAGGTTGAGCACCACAAAAAAATGCTGCACGCCTACATTGTCTTCAATTCTGTTCCGAGCCGATTTTTTCGCTGCTAAGATCGAGGACCATGATGTTGCGCAAACTGCTCTTTATAGCGTCGTTGGGTCTACCGGTCTCAGCCTTTGCGGAGCCGTGCCTGACTGCAACCTCCGTCTGCACGGAATGGGTGAAGCTCCGAAATGGTCCATCGCGATCGTTGATCTATCGCACTTACGCGCTGGAAGAAAAAAATGAAGGCATCACACGCGCGCTCATCGTAGTGCATGGCGCCGGGCGTGACGCGGACAACTACTTTCGGTCCGGCCTTGCGGCAGCGTTTCTTGCAGGCGCGCTGGAAGACACAATTGTGATTTCGCCGCGGTTCGCATCTAACAGCGGGAGTGGATGTCGGGACAGTCTCGCACAAAACGAAGTCAATTGGCCGTGCAACGGCGATAGTTGGCGTTCGGGCGGCACAGCTATGAACGACGAAAAACTGGGATCATTTGATTTCGCTGATGAGTTGCTGCGCAAACTCGCCCGGAAAGAGGTGTTTCCGAATCTGAAAGCGATCGTCGTGTCCGGCCACTCTGCGGGCGGGCAGTTTGTAACCCGGTACGAAATGGCGAATCAAGTTCACGACAAGCTCGGAATACCTGTGACCTACGTCGTTGCGAATCCGTCCAGCTACGCCTATCTCGATTCGGAGCGTCCGAATCTCGAGACGATGGAGCTTCTGCCGTTCGGAGACGCAGGCAACTGCACGACGTACGACAATTGGCCTTACGGCCTGAGACGGCGTACTGGCTACACGGCCAAAATCTCAGACGATCAGCTCAAACAACAGCTGGTTGCTCGTCCCGTTGTTTACTTGCTCGGCGAGCTCGACACGTTACCTCTCGCAGGGTTCGACTCCTCGTGTCCAGCAATGGCGCAAGGTACGAGTCGCCTCACTCGCGGGCAGGCATTCGCGAGCTACGTGAACAAGAAGTACAACGCACAACATAAAGTTAGTGTCGTGCCTCTTTGCGGACACAACGCTCGGTGCATATTCACGGCAGAACCGGTTCTGCCGATTCTCTTTCCAAAACAGTAAGGCGCCAACACTGCTCTCGGTCTTCTTCCCATCTTCTTAAAAGCCGATAATGTTGGTAGAGAACCAATTCAGAACGACTGCCAATAATGCGAGGTGGTTATGATCTCCACAAAACTGCAAGAGTATCTCGACAATGCAAAGGTGGCCTATACACGCCACGCGCATCCGCCGGCTTACACGTCACAAGAAATCGCTGGAGCCGTGCATGTTCCCGGTCGGCAGATGGTGAAATCCGTGATTCTCCAGCCTGATGAAGGGCCGCTGGTGATGGCGGTGCTTTCAGCCAACGACACAGTAAATCTGGACGCTGTGAGGAAAGAAATTGGATGCCACGTCCTGCGCCTTGCGAGGGAAGACGAGTTTCTCGACGCATTTCCAACTTGCAAGCCGGGCGCCATGCCGCCGCTTGGAAACATCTTCGGTATAGCGACGTACTGTGAGGAGAGTCTTTCCCGCAACCGAGATATCGAGTTCAACGCCGGAACGCATGACGAGACAATCCAGATCGCGTTCGCCGACTACGCGCGGCTGGCAACTCCGAGGCTCGTTCACTTTGCTCAGCCGTACAGCGAAGGTGTGCAGCGGCTCGCGGCGTGAACCTTAGTAGACCAGGCTGCCTGATGAGGACGATTTAACTATGGCATTCGAGTTGAGAAGTTCTGCAGTTCGACAGAATCAGCCAATTCCGAAGAAGTACACGTGCGATGGCTCCGACATTTCGGTTTCATTGAACTGGAATGATCCCGGGCACGAGACCAAAGGTTTCGCACTGATTGCCGACGATCCCGATGCTCCGCGCGGCACGTGGGTGCATTGGGTGCTCTATGACCTTCCTGCGGATACGCGGGAACTCGCAGAGGGTATTCCCGCAAAGGAAACGCTCGATGACGGCGCAAAACAGGGCAAGAACGATTTCGGCAAGATTGGCTATGGCGGGCCCTGTCCTCCTCCGGGCTCAGCTCACCATTACCACTTCAAGTTGTACGCGCTCGACAAAATGGTGGGATTACGCCCGGGCGCAACCAAGCAACAGATACTCGATGCAATGAAAGGGCACGTTCTTGCGCAGGCGGAACTGGTTGGCACCTACAAAAGGTAATTACCCGAGGATTTTCGTTTGATGTGTCAGCTCAGGACTTCTGATATAAGGCAACAGCGCAACAATGAAGTTGATTCAGTGCATCCTTCGGCAGGAAAAGCTGAACGACGTTGTGGAGAAGCTGATGACGATCACGTCTGGTTTGACCGTATATGAAGCTCGAGGACACGGCCGTCAGAGGGGACGCTCGGCGGTTTATCGCGGCGTCGAATATCACATCGAACTCTTGCCGAAAATCATGATCGAGATCGCAACCGACGATAACAAAGTCGATGACCTCGTGAGAATCCTTAGTGAAACTGCGCGAACAGGAGAGATCGGCGATGGAAGAATCTTTGTTGTTCCCATCGACGAGGCCTACCACGTTCGCACGGGTTTCATGGATTAGTCTTCGTCTTCTGTTCCGTTTCCCGACTTGTATTCCATCCCGTCTTTATTAATTCCTTACACTTTTGTTATGGTTTCCTTACACTTTCGTACCATTCATCAAAATTCTTACAAAAATGTATAGACAGGGACTGAAAACTTTCTTATAAGAATGCCTGTCCGATACAACGAAGTGTCGAACACAAGACAATGAAAGTCTTCGATCCGGGTGCGGGTCGAAGGCTTTTTTTATTGGAGCCCATTGTCTTTGTAAGGGACATTGCCGTCCTGGGACACCGCCGTCCTGCCGTTTGAATTGTTGAAATCAATCAAAAGGAGTAGGACATGTCTTCGACAGAAAAGCCAACCACCAGGGCAACGCTCGGTCTCACGGGATTAACCTCGAATGCCATGGCGCTCATCGCCCCCGGCGCATTTTTGTGGCTCACCTTTTTTATTCAATCTGCATACGGAGCCCCGATGGCGGCCCAGGGCATGTGGTTCGGCATCTTTGGGGCTTTAGTACTCTGCTTAGCGACGGCGATCGCGTATGCAGAGCTTTCCAAGCTGTATCCCGGAGCGGGATCATCGTATTTCTTTGCGGAACAGGCGTTCCTCAGCAAAACGCATGCCTACAAATTCGCTCGAATTGCGAAGTTCATCGTCGGGTGGGCGAGCCATCTCTACTACTGGATCTATCCGGGGCTGATGGTCGGCGTAACGGCTCTGGTCGTCGGTTATGTGCTCGGGCAGCTCTGGCCCGAGGTGTTCAATGCGTCCGTACCGAGC
>Ga0126369_10001642_pt1 | contig 15628 bp, 15 predicted proteins | sample PanSoiMetaPlot_1_FD_109646 | JGI IMG/M metagenome (GOLD analysis project Ga0126369, IMG submission 109646) | Tropical forest soil microbial communities from Panama - MetaG Plot_1 | ecosystem: Environmental > Terrestrial > Soil > Tropical forest > Bulk soil | place: Panama | collected 2016-02-17 | reverse complement strand
CTCCTCGTCTTCCGCGAGCGAAGGCGCCGCCCAGCCGTCGTCGAACGCCTCTCGGGCGTCGCGACGAAAGCGGTTGGCTGGATTGAAGCCGGCGCCGCGCCCTTTGTGGGGGCGCGGAGGTGATGCGGTCATGCGTCTATGCGACCAGTTTCGCGTCCATCGTGATCGTCGCCTTGAGCACGCGCGAGATCGGGCAGTTCGCCTTGGCGTCGGCGGCGATCTCGGCGAACTTTGCTGCATCGATCTTGGCGACGCGGGCGCGGGTCGTGAGATGGATCGAGGTCACTGTCCAGGCGCCGTTGACCTGGTCGAACGTCAAAGCAGCCTCGGTGTCGATCGCGTCGGCCGTGAACCCCGCGTTGTTGAGCATGAACGACAATGCCATCGTGAAGCAGCCTGCATGTGCGGCCGCGATCAACTCTTCAGGGTTGGTGCCCTTGCCGTCGCCGAAGCGGGCGACAAAGGAATAGGGTGTGTCCTTGAGCGTCCCGCTCTGCGTGCTTATGGTTCCAGCGCCTTCCTTCACCGTGCCTTGCCAGCGTGCGGCAGCCTTGCGTTGCATCTTGTTCTCCTGGGATAGGAAGTGACCTTCTCGAACTGAGAGTTTAGGCTCGCACCCGCGCGCCGCCAAGTAGGCAGGTTTCGCACAGCGGGAAACTCTTTTGACACCGCGGCCCAAAGCGCGGCCGATGCGCTACCATACGTCGCCCGAGAGTAGACGACTCGCTTCACGATGCCGCGATGACCAAGCCGAAATCGACTCATTTCGACACGCTCACGCTGCACGCGGGCGCGCGACCGGATCCCGCGACCGGCGCTCGCGCCACGCCGATCTATCAGTCGACGTCGTTCGTGTTCCGCGACAGCGACCACGCGGCCGCACTCTTCAACATGGAGCGTGCAGGTCACGTCTATTCCCGCATCTCCAATCCGACCTGTGCCGTGCTCGAGGAGAGGATCAGCGCGCTCGAGGGTGGCGTGGGGGCGATCGCCGTGGCCAGCGGGCAGGCGGCGTTGCACCTCGCGATCGTCACCTTGATGGGTGCGGGCTCGCACATCGTCGCTTCGCGCTCGCTCTACGGCGGCTCGCACAACCTGCTCGATTTCACGCTGCCGCGGTTCGGCATCGAAACCACGTTCGTCGATCCCCGCAATCTCGATGGATGGCGGCGCGCGATCCGCCCCAACACGCGGCTTCTCTTCGGCGAGACGCTCGGCAATCCGGGGCTGGAGGTGCTCGATGTTCCGCGCGTCGCGTCGCTTGCTCACGAGCATGGATTGCCGCTGCTCGTCGACTCGACGTTCACGACGCCGAGTCTCATGCGGCCGTTCGAGCACGGTGCGGACCTCGTTTATCACTCCGCCACCAAATTTCTTTCCGGACACGGCGTGGTGATCGGCGGCCTGCTGGTCGATAGCGGCAAGTTCGACTGGAACGAGCCCAACAAGAGCGCGGGCAAATTCCCGACTCTGACCGAGCCGTACGCGGGATTTCACGGCATGGTGTTCGCGGAGGAATCGACCACGGCCGCCTTCCTGCTTCGCGCGCGTCGCGAGGGCATTCGCGATTTCGGCGCTTGCATGGCGCCGATGACGGCATTCCAGGTCCTGCAAGGCATCGAAACGCTGCCGCTGCGGATGCAGCGCCACGTCGAGAACACGAGAAAGGTCGTCGCGTTTCTCGCTTCGCACAGATTTGTGGAGTCAGTGGGCTACCCGGAGCTGCCGACACACCCGGACCAAGCGCTCGCCGCGCGGCTCCTGCCCGACGGTTGCGGCGCGGTGTTCAGCTTTGCCATCCGCGGCACGCGCGAGCAAGGCCGCAGGTTCATCGAGTCCTTGCGCATCTTTTCACACCTCGCCAACGTTGGCGACGCCAAGTCGCTGGTGATCCATCCCGCTTCGACGACTCATTTCCGCGTCGCCACCGAGGACCTGAAGGCAGCCGGAATCACCGAGGGGACGATCCGCCTGTCGGTCGGACTCGAGCACGCGGACGACCTGATCGAAGACCTGAGCCGCGCGCTGCACGCGGCGGAAAGAAGCTGAGCCGTCGTGCGCTTCGAAGTCACGGGACACACCGCTTATGCCTACACTGGGTCGCGTGCCTTCGATTCGTCGCAGTCGACGATCGCTTTCGTTCACGGAGCCGCGAACGATCACAGCGTGTGGGCGTTGCAGTCGCGCTACTTCGCACATCACGGCAGGAACGTGCTGGCCGTCGACCTTCCTGGGCATGGAAAAAGCGAAGGAGCTCCGCTGTCGTCGGTCGCTTCGATCGCGGACTGGCTGATCGACGCGCTCGACGCGCTGAGGATCGAAACCGCCGCGCTGGTGGGCCACAGCCTCGGCTCGCTCGCGGTGCTGGATGCGGCGAGCCGGTATCCGCAGCGCGTGGACCGCATCGCGCTGCTCGGTCCCTCGGTCCCGATGCCGGTCAGCGAAGCGCTTCTCGACGCGGCGAAACGCGACGACCATGCCGCTTTCGAGATGATCAATGGCTGGTCGTTCTCGCCTGCGGATCAGCTCGGCGGCAATCGTCAGCCAGGCGTGTGGATGACCGGCAACTCGATGCGACTGATGGAGCGCTCACGCCCGGCAGCGCTGTACACTGATCTCGCGGCCTGTAACAGCTACGCCGATGGACTCAATGCGGCGGGGAAGGTCCGCTGCCCGGCACTTCTGCTCATCGGACAGCGCGATCAGATGACGCTGCCGAAGAACGCTCGCGCGCTCGTCGCTGCGCTAACAGACAAGCGCGTGGTGACGATTCCCGATTGTGGCCACAGCCTGATGGCGGAAGCTCCCGATCAGGTGCTCGATGCGCTGCGGGAATTTCTGTTCGCGGCGCACTAACCGTTCTTCCATTTGATCGAGCAGCCGATGCTCGAAGTCTGCTCTGCGGGACCCTTGCCGGTACGTGCAACCTGCGCCATGGCGTTGAAAAGCTCGCGTGGCGCGTCGGGTTTCGGCGAGCGCCCCGAGTCGTCGAGCCGGCCGCGGTATTGCAATCCCAGGCTCGCGTTGTAGCCGAAGAAGTCGGGCGTGCACACCGCGCCGTAGGCGCGCGCAACTTCCTGCGATTCGTCCCAAAGGTACGCGAACGGAAAACGCATGCGCGAGGCGAGCGCTTTCATGTTGTCGAAGGAATCCTCGGGGTAGTCGCTGGGGTCGTTGCTGCTGATCGCGACCGAGCCGATGCCCTGCACCTTGAGCTCCGCAGCATCGCGCACGATCTTGTCGAGTACGGCCTTCACGAACGGACAGTGATTGCAGATGAACATCACCAGCAACCCCTTGGGCCCGCGCACCGCGTCGCGGCGGTAACGCCGCCCATCGGTGCCGATGAGCTCGAAGTCCGGCGCCGGTGCGTTGAAATCGCAGACGGGAGGGGTTGCAGCCATGGTCAGTCTCCTCGCAGGGGTACGGGCAAAATGCTAGCATGCCGCGCGTTGTTCGACAGCTCGACGCGCGAGTCAACTCCCCGAATGACTGCTCGTTTTTTCTGTCCACCGCCGCTCGTGGCCGGCGCCGAGATCGCGCTTCCGTCGGGGGCAGCCCATCACGCGGGGCAGGTGCTGCGGCTGCGCGTCGGCGACGCGTTGACCTTGTTCGACGGCGAGGGCGGCGAGTACGACGCCCAGGTTGCGCGCGTGACGTCGAAGGCGGTAAGCGTGCGCGTGATCGAACGACAGGGGATCGAGCGCGAGTCGCCGCTGCAGATCACGCTCGTGCAGTCGCTCATCGCGTCCGAGCGCATGGATTACACCATCCAGAAGGCGGTGGAGCTCGGGGCGCTCGCCATCGTGCCTGTAGCGAGCGCCCGCAGCGTCACGCGCCTGGAAGGTGCGCGGGTTGAACGCCGCTTGGAGCACTGGCGGCAGATCGCGATCGCTTCCTGCGAGCAATGCGGCCGCAATCGCGTGCCTGCGGTGCATCCCCCGTGCGAGCTTCGCGAATGGCTGCGGCGGCCCTCGAAGGCGAATCCGCGCATCCTGCTCGCGCCGAAGGCGACGCGATCGCTCGGTGATCTCGAGGCTCCCACGGCAGCCATCGAGCTCCTGATCGGGCCGGAGGGCGGTCTCGCGCCGGAGGAAGAAGCGGCTGCGCTTGCCGCCGGATTTGTCGCCGTTGCGCTCGGGCCGCGGGTGCTGCGCGCCGAGACGGCCGGGCTCGCCGCGCTCGCGGCGATGAATGCGCTCTGGGGGGATTGGCGCTGATGGTAAGCTTTGCCACGGCCCAGCCGACCCAGCTCATTTCCGGCAACGGAGGAGCCTGGGCGGATGCGCCCTTGCCGCTGGCGTTGGCGCGAAGTTCGCAGCCCGCGCCGGGCGCGGTTGTCGAAAGCATCGTATCCACCAACCAGTACGGTTTCATGATGCTCGAGAAAGACAGCGACGGCGCGTGGCGCGTCGAGTCACGCGATCGCCGCGGACAACCCATTACCGCCTGTGTGCTGCGTGGCGCCAAGACGCGCTGCACCCCGGAGACCCTGCCATGAAAGCACTCTTGGCTGGCTTGCTTTGCGGCTTCTTAGCCTTCGGTGCTGCGGCCCAGCAGCCCCCCGAAATTCCGCGCTTTTCCACGGCCAAACCCGGCTCGCTGCCGTCGGAGTGGAAGCAGGTGCCTCTCGCATCGTACAAGAACAATACAGACTACCGGTTGGTCGTCGAGGACAACGCCGTCGTCGTGCGAGCCATGGCGCACAACTCGGCGTCGCTCCTTGGAGTTCAAACCGATTTCGATCCGCATCAGTTTCCGCTGCTGTCGTGGCGGTGGAAAGTCTCGCAGGGCATTCCTGACGCGAATACCGCCGAGCAGGCCAAGGAGGACGCGCCCGTGCGGCTGATGGTCGCGTTCGCGGGCGACGTCTCGAAGCTCGCGTTCAAAGATCGCTTCACGGCGTCGGCCGCGCAAACGATCTCGGGGCAGCCGTTGCCCTATGCGGAGCTCATGTACGTCTGGGGCAGCAAGGTTGCGCTCGACTCGGTGACGGTGAGCAGCCGAAGCTCTCGCGTGCGGATGATCGCGGTTGCGGTCGATGACCAGGGGATCGGCACCTGGCACAGTTACAAGCGCAATCTGGTCGAGGACTTCAAGCGCGTGTTCGGCGAGGAGCCGGGCAACGTGACCTCGATTCAGATCATGACCGATACCGACAATACCGCTGCTGACGCGCAGGCGTACTACGGCGACATCAGCGTCGGCCCGGCCAAGTAGCTACGCTTTCTCCGGCTTGATGTCCGCGGCCACGAGAATGCTGCAGCGGACGCGTTCGATCAGAATCGCGTCGACCGATCCGCGCCACCATCGCATCGCGAACGACTTGCTGCGCGGGTGACCGAGGATCAGGAGGTCGATCGAGAGCTCGCTCACGAGCTTGGTGATGACTTCGACCGGCTCGCCGATGACGAGGTGATTGGTGACGTTGAGTCCCTTGCCGGCGAGGACGGCATGCGCGGCCTTCAGATCGGCTTCCATGTGCTCGCGCTCGTCGGCGAGCGCGACTTCGGGGACGTACTCCCCGGCGAGCAGATACGCGGAGGGGTAGTGCACGACCCCAGCGAGGTGCACTTCGACCGATGCGTCGGGCGCGAGGCGGACGGCCTCGTCGAGCGCCGAGCGCGACTCGGGCGTGCCGTTGTAAGCGACGAGAATTTTCCTGTACATGGCTCCCTCCTCACCCCAGAGAGTGTTTCTTTATGGACATGGCCGGGATCAGCGCGGCCGCAAACGCGATCGTAACCACCCAGAAGCATTCGTGAAAGGCCAGCACCGCCCCTGATTCTCCATGCACGCCGAGCCGCCAATCCAGCAGCACGGCGAGCAGGTTGACCCCCACCGCGCCCCCTAGCTGCCGCACGAAATTGACGGTGGACGAGGCGTGCGCGAGGTACTCCTGCGGCAGGGACTGTACCGCACCGACGTTGAGCGCGGGAATGATCATGCCCAGGCCGACGCGACCGATGACCAGCCACAGCGCGAGAAGCCAGAACGCGGTCGCGCCACTCGAGAAGGCCAGCAGCAGGCTCGAGACGGCAAAAGCGACGAGCCCGGCGATGACCACGTGCCTCGGCTCGATTCGATCGGTGAGAGGTCCCGCCAGCGCGATCGCCGCGGCCAGCGCAAGGCCAGGCGAAACCAGCAGGTTGCCTGCCCTGGCGGCGGAATATCCGGCAATGTCCTGCACGAACACCGGCACGAGGTAGGTGCTCCCGAACAGGCCGACGCCGTAGGCGAAGGCGACCAGAGATGCGGCGCTGAAGGCGCGGCTCGCATAGAGTTGAACCGCGAGCAGCGGCGCCCGCGCGCGAGCTTGCCAGGCGATGAACGCCGCAACCAGCACGAGCGCAAGCGAGGCGTTGACCAGCACCGGGTACGATGCCCAGCCGTCGCGGCGGCCTGTCACCGGGAGCTGCAAGAGCGCGACCAGAGCGGCGACGAGCAGCGCCGCTCCGCTCCAGTCGAAGCGATGATGAGGCCTGCCGCTCTTCGCGTTGGAAAGGAATCGCCATCCGAGCGGGAGCGCCACGACGCAAAACGGGACCGAGAGCAGGAAGATAGCGCGCCAGCCGAAGTTGTCGAGCAGGACACCACCCACCGCAGGGCCCACGGCCGGAGCGAGGACGACGCCGACGCCGAAGATGCCCATCGCGCGCCCTCGCTGCTCGAGCGGGTAAACCTCGAAGAGGGCGATCATCGAGAGCGGCTGCATCACGCCCGCGGCGGCTCCCTGCAGCACTCTCGACGCAATCAGCGCCCCGCTGCTCCAGCTCGTCGCGCCGAGCAACGATGCGGCGAGGAACACCACAATCGTTCCGACAAAGACCGCACGCTTGCCGAAGCCGTCGATCATCCACGCCGTGGCCAGCATGGTGACCGTCGATGCGGCCAGAAACCCGCTCGCCACCCACTGCAGCGAATCGTGGCCGATGCCGAACTGGCGGATCAGCGCGGGGAAAGCGACATTGATGCTGGTCGCGGCGAGAATGGTCGAGATGCCGCCGACCATCGCGGTGGCAACGACCCAACCGCGATGTTGCTGCTGCTTCACGCTCGCCCTCAGCCCTCCGCCGCTCGCGCGGGCGAGGAGCGCTTCGTCCGCGACTTCGGCGCGTCGCGCGATTGACCGCAGAGTTCGAGGGCAAGCGTCAGCAACTCGTCCCAGACGTTGCCGCGCCCGATGCCCTTGGCCAGCGCGTCGAGACGAGCAAGCCTGGTGAGGAGATCTGGGATCGCCGACGCGCGCACGCGCATCGCCGCCTTCTCGAGCGCCGACTGACGCCTGCCCCAGACACGCGCCGCGCGGACCGCCGCGTTGAGTGGCGTTCCCGACGCCGTCGCGGCGAGCACCTCGGCGAGCGCGTGCAGATCCTCGCCCAGCTGCCACAGCAGCAGAGGCACGCCTTCACCTTCGCCTTCGAGCGCCGACAGAATGCGACACACCCGAGGCGCGTCGCCCGCGAGCCAGGCTTCGGAGAGTTGGAACACGTCGAAGCGGGCGACGTCGGCGACCGCCTGCTCGACCGCGTCGTGATCGAGATTGCCTTCCGGCAGCAACAAGCCGAGCTTCTCGATCTCCTGCCGCGCGGCGAGCAGGTTGCCTTCGGTCGTGTCGGCGAGAAACTGCAGCGTATCGGCGGAGACGCGCTGGTTCTGACGCGCGAGACGCGCCGCGAGCCAGGGCGGTAGCTCGTTGCGCTCCAGCGGCTGCACGGCGACGGTCACGCCGGCTTGCTCCAACGCCGAGAACCAGCTCGAGCCCTGCGCGGCGCGATCGAGGCGAGGCAGCGTGATCAGCGTCACCGTGTCTGCGCTCGGATGCTCCGCGCAATCCTCGAGCGCGCGGGCGCCCTCGACGCCGGGGCGGCCCGATGGAATGCGCAGATCGACGAGCTTGCGCGTGCCGAAGAGACCCAAGTTCCGATTGGCTGCCGTGAACGCTTCCCACTTGAATCCTGCATCGGCAACGAGCACCTCGCGCTCTTCGAACCCGGCGCCGCGAGCGGTGGCGCGAACCTGATCGCCGGCCTCCATCGCAAGCAGCGGCTCGTCGCCGTGGACGATGTACAGCGGCTTAAGATCCTTGGCGAGGTGTGCCGCAAGCTGACCCGGACGGAGCTGCATGTCGATGGCGGGATGTCAGCGGACCGCGGCGCCCTCGTGAGCGCTCAAGCGGGCTTCTTCGAGGATTGCAAGCGGCGCACGATCAGCTGAACCGCATCGTCCTGCATGTCGTGCCACAGGCGCTGCTCCTCGTACTCCTTGGCGAGCGCCTCGGTGTCGCTGTAGGTGTAGGTGCGCCTCACGACGATCTCGGACGTGGGCAGCCAGTCGTTGCCGTCCTTGTCCCTGACGCGGAAGAGAACTCGCTTGGTGAGCAGAAATTCGCTCACCTTGCCGCCACTCGTCAGCGACAGGATCTGCTTGTTATTTTCCACCGCGGTGATGTCGAGGATTGCCTGCGCTTGGTCGGCCGACGGGACGATCTTCGCGCTGCCCGCTCCCTGCAGCGAGCGCCTGAGGTCGGTCGTGAGCGGCTGCGAAGCAGGCGAATTGACGAACAGCGTGTCGAACGGATAGTGCGCTTCGCCGCGCAGGTGGAATCCACAGCCGGCGAGCAATATTAAGAGTACGAATCCCGCAACAAGCCGGGCCGATCCGCGCAGAGAGTCAAACCACGACATTGACCAATCGCCCCGGAACGACCACGACCTTCTTGGGCTTGGCGCCGTTCGCGTGCTTTGCAAACTCGGGGCTCGCCACCGCCGCGCGCTCGATCGCCGCCTGATCCGCCGCGGAGGGCACGCGCAGCTTGCCGCGGAGCTTTCCGTTCACCTGCAGGACGAGTTCGACTTCCTCCTGCGCGAGCGCCGCGGCGTCGACGGTCGGCCACGAAGCATCGAGGATGTCGCCGTGCCGGCTGGCGAAGCCAAGCTCCTGCCACATGACATGAGTCGTGTGCGGCGCAGCTGGATTGAGCACGCGCAGCAGCAGCGAGAGCCCTTCGCACGCGAGTTCGATCGCCTCCTTGGTGCCATCCTTCGGGATGTCCTCCAGGGCGTTGAGCATCTTGTTGCACGCCGATACGACGGTGTTGTACTTCATGCGCTCGTAGTCGTCGCTTGCTTGCTTCAGGTGCAGATAGAGTTGGCGGCGAATCTCGCGCAAGGCGGGCGCCGCGCGAGTCCAGTCGATCGCGACCGGGGCGCTCGCGAACGGATCGACATGCGCCTGTCCGTAGGCCCAAAGCCGCTTCAGGAACCGGAACTGACCCTCGACGCCCTCGTCCGACCAAAGCGCCGAATCCTCGGGCGAGCCAGCGAACATCACGAACAGCCGCGCCGTATCCGCGCCATACTTTGCGCAGAACTCGTTCGGATCGACGCCGTTCTTCTTGCTCTTGGACATCGTGCCGGTGCCGCCGTACTCGACGGGCTTCCCATCGGCCTTGAGCTTGCCGCCGGTGATGCGGCCCTCTTGGTCATGCACGGGGTCGACTTCGTCGGGGGAGACGTAGTCGATGCCGCCGCGCTCGCTCCGCCGGAACCAGGCGTGATTGAGGAGCATGCCTTGCGTCATCAGGCGAGTGAACGGCTCGTCGAACTCGAGCATGTCCATGTCGCGCATGACCTTGGTCCAGAAGCGTGCGTAGAGCAGATGCAGGATCGCGTGCTCGATCCCGCCGATGTACTGGTCCATCGGATTCCAGTAGCCGTTGCGCGCGTCGACCATCGTCCTCGCGCCGGGGCACGCGTAGCGCATGTAATACCAGGACGAGTCGACGAAGGTATCCATCGTGTCTGTCTCGCGCTTGGCTGCGCCGCCGCATTCAGGACACTTTGTATTGACGAAATCGGCGCGCTTGGCGAGCGGATTGCCAGTTCCGTCGGGCACCAGGTCCTCGGGCAGCACGACCGGCAGATCGGATTCCGGTACCGGTACGTCGCCGCACGCTGGGCAATGGATGATCGGAATCGGCGTGCCCCAGTAGCGCTGGCGCGAGATACCCCAGTCGCGGAGCCTATAGGTGATTCGTTTTTCGCCCAGTCCCCTGGCGGCGAGATCAGCGGCGATCGCGTCCACCGCCTCGTGATACGCGAGTCCGTCGTACTTGCCCGAGTTCACGCAGCGCCCGTGTTCCTTGTCTTCGTACCAGGGCTGCCACGCGTCGGTGGAAAAGCTCTCCGACGGCACTGCAATCACCTGCTTGATCGGCAGGCCATACTTCTTCGCGAAAGCGAAATCGCGCTCGTCGTGACCAGGCACGCCCATTACCGCGCCTTCGCCGTATGCCATCAGCACGTAGTTGCCGACCCAGACCTCGATCTTCTCGCCCGAGAGCGGATGCGTGACGAAAAGACCTGTGGGCATGCCCTTCTTTTCCATCGTCGCGAGCTCCGCCTCGATGACGGTTCCGCGCTTGCACTCCTCGACGAATCTTGCGATCTCGCGGCTCGACTGCGCGGCGTGTGCGGCGAGGGGATGCTCGGCTGCGACGGCGACGAAGGTGGTGCCCATGATCGTGTCGGCGCGCGTGGTGAACACCCACAGCCTGCCGTCTCCGATGAGTGCGCCGCCGGCGTCGCGGATGTCGTGCGGGAATGCGAAGCGCACGCCTTCGCTGCGACCGATCCAGTTCGCCTGCATCGTGCGCACGCGCTCCGGCCATCCCGTCATCTTTGGGAGGTTGTCGAGGAGCTCGTCGGCGTAGTCGGTGATCCTCAGGTAGTACATCGGGATCTCGCGCTTCTCGATCGGTGCCTGTGACCGCCAGCCCTTGCCGTCGACGACCTGCTCGTTGGCGAGCACCGTCTGATCGACCGGATCCCAGTTCACCACGCCCGTCTTCTTGTAGGCGATGCCCTTTTCCAGCATCTTCAAAAAGAACCACTGGTTCCAGCGGTAGTAGTCCGGCTTGCACGTGGCGAGCTCGCGCGACCAGTCGATCGCCAGCCCCACTGCGTTCATCTGCTGCTTCATGTAGGCGATGTTGTCGTAGGTCCACTTTGCCGGCGCGATCCCGCCCTTGATCGCGGCGTTCTCCGCGGGCAGGCCGAAAGCATCCCAGCCCATCGGCGTCATGACGTTGTAGCCCTTCATCCGCAGGTAGCGGTACATCATGTCGTTGATGGTGTAGTTGCGCACGTGCCCCATGTGCAACACCCCCGAGGGGTAGGGCAGCATCGACACCAGGTAGAACTTTCGACGCGCAGGATCCTCGACGGCACGAAACGCGTCGATGGCGCGCCAGTGGGCTTGCGCGGCGGCGTCGATCTCGGCGGGACGATACGGGCGCATGCGCTGATGCTCGGGAACCATAGTCGAGCGAGCGATTATACCGGCAGGCCCATAGCCGCCCCTCGGCGCCGAGCGCCTCGAAAAAGCGTGCGCGCGCGAGCGAGCCGACCATTCGTCGGCCGTGGGCATACGCTCCAGCACCTCGCAGCGTTTAGAAGGCGGCGACACGGGAAGGGAAGGGCATCGCGGACTGTTAGAATTACTGTTCGGCTGGGAACCTTGGAGCTGCTCGAACGACCAAGGTGTGAGCAGGCTCGCCGCCGGCTACGACTCATGCGCCAAATCACGCGCCACGTTCTTCGGATGCTTCCGATCGCGGCCCTCGCCGTGAGCGCGGTGGCGCTCGCAGTGCCGGCCCGCACAGCGCATGTCGAAGCCGAGCTTGTCGCCGCGCAAACGGCACTCGTGCCCGGCGCGGCGTCGACTGTCGCGGTTCGCCTCAAGATGGATCGCGGCTGGCACACGTATTGGCGCAATCCCGGCGACTCGGGGCTGCCGACGACGATTGCCTGGACGCTTCCTGCAGGACTGACGGCCGGCCCGATCGAATGGCCCGCACCTCGGGCGCTGCCGGTAGGTCCCCTGGTCAACTACGGCTACGAGGACGAGGTCTTCCTGCTCACGGAGATTGCCGTCGCGCCATCTTTCGCCGGGTCCTCGGCAAACCTTGAGGCGCGGGCGGACTGGCTGGTGTGCAAGGAGATCTGCATTCCCGAGGGCGCCGACCTCGCGCTGATGCTGCCTGTCGCACCGAGCGCGACGTCAGACCCGCGCTGGGGCGCAACGATCGCAAGCGTGCGCGCGGCCTTGCCACGGCCGCTCGAAAACTGGACGGTGAGCGCTGCAGGACGCGGAGCGCAGGTCGTCCTGTCGCTGCAAGCTCGTGCCGGATCGGACGACCCGGGCCAGATTCATTTCTTCCCCTATGCCGAAGGGAAGATCGAGGCGAGCGGGCGACAGTCGTTGGCGCAGGACGGTCAGGCGCTCGCGCTCACACTCCCGGTCGCGAGCCAGCGCGTGGGCGAGTTCAAGCGCATCGAAGGCGTGTTGACTTCGAGCAGGGGATTCGGTGGGCGCGAGGCCGTGACGATCGACGTTCCGCTCATGGGCGCGGTTGTCGCCGGTCCGTCGTCACCAGGCGCGACCGCAGCGCCGCTACCTGTGTACAACGTCGACTCGAATCGGATTTCCGTTTGGCTCGCGCTCGTTTTTGCGCTCGCGGGCGGCGTGCTGCTCAATCTGATGCCGTGCGTGTTTCCGGTGCTTTCGCTCAAGGTGCTCGGTTTCGCGTCGCACGGCGACGGAATCGCCGCGATGCGCGCGCACGGCCTCGCTTTCGCGGCCGGCGTGGTCGCATCTTTCGTGGCGCTCGCCGGATTGCTGATCGCGCTGCGCGCAGCGGGGCAGCAGCTCGGCTGGGGATTTCAGCTGCAGTCGCCCGCGATCATCGTCGCGCTCGCGATCCTGTTTTTCGTGCTCGCGCTTAACTTGTCGGGCGTGTTCGAGGTGGGACAGCTTCTCCCGTCCCGCGTTTCGAGTTGGGCGGCGCGAAACACCTACGCGAACGACGCGCTGTCGGGAATGCTCGCCGTGGTGATCGCGTCGCCGTGCTCGGCGCCGTTCATGGGCGCGGCACTCGGCTATGCGCTCGCGGAGAACAACGCATCCACGTTCGCGATCTTTGCAGCGCTCGGCCTGGGCATGGCGCTGCCGTACGTGTTGCTTGCCTATTTTCCCGCGTGGCGGCGGCGGTTGCCGCGGCCGGGCCCGTGGATGGTGCGATTGAAACAGCTGCTCGCGTTTCCGCTCTATGGGACCGTGATCTGGCTCGCCTGGGTGCTGAGCGTCCAGCTCGACAACAACGCGGTGGCGCGGCTGCTGGCTACGCTGCTGCTGATCGGGTTCTCGCTCTGGGCATGGCAGACCATGCGCTCGGGCGCAGCGCGCCGCTGGGGCGTTGCGGCGCTCGCCGGCCTCGTTGCCGCGGTCGCGGTCGGTTGGCCCGTCGCAGTCGCGGTCGCGACGGATGCCACCGCGCCGAAGGCTGTCGCCGCAGAGCACGGGCCGTGGCAAGATTTCACGCCGCAGCGTCTGCGCCAGCTCACCGACGCGGGGCGCACGGTGTTTGTCGATTTCACTGCGGCGTGGTGCGTCACCTGCCAGGTCAACAAGCTTGCGCTCAACAGCGACACGGTCCAGCAGGCATTCGCGCAGCGCAATGTAGCGTTATTGCGCGCGGACTGGACGCGCCGCGACCCCGTGATCGGACAGGCGCTGGCGGCACTGGGGCGCAACGGCATCCCGGTTTACGTGCTTTACCGTCCCGGGCGCGAACCTTTGCTGTTGCCCGAGGTCTTGCAGAAGAGCACGATCACGGATGCGCTGGGCATGCTTTGACGAGCGTCGGCATCATCGTCTGGAGGCAAAATGAACTGGCAAACCCTGTTGGCACCGCTTCTCCTGGGCTTTTCACTGCCAGCGCTCGCCGCGAGCGTAGGACAGCCTGCGCCGAACTTCACGCTCACCGACACGCAGGGCAAGCCGGTGCAGCTGTCGGATTTCAAGGGCCGCTACGTCGTGCTCGAATGGACCAATCCGCAATGCCCCTTCGTGCGCAATCACTACAACACGCACAACATGCAGGCACTGCAGGAGAGCTGGGGCCCGCGCGGGGTCGTCTGGCTTTCGATCGACTCCACGAACAAGTCGAGCTGGAGCTTCATGCCTCCTGCAAAGCTTGACGCATGGATGCACGAACGCGGCGCCGTGCAGAAGGCGGTGCTCGTGGACGGCGAGAGCGCCGTGGCGAAGCTCTATCAGGCGAAGACCACGCCGCACATGTTCGTGATCGACCCGGATGGAAAGATCGTCTACGCGGGGGCGATCGACGATCGTCCGTCGACGCGTCCGGCGGACCCGCCCGCGGCGAACAACTACGTGCGCGCCGCGCTGACGCAGGCCACGGCCGGCATGGCCGTCGCGACGCCGAACACGACGCCTTACGGCTGCTCGATCGACTACTGAGGCAGGGGGATTTTCCCCCGCGCCTGCGCATTCAGGGGAGATGCGGGGTGTATGGCTGACCGCAACGCAGCGGCAGCATTTGCGACCGCAATAGCATTCACGTTGCTCGCGACCGGGTGCGGCTCGTCCCAGGATAAGCCGCTGCAAGGCTATGTCGAGGGCGAATACATGCGCGTGGGTGCACCCTTCGCTGGGACGCTGGAGAAGCTCTCGGTGCAGCGCGGCGATCAGGTGGCAGTCGGCGCGCCGCTCTTCGGCCTCGAGCAGGAGAACGAGCTGGCCCAGCGCCGGCAGGCCGAGCAGCAGCTTCAGGCGGCGCAGGCGCGCCTCGAGAATCTCAAGACCGGAAAGCGCGCGCCCGAGGTCGAGACAGTCAACGAGCAGCTCAGACAGGCGGTCGCCGCGCGCGATCTCTCCGCCGCCAATCTCAAGCGCCAGGAGGCGCTGTACAAATCCGGATTCATCAGCAGTGCGGCGCTCGATGACGTGCGCACGAAAATGCGCAGCGACGAGGCGCGCGTGGCGGAGCTCAAGGCGAGCGTCGCGACCATGAACCTCACGACCGGCCGCCCCGACGAGATCCGCGCGGCAGAAGGCGATGCGAAGGCCGCGCGTGAAGCGCTCGCGCAGGCAGACTGGCGCCTCGGACAACGCGCCGTCGAGGCACCGGCAGCCGGGCGCGTGAACGACACGTATTACGTCGTCGGCGATTTCGTCCCCGCAGGAAGTCCGGTCGTGAGCCTGCTGCCGCCGGCAAACGTGAAGCTTCGGTTCTACGCGCCCGAGCCGATGCTCGGCCGACTCAAGCCCGGGCAGATGGTGAGCTTCACGTGCGACAGCTGCGGCGCGCCGATGAATGCGACCATCTCTTTTATCGCCGATCGCGCCGAATTCACGCCGCCCGTGCTTTTCTCCAGGGAGAATCGCGCCAAGCTCGTGTTTCTGGTCGAAGCGAAACCGGCCGCTGACGTCGCCGCGCGCCTCAACCCCGGTCAGCCCGTGGATGTGACCCTGCCCAAGCCCGCGGACGATTCCGGCGCCAAGGCGAAATGAACCACGCCGCCGGCGGCGACATCGTCATCGATGTGCGCGGCCTGAACAAGCATTTCGGCGACAACCACGCGGTCAAGGATCTTTCGCTGCAGGTCCGGCGAGGCGAGATCTTCGGCTTTCTGGGGCCCAACGGGAGCGGCAAGACGACGTCGATCCGGATGCTCTGCGGGCTGCTTACTCCCGACACGGGCGAGGGGACGTGCCTCGGCCACGACATCCTGCGCGAGACCAAGGCGATCAAGCGCGAGGT
>Ga0126369_10001641_pt1 | contig 15628 bp, 18 predicted proteins | sample PanSoiMetaPlot_1_FD_109646 | JGI IMG/M metagenome (GOLD analysis project Ga0126369, IMG submission 109646) | Tropical forest soil microbial communities from Panama - MetaG Plot_1 | ecosystem: Environmental > Terrestrial > Soil > Tropical forest > Bulk soil | place: Panama | collected 2016-02-17 | reverse complement strand
GTCCCAGCGGAATCTCGCCTCAAGGCGTGCCACCGCCGACTCAATGGCAGGCTCGGCGGGGTCCACTCCGGTGGCACGCAGAAGGAGCAACGTGTAGAGGGTCGGCAGCCAGACTGGGGCACCATCGCGATGCCACGAACCGTCCCCTCCCTGGCTGGCGAGAATTTCAGCACCAACTCCTTCGCTTGGGACGCGAGAGCGCTCCACCGCGACCGCCCCCGGGGAGGTATCCGTTAGATCGCGCATTGTCTGCCAGCGGATGGCCGGCTCGGAATCGAGCAGCCACTCGATGCTATCCATTTCGCGATGTTATCCAGACCTGTCGAACCTCGTCCACTTGGCGCGAGAGCCGACACTCCCTGGCCAAGCGTCGATTGGTGAAATCACGATTTTTCGCCAATCGTCGACGAGTCTTGGCGTTCGCCGCAGCGTAAAATGGTTCTCAGTTCGCAGGTCCTATGAGGCACTCCGCCATTGTTGTCGCTCCATATTTCCTAATGATCCTGATACTCGTGCATCTCGGGTGGGCTTCGGATCGCAAGACCTATCCCATGGACATACCTGCGAAGGGCGTGCGCACCATTAAGTTCGAAGTGCAGGAGGGTGAATTTGTATTGCGCGGCGACCCAAATGCAACCTCAGTCAACATGCGGGTATCCATCGATCGCCTCTGGATCTTTCGCTTGGGAGAGGAGGATATCCTCAAACGTCTGATCCATGTCTCTGGAGAGGGTACGAATGAACTCAACATCGTGACCGATATTCCTCGATCACTGGCGAACTGGGGGCGAGCAGAGTACCCCATCGACTTTGAAGTGGTTGTGCCGGCTGCCATCCCATTGCAGGTGCGAGATACTTCAGGCATTATCCGCATTTCGCAGGTCAACGCACCGATTGATGTGCGTGACGGAAGTGGTACCTTGACGATCTCCGACGTTCAAGGAACGGTAACCGTGGTGAAGGACTCGGGCGATATCCAAGTGGAGCGGGTTAGCGATATCACGAAAATCAGCAGCAAGACCGGACAGATGAAGCTTTACGATCTTGCGCAGTTGGAAATTGAAGAATCTGATGGAAATCTGGAGATCGTGCATACCGGACCGGCCCGCATTCATAACCAGGGCGGCAATCTGCGTATTTCAAAGGTGAAGGGTGCATTAGAGATCGATGATGACTCGGGAGAGATTCAGGTCGCCGATGTGGAAGGCGATATCAGAATTCGGGACACGTCAGGCCAGATTCGACTATCACGCGTTGGGGCTGTCGTAATTGATGACAGCGATGGAGACATCACTGTGCGGCAAGCCACGAGCGTCTTGGTGCGGCAGAAAGAATCAGGTCAAGTCAAAGTATCCGGAATCACCGGATCAGTTGAAGTTCCTCCTAAAATTCAATTGCACAGAGAATGATCCTATCCTGTGAGACTACTCACTGACTCCATTGCCATTCTGCGAGACCATGTTTTGTGGGGAGTAGCCTATGCGCCATGCACACCGCATTCACCGTGATGACCTCCTAAACGCTGACCTTGTCCCAAACCGGGACGTTGCCTTGATCCGCGACTTGAGATGAGTCCTGAACAGGATTTCTAGCGAGAAAGCAATTGTGAACTAACCGGTTCGAAAGTGCGGCGCCTGCGAGTCAGCGTGCCACCGCATGCTCGACATTCTCCAAGTGTTCCAGTTTCTCCGAAGAATGGGCCTCGTCATCTCGATCTACTCGACGTCATCAGGCAAGACTGTCCCGAGATCGAAGCGGGGCTTGTATGTACTAGACGTGAGTTCGACTGTTTCCAACCAAAGCGAACGCAGAAATTCAAACGATCTGTTCAATTCGGCTGGGTTGCAACCGGCGTTGGAAAGTGCATCTCCAACGATTTTCACACTATTCGAGGTCGCCTCATAGTGGGTGCGAAATCGCAGACTATGCCCATAACCCAAACTTGGCTCAAAAGTTGCGTCAGTTGGCGTGTGGCGGTCGATAAATCGCCACGTCAATCCACGCCACTCATTGACCAAAGGTCGGAGAACCGTAGTTGTTCTAATCCCCCTCATTTCGACAACCGCGATCAGTTCAACTGTTGAGAGGTAGTGCCCGACGATCTACTCTACGTGACGTATTTGGTGGAACGGCACTAACGTGCCGTTACGTAGTAGATTGCGCGGGTATGGCAAGGAAGAATCCGCACGCTGTCGCCCTCGGAAGGAAAGGCGGGAAGGCGAGAGCCGCTAAGCTAACGGAGGATGAACTGAGTCAGCAAGATCGGAGAGCTGTGATGGCTTGCTGGGCGAGGCGAAAGAAACGCTAGTGTCGTCATCGGAAACGACGGCAATTGTGATTGCGAAATTTGAGGTTAACTTCCGGATGCGCCCCGTTTTGACCTGGCATTCAGGCCTTAACCAATCACTTAGCGAATTCCATGCTGAACCTCACCCACAACTCACCCACAGTTCGTCAGAGCGTCATGTACAACCTTACAAGTACTTAGCGGTCTCACGTAAAGTTATAAGTCATTGATTGTTTTAAATGAGCTTGGTCAAAAAAGGCTGGCCTCGGCGGTTGAACTCCATCCCTGACCATTTTCATCAGTTCATTGAACCGCTATTCACTTTCCAGTGAGGCGATGCTCGGCTGGCTTTGAGCTGCACCAGAGATGCATGGCTGCGTAACCGCGCCAAGGACGCCAATCCTCTGCTCGTTTCTCAAGCGCTCGGGTTGGCAGGGGCGCGCCATTCGTCGCCGCCGCCCGTCGCAGGACAAAGTCTGACGCTGGAAAGGCGTCTGGCTCATAGAGAGCTCTTAATGCAACGTACTGAGCTGTCCACGTGCCGATTCCTGTCAGAGCAACTAACTCTTCGCAGACCTCTTCTGTTGATCCTGCAAAGCTAAACCTGCCACTGTCGATCGCAACCGCAAGCTCCCGCAAGGCATCGATGCGCACTCTCGTAAGCCCAAGCCCATCGAGATTCGCGGTTGCAAGATCTGCTGGCGTTGGGAACAAATGTGTAAAGCCTTCTTTGCTAGACGGGATGGGACCGCCGCATCGGGCGACGAGCCGGCCGACTAGTGTACGTCCGGTAGAGACGCTTACCTGCTGGCCCAAAATAGCGCGAACGGTGCATTCAAACGGTTCCCAGGCCCCGGGAATTCGCAAGCCTGGACTTCGTTTTACCAGAGGTCCAAGCAACGGGTCTGATCCGAAGGCGAGCACAATTTTCGATGGATCGGCTGAAAGGTCAAAAATGCGGCGCACCGAGGAGGTAACTTGCAACAGTGCAGCGGGTGTCGTATTCCATACGCGCAGTTCAATCGCATCCTCGCCCTCGGCGGGTCGCACACAGATGAAACTGTGGCCATCATCGGTAGCGACGATCCGAGAATACCCGGTCTCATCGACGCGCTCTATGCCAGGTACAGCGCGCCTTGCCAGAAAATCCCTGACCTGCTCCCAATCGTAAGGCGGGCGATACGACAGCCGAAGTACGACCTCGTTCTGCTGCCGCGATGTTTGATAACGCTGCCTCCGAAGCTCGCGCGGTGCGCGGCCATAGGTCTGATGAAGAGCACTGTTGAACCGCCGAACGCTTTTGAACCCCGCTGCAAAAGCGATCTGCGTAATAGGCAACTGTGTTTCGTCGATCAGACGCTTGGCGAAGTGCAGGCGTCTCGTTTGCGCCATAGCCACCGGAGAGGCACCAACATGTCGCACAAATAATCGGTGTAAATGACGCGGTCCGATTCCAAGTCGCGCCGCGAGATCATCTACGGAGTCGTGATCGAGGAATCCATCCTCAATCAAGCGCAGGGCCCGACGCACTACTGCGGATGTTCCCAACCAGGCCGGCGTTCCCGGTGCCGCTTCAGGACGGCAGCGTAAGCAAGGGCGATAGCCAGCGGCGGCCGCCGCAGCTGCGCTGGCGTAATAACGCACATGCCGTCGGTTCGCATGGGGCGACGGACAGATCGGACGGCAATAAATCCTCGTCGACGTAATGGCGATGAAGAACTTCCCGTCGAAGCGTGCGTCGCGACTCATACGAATGCGGTCGAGCGCGCAAAGGTTCAGACCGAGAATCTCTTCCATTCTTCGCGACCATAGCTCCGTTCTCGATTTTAGACTAGCCATTTTCGGACGTTGATATTTTTGCCCGCTATTCTAGCAGCGCCACCTGAGACTCATAGATGTTGCCCATCGACTTCATGGTAGGAGACGCGCCGCCCGTGGACTGGCCATTTTCGGGTGCGAATCGTACGGCATCAGCCTCGGTTTCTGAACCACTTGCGTCCGACCTATTCATCGGAGTCCGAAAGCGGCGAGTATTCCCGAACCAGCGAGACGTACTGTTCTTCGCGTCACGACACGTTCTTCACATCGCGAGGAGACAATATGAGGCTCAGGAAGACGGTTTTCGTTCTTGTATTGGTTGCGACTCTTCCGGTTTTGCTTGCAGCACAAACGAAGTACAGGGTGGTCACGCTTCCAGGACTAGGAGGGGTTTTCGGCTACGCAAATAGCGTCAACAATCGTCGCTGGGCAAGCGGTCAAGCTGACTACACCGGCGACAGTATTGGGCACGCCAGTCTGTGGGTGAACGGATCCGGAGCAATTGATCTCGGTTCCTTCGGAGGTCCCACTGCCAACAGCGCAGTGGCATGGCCAGTCAAAGCGATGAATGGAGTGATCGTCGGCATTTCTGATACAGCCGAAAACCAACCTTTCAGCAACAACGCCTTTTCTTGCTGGCCTTTCTATCCACCTTTTACGCCAACAGGAAAGGTATGCCAGGGCTTCCGCTGGCAAAACCACGTGATGACGCCTCTGCCCCCGTTTGTAGGAGGCTTCAACAGCTATGCCACAGCCGCCAACAATCGCGGCCAAATTGTCGGCTGGGCAGAAAATGGGGTTCATGACCCTAGCTGCGATCCGGCGTTCCAGGTTTTGCAGTTCCACGCAGTGATCTGGCAGCCGGACGGCACCATGCAGGAACTACAGCCATTGCCCGGTGATTCTACCAGCGCGGCCACGGCCATCAATGATCGAGGCCAGGTGGTGGGCATCTCCGGTGCCTGCGGCCAGGCGGTTGGCAGTGTGAGCGCGGCGCACGCCGTCCTTTGGCAAAATGGAGTTCCGATGGACCTCGGGAACATCGGCGGCGATGCCTGGAACACTCCAGCGGCTATTAACAACAAGGGCGTCGTCGTCGGCTTCGCCAACACAGCCCCTGGGACGGACAGAATTTTCCAAGCCTTCATTTGGACGAGCGCCACCGGCATGCAGCCGCTCCCGGCGCCTCCGAATAGTATCCGCAGCGAAGCATTAGGAATAAATGGCAGGGGTCAGGTCGTTGGCCTCGTGCGCGTTCCTTCCGGATTGAGTGCCGTGATTTGGCAGAACGGCGCGATGACCGATCTGAACCATGTGACGCAAGCTGGTTCGCCGCATCTGCTCTATGCCAATGACATTAATGATGCAGGCGAGATCGTTGGCGAGGCGCTAGATCCTGCTACCGGCGAGGAGCCAGCGTACAGGGCCATTCCGCTGCCTGGCAATTCATCGAGCAGCCCGGCCCAGGACGCCGCGCAGAATATCAGCACGTCGCCTGAGTGCATCGACAAACTAGAGCGAAGGGCATCTCCTATGTCTATTGATCCCCGAAAGTGACCGCATGCCCTGCTTTGCCTATGCTACGACGTCGCCATTGCGTCGAATGTCCGAAGTGCCGAACCCGCTATCTGCTCGGCTTGGGTCCCTACTCCAATGGCTCATGCGTCCTTCGATCCGGCCACTGTGATTCGGAGGAGTTCGTGCTGTATTGCACTTGCGCAACTCCAGCTGCGATCAGCCGGTGGAGGTGGTCGGAGTTAAAGAGTTATTCAGTCGTCCGTACAGCCTACGAACGCGGGTATGGTTCGGCGCAGGAAATCGCCGCTCGTGACCAACCGTTCAACTGGCGAAAGGAAGCACGATGATAGTTAAAGAGATTTCTCCGGGTCGAGTGGGTTCCGTAGTGTTGCCTTGTGGTAGCCATTTTCGTTGTTCGAGAGCAACCGGTATCAGAATGGCGTTTACTTGACAGCGGGAAGTAACTGGTACATCACCTGGAAAAATTAAAAAGCCACCCACGCCGTTGCCCTGACGTGAGCGGCTTTCGTTTGAGGCTCATGCTTGTGAGTTTCAAAAAGGTAGATCAACACTGATCTCGCGGAATACTGTCCAGAACGACAGGCCGCCCACAGCTTTGCTAGGTGTACAGTCCCTCCTCCCGCAACGGCGGGCTGAGGAGACTCACTATGGGATTTCTTGCATGGATCGTGGTTGGTCTGATCGCCGGTTGGCTCGCTGGTCAGCTTATGAAGGGTGGTGGCTACGGTACGATCGCAGACATCATTCTTGGACTCCTTGGCGGGCTTTTGGGAGGCTGGATCTTCGGGAAGCTCGGAATCTCCGCAGGTGGGGGCATGATCGGGTCAATCATTGTCGCGTTTATCGGTGCAGTGATTCTAGTCGGGATTACGCGCTTGCTGAAGAGAGCCTGATTTCTGACGCTAACCAAGCCAGCGGGCGATTACACAGATTTATCGAGCGTTGCCTGCAACGTATATTTCATCGGAAGGAATCAACGCTGGAGACCTGGTCGATTCCATGAAGATGTACGTGGCTACCAATGCAAGCCATAGGAGAGACACCATAATCCAGGCAATGGTAATCGCTTCGTCGCTTGGTTTTCTCAAGAACATCGCAGCTCTGGGGATTCGTAAATCCGAAAAAGCCGCCACTCCTGTTGCGTAAGAGGGTCGGCTTCCCCGTCTCCGTACGAGAGACGAACGCTCCACAATCCTGTCAACTTGCCTTGGCGCTGCCCACTGTCATGAATGCCAGAACCATGCAGTAGCTTGACATTTCGGCCTATCCGGGGAAAAAGTGCGCGGCGGACTACGCGACATCAGCGAAATGTGACTTGCACTTGTGTAACGCAAACTGATCACGCAAGTGCAACTCTGCGTTGCGGGGATTGTTTATCAGGTCTTGCGGAGTGAAAAACTTGGTGTAGCACTCTGAGCAAATCGCCTTCGATGGTGTCTCACCCACGCACTTCAAGATGACAAGGCGAGGATCATTCGGCTGAGAACGAGCAACGCTAACAACCATACATCCCCCTCGACCGTACAAAAGTCTTGCGCCTTGGTCTGCTCCGAGAAAAGCGCCCAACGGTATCGGTTTCTTCGCCACACGTTTCTTGGTCTATGCGGCTACTCCCAATACGTCTCTAATCAGTTCCTCCGATTCCGCTTGCAGCCAGTCGTCTAAGTCGTGGCCATCTTCTCGTCCGCGCTGCTCATACAGCTGATAAGCACGAACGCAAATCTGTCTCTGGAAACATTCAAATGATTCGTCTTGCGTGTTCGATAGCCCGGTGAGTGCGTGGGTTTTCATTGCGATTGCCCTCCTACGCCGCTGGGATGCCAGAAGAAAGCCGCCCAACAGGTCTCGGCGTCAGGCGGCTTGGTCGCGCTTGCTACACGAGAGGAGAAGACCTTACCAACGTGTCGATTCCGCTGCACACTCCCAAAAATGCGAGTCACTAGCCTTGAGATTTCTTGTCCGGCTTCAACGCATGGCTCATTAAGAAGCGTAACGTTCAAAGCTATCCAAGGGTTCGAGAACCGACGATCCGTCGTGTAGAACGGTTTGCCTGGTACTTACGAGTTCGTAAGCTACCTGTAAGAGAGTGCGTCCGAGGGAGCTGTCGGACAAAAAGTGAAGCCGCCAATCCACCAGGAGGAGGCGGCCACACTTTCTTCACTTGCTGCTTCTGCAACGTGAATATTAGACCACAGCCATACCGCTGGGCTGGTGGCAAGGGTGACAGGAATCACCACTCGAAAGCATCAGTGGTTCTGCATCTCCTCCCTCATCTGCTTCCACTTTGCTTTCTGCTCGGGCGTCAAAATGGAGCCGATTTTGGGTGCGTATTGACTGTGGATTTCCTTCGCTTTGGCCACCTTTTGTTCCTGGGTGAGTGCACTATCGTCGCGTACCGCCTGTAGTTTCTCTCCTTCTTCCCGCAGGATTGGCTTCAGCTTTTCCTTCTGATCATCGCTCAAATTCAACTGTTGGCTGAGTTGCTGTAGTCTTCCTTCCGCCTTCTCTTCCTGGGCAAGTGAACGTGTAACGAAACTCAGGCAGAAGGCAAGCACAAAAGCGACGCACACAAATCGCAATCGTCTGGACATTTTGAATTCTCCTAAGGGGGTGAGCTTCCCGGTGAGGCGGGATGCTTGCGAAACTAGAGGACGGAAGTCACTTCGGTAAACTGCATTTTCGGCCCATGGAGGCCTGATTGTTCTGACAGGGTGGCAGGAGTGACAGGAATTACAGAAAAGCATGTCCTCTGTGTGAAGAGGCCGTGGGAGCTTGGTTGCGCGGACAGCCTTGCTGCCTACTTCCCAAGGTAAATGTTTCCATCCTGCATTGAGGGCCTTCTCTATCCAACGCTGTAGGTCGGCTCTGGCCTGCTGTAGTTTGTCGTCAAAGTAGACCTCGGCCTCGTCATCGGCGAGCCGATGTAATGTTCGGCGGAAGTTTGGAGAAGGCCTCTCTCGCGAAATACCCGGTCTTCGATTGTGAAAGACATCGGCGAGTCGTTCACGTAAGTGATCCCTTATCTAACCCGCGTGCATGGCCATCTTGTCTGGGAGAACACGGCCATATTATTTCCGGTCACAAGTACCAGTCCAACTGGGCTGATCTGTGGTGGAACGAGGAGCACCAACTGAGTGGGCGGTCTCTTGGTGAAGAGAGCGGCCCAATTGGTGTGTTTTTTCCCAACTTGCTCTCACTTCTACTAGTGTCCAACGGAACGGGCGGTGGTCTAGCATCAGCCCCCAAGCAGAAGCAGAACGTGAGAAAAGCGTGGCCGCTTTTTCTAGGAAGGGCGGCCCACTTTTCCCATCCCAATTCACGGTTTCCAACCCGAAGGACCAGTGTGGGGCTTGGCCGCCCTGGGGAGGAGCGGCCATTTGCGCTTACTACTCATCAATATCCATTCGAACATACACCTGATTCCAATCGAGCTCGCAGTCTGAAGATAGAATCTTATGCTCGCCCCTGGCGAATTCCAGCCGCTCTCCTATCGTATTCTGATTGCCGAAGACAAGCTGGCCAGTCTTGTTGCACCGACAACACCACCACGTCACCGTAATTTCACCAAGTAGGGTCGTCACCTGCACCTCCTGGGCGCACCTTATTGAGTGAGAAGAACGATTTAAAAAATCCGCCCAACCGTCGTTCACGGCAGTTGAGCGGTTTTGAGAAGATCAATTTAGAGACAGAAATTCTTTATAGACTGTTGGCCGAGCCGCACACTGGCAGTAATGCCAGCCATCGATGCCCTGAAGGGCTCTTTGTAGCGGACCCAACTGCGTAAAATTCTGTTTATAAACCCGATTGATTTCCCCAGAAAACGGAGCCAAACTTCCTCGACTCGGGAGGGGCGGAGGGTAGGTGTGTTGTGTCGAGCCCCAATTATGCCTGGCACAGTCTGTATCTAGAGGCGCTCGCAGAAACCGACATTTCGAAGAAGCGTGAGCGCATTCGTTCTGCGGAGGATGCAATCCGAGGCCGACGACGAGAACTTGTTGGACAGGGAGATCATGGCGAGGAGGTCTTTGCTGCGGAGGATGCGCTTATGCGCTTGACGTGGGTGCGGGAGATACCGAGGCCCAGAGGCAAGTCTGCCTAGACAGTAATAAAACCAGAAAAAGCCGCCCGAGAATTAAGCGGCATCTGAAATGTGTCTTGCACTCGTGGGACGCAAAAGTCGAATTTTGCGTTCCGGGATCGTTTATCGGGCCTCGCGGAGTGAACAACTTGGTGTAACACTTTGAGCGGCTATACAGCTACCTCGATGATGGACTGGTGCGAGAAGAAGCCACCCAGACGCTGTTAGGCTGTGGAATTGCTGTGGCGCGGTACTGCTTCCACTTCCAACACTCTCGGCAAGAGTCGCGCGATTTTGATTAAGAGTTCCTCGCCTTGAGCATGCTGGTTGAAATTGCCATCGCCCCGAAATTGCGAAAGGGAATTGACTTGGTCGACCAATTGACGAGCTTTTGCACGCACTTGTTCGGGTGCTGCCGAATGTTCAGCGACCTTCCTACAAATGACCGCCAAATCGACGAGGACCATTACCAACATGTCATTCTTCTCATTCATTGAGGCCATACTGATCTCCATCTAGAAAAAGCCCAACTGGAGACTGTCGGGTGGGCATTGAGGCTTGCAAATTCGATCAGACCCAAAAACCTATAAGGCTCTGGCTGGATTCCACAACTAACAAAAATGCTAGCTCCTGGCCGTCGCGGGCGGGCTACTACTCGCGGTTACGTCACTATGGCTACGAGCGCCGGGGCAAAAACTGCGGTCGCACTTTGCTCGCAATTCCTAGTAGCCCCAATCCCATCAGGACCAGGGTCCCGGGTTCAGGCGTCGTCACGAGATGTGAATCGCCTGACATCAAGTGCCCGATTCCCTTTGCAAATTGCTGCCCTGAACTGATACGGAACAACTGTGTCGTGGTGCCGCTCACGATGCGGCCATTTAGCAGCTGGCCACTGAGTGCGCCACTTAGCTGAAAGACCAGACTCTGTCCACTTCGGCTGAGCAGAGTCCAACTGATCGGGCCGACGAAGGCACCGTTAAATATCACTCCCTTTTGCTGGCCGCCATTTCCGATTCCCACGACCCTAATGAACGATCCATCGCTGGAAAACGTCCCGCCCGCCTCAAGGCTGCCGCTGAGCAGAGCTCCGGTCGCAAACGAAACCGTCCCCAAGGAATGTCCCGTCCCAATACCGTTGAATTGCATGAGTTGAGAACCCTTCGAAATGATCCCCGCGTTGGAAATGTTGATCGTACCCCACTTATTAACAAGATCCATTCCATCCGCCAGCGCTGCCGTGGGTATGGTCAGCGAAAGCAGGGCCACAATTAGTATCCGACGCATCTCGCACCTCCACAGGTGGACCAGTGTGCGGGCATTTGACTGCTGTGGAAACTAACAAAACTACTTGGAAACCTAACAAAACGAACAGTAGGGGTACCGACTGGAAGGAGCCGGTCCGTACGGCTATGTCGACTGCTATTTTGGCGGGTAATTCCTCAACAGTTTTTCGGTAGCCTTATCCAGGTTTCTCGTATTCTCTTCCTGGTTGCTGTTTGGATCGAGGGTCTTGGTCGCGGTTCCCGTCCAGACAAGCAGTTTGGCCGTTGGATCGTACGTGTCCAGAACAAGGGCTCCCCGGTCGAGTGTGGGGCTCGTAGGAGCAGCCATCTCATCCCGTGAGCTGCTGTCCATCCCGTTTCGCTTCCATTCCTGCTTCTGATCGAGAGCAACCTGATATCCGACGTAAAGGTCAGCCTTGTCGCTATCGGTCCTGCTCAAAACCTTCGACACCAATTGCGAGTCAAAAGACTGGCTTGATCTGCGCGTCTACACTCTGGTTGGGGTGGGCACCGCCTTCGATGTCGATCCACTTGTACTTGTGGTACTTCGAAAAATCAGTTCCGAGCAGGAAGTTGGCCACTACCTCTTGCGCCATGGCTACACCGCACCCGATGAGTGCACTAAGAGCACGAGTGAATTGATCTGATTTGCTCGCCGCACTAATAGCCTCCTTTTCGATTCATTGACTCCGAACATTTGGCGTACTACACAACTTTCTTCGTCGCATCCTTGACGTGAGATGCGACGTTTGACGTCATTTCCGCAGCCTTTGAGGCCGTCCTCTCGGTAACATCAGCCGCTTTGTGTGCCAACTCCTTGGTAATGTCAATGACGTCTTCTGTCTTCTCCCTGGTCGCGTCTACCGCGTTCTCGGCAACTTCCTTGGTTACATCAACTACCTTTTCTAAAGCCTCCTGTGTCGCTTCGGCGGCCTTTGCTGCGGCGTCCTTTAAGTTCGTCATAAAGCATACCTCCTGATCCCTTTTCTATATTCGCGTCATGTTCCGAGTTGACCGCTCAGTTCACAGCCATCTCATTGACTCCAAGTAAGCAACGACGGCTCTGCATTTTGTCGAATGTGTTGACAACATCTTCCCTTAGGAGACTCAATGCTTCATGCGGCTTCTCGTGCAGGGAGGCATAGGTCCTCTTGTAGATAGGATTCCACGGTCGGCTTAGCACTGATGTGGAATGTCGCTCGGTCTTGTGCGAGTCTCGGTCCGATCGCACTGGTCAACCTTTCAATGGTGGTGTTCAAGTCACTCGCATTCATCTGTTGCAATTCGACGGTGAGCGTGATGTCGAACGGTCCTGATTCAACTTCTTGAAGCTGTCGCACTCGATGCGCAAGCAAACTCCCGCCCAGCATTCGAGCAAGGCTCACGAGCGGGGAGCCTCTACAAGAGGGGCATTCATTGCCTCGGCTGTTGCTGATGACCTCGCAATTAACGCAGAAGACGGCGTTCCAAAGAGGAAGGAGAATTTTGTCTGGGTGTTTCCTGAAGGCGAACATATTGACCAATCCCCTGCGGCTGGAAATGGAGGCAGCTACATTTGCAGTCAGAGTACAGCTTTCATGTTCGGATGCATAAGCTGGCAAAACTTTCAGCACGCGGGCCAGGGCTACTGCTCGACACGATATAGGGCTGCTGCGCGCAGGCAAGAAATCTTCCGGCTAGTGGCTCGCATTTTTGGTAGTGGGCAGCGGAACCAAACCCATAATAGGGTTTTATCCTCTCGAGCATAACCGAGCCGCCTGACGATCTAGACCGTTGGGCGGCTTCCTTGGAGAGGCTCCGGAAAGTAGTGATGCTCCGTAGAACCCAAGACCGCGGAGATTAGCGGCTTCTTCTCGAGGCAGTACATCACGAGCGGGTTGTGTGGTTGAAAGCGATACTAGTTCTCAGCCGAATGATCCTCGCCTTGTCATCTTGAAGAGCATGGGTGAGACACCATTAAAGGCGACTTGCTCAATCTGCTATACCAAGTTTTTCACTCCGCAAGATCTGATCGACAATCCCCGAAGCGCAGAATTGCACTTGCTTGATCAGTTTGCTTCACACAAGTGCAAGGCGTGCTTCGCAGACGCCGCGTAATCCACGGGGCGGCCCATGATTCTAAGAAGACCTTCCTAGCTCACTGTAGGATGGACAGATGACCGGGGTCGCACGCGCAGCTATTCATGTATCAACAAGGGGAGAGTGTATCCTCTCTACTTCACGCAAAGGGGTCGTCCTCAAGATCACCGGGCGGCCCTTGTTCGTTCCAGATTTGTCGCGCTAATAATTCGACGACCCGATTCACCGTGTGCGAGTCTACGGTGAATCACCGGAGGTTGCACCTCTCGCTTTCAGCGACTTGCGCCCTCAATATTGGCTTATAAACGACTCTTAGAACTTTCGGCAGGTGTGATGTGGTTCCGCATAGCGTAGCGTACAAGTTCGGCGTTAGACTTGGCACCAAGCATTTCCATAACCCGGTACTTGTGAAAGGCAACCGTCCGACGAGTTATGCCTAGAACAGCGCCAATTTCCTTCATCCTCTTTCCTTCCAACAGCAATCTCAGAACTTCACGCTGACGCTTTGTGATCCGTACTGTCTCTTCCACCATTTCGCTATCTCGCCGTCTCAGATCGTTGATTCTTTCTTTGGGAAGTGTTCCCGAGATATAGATATTTCCGCGGAGGACTAGGCGGATAGCAACGACCAGCTCCGAGGCCGCGCACGTTTTGACCAGATACCCTGATGCGCCACGACGGAAGGCTTCAGCGGCAACTTCCGCATCCGGGTTCGCGGTGACGTACACCATCTTGATGGCAGGGCACATTCCTTTCACCTGCTCGCCTGCATCCAAACCGTTCAAGATGGGCATGGCCACGTCGACCAATATCAGGTCGGGCTTGAGCATCACGCCGCTTGGATCATGTCATGCCCGTCACCCACGATGCCTGCTACCTCAAATTCATGCTCCAGCAGATTCTTGAACAGTTCGGCAACCAGCGAGTGGTCGTCGGCGATTAGAATGCGAACGCGATGAGGCATCGCCACCTCCCTAGTTGTTTTTTGTTAGCCTTGCCGGTAACCGGCTCGATTTGACGAAGTGCGAACAGATGAGAGCTATGGCCTGGTGACTCGATCTCTCCGGGCATAGTTGGTGAAATCAAATTTTCGCCAACTACGCTGCTCTCACCGGCTCACCACCAGGCAGACTGTCAATACTTCCGCGCTTTGTTTGCGATTCAAAAGGTATAGCCGAACAACAGCCGCAATGTCGGAACGCCGGGAGCCCATACGCTGGCCTTAACTTCACTGAACATCCCACGACGAAATCGCACGCCACCGAACACATTCATTCCGGTCTCGTAGTCGAAATTACTAAAACTTATGTCGCGTTTCCCGATCCCCTGATGAATGAAATTAAGGCCGGGACCGGCACCAACATACACCGACCAGCGTCCTTCTTGAAGAGTGAGTGGCAGACGATAGGCAGCCTCTAGATTGATGGCGACCATGTCCGTAAGCTCACCGAAAGCGAACTCTGCATTCGGCCGAAATGAGAAGTCACGTGTAACGCGAATGTTTGAGTGTACGCCGAATAGAAACAGTTCAGGATCCAACCCCGCGCCGATCCTCACGCCAAACTGCCAACGCCGCGCGAGTCTCTCGATTTCACGTTGCGCTTCAAGAATTTCTTTTGGAGGGGGTGCCGCCTCGGTCGCTGCTCCCGTCTGAGGATCCAATACTGCAACGTGGGTAGCGAGACCGACTCCCGGTTCGCCAGAACTGGTGTACTCGACTCGCACATGCGCACCCGAGACAAACCCCTTTGGCCGAACCAGGCTATTTTCAAAGACAAATAAATGGAACTGATTGTCCTCAGTTCTCACTACCATTGTTTCGCTGCTGACCGACACCACGGTTCCTACAGTTACGCCAGGCCCGCTCTGCACTGGGGGAGTGGGATGGTCGGGTGGAGGTGCGGGCGTCGCAGCGGGGGGCGAGCCAGGCCCAACTTGCTCAGGTGGAGCGACGGGATGCTCGGGTGGAGGTGCTGGTGTAGCGGTCGGAGCCGGATGTTCAGGCTCGGGCGGAGTTGTTTGGGCGAATACAAGGGGTGCGTGCATTGCACATACTGCGACTAGGAGGCACTGTAACACCGTACAAAAACGTCGCATAGCATTTCACCTCATTGCGCGATTTCAGTTGCGATTAGCCCGCAGCATGAGCTTGCCCCAAGCATTTGGACGAAAATGATGGTGGAGTCTCTGGAACGTATGCGGTCGTTCAAATTCGGAGAACTGTCATGCTTGACAGTTCATTCCTAGGTTTTGTTGTAAGAGATCGTGCGCGAGTCGTATAAGTGTGGCCTTGATGTAAGTTCTGAAAGAAATGGCGCTCTTGAATTGTTCGGCTCGCTACACTCCTGCTACCAAGCTATTTTTCGGTCAGTTTTCAAGTGCCGTGCAATAAGGTCTACCCTTTAGAGGAACTAGCATTTTCGCCAGTGACGGGAGAGAAACCATCTAGCCAAATAACGTTGAAGCTATGGCGGTCACCGCTGGACCATACCGTTTTCCACGAGAAGATGCCGTTGTAAAAGGAGGACTGATTCTTTTGGCAGT
>Ga0126369_10001640_pt1 | contig 15629 bp, 11 predicted proteins | sample PanSoiMetaPlot_1_FD_109646 | JGI IMG/M metagenome (GOLD analysis project Ga0126369, IMG submission 109646) | Tropical forest soil microbial communities from Panama - MetaG Plot_1 | ecosystem: Environmental > Terrestrial > Soil > Tropical forest > Bulk soil | place: Panama | collected 2016-02-17 | reverse complement strand
TGGTCTTCGCGTCTTTCGGCCCCAAGGATTGTTGATAGTTACCAGGCTTCTTGGGGGCGGTCGCCGTCAGTCCCGCAGCTGGAACCCCGCCCGCACCATACGCCCCGGTGCCAATCTCCGCCTCATGATTGGTAATCCAATGGCGCACCTCAAGCTCCAGCATCTTGCGCTTGCCATCGGGCTCGAAACAGAACGTGGCGTGCAGCGTATTCGGCGTCTCCTGGTCGTCCTGAAACATGAAGTGCCCGCCCATCGCCGACACATGCACTGGGAACCCAACTCCCAGACCCCACCGGGCGATATCAATTTCGTGGATTGCTTGGTTGCCGACCTCGCCGTTTCCCGTGTCCCAGATCCAGTGCCAGTTGTAGTGAAACCGGTTTTTCGTAAACGGCTTCATCGGCGCCGGCCCGGTCCACAAATCGTAATGCACTCCGGCCGGAACAGGTTCCTCGGACGCCTGTCCAATCGATGGCCGCCACTTGTAGCAGATTGCGCGTGCCAGATAGACATCGCCGATCGTGCCGTCACTCAGGTGGCGAACGGCTTCGATCATTCCGGGATTCGACCGCGACTGGCTCCCATGCTGGCAAATTCGGTTGTACTTTCTCACCGCGCGCACCAATTGCCGCCCTTCAAACCAGTTGTGCGAGCACGGCTTTTCTACGTACACGTCTTTCCCAGCCTGACAGGCCCAGATGGCCATCAGCGAGTGCCAATGATTGGGAGTAGCGATAGAGATCGCGTCAATTTCCTTGTCCTCGAGCAACTTGCGCACGTCCACGTAAGACTTGGGCTTTGGCAATCCCATCTTCTCGACGTCGCCAAGGCGCTGGTTCAGCACGTTTTCATCCACGTCGCAGAGCGCGGCGAGCTCTGTGTTTGGCACGCGAGAAAAGCCGCGGATGTGATCGTGGCCGCGGCCCCGCACTCCGCAGACGGCCACTCGGACGCGATCATTCGCACCCAAAACTCCCGAGTACGCCAAAGCGGTCGAAGCCAAGGCGGTCCCGGCGACGCCGGCTCCGGTGCTCTTGAGAAAGTCGCGGCGGGAAGCAACTAATGGGCACATATAACCTCCAAAGAGATCCATGAGGACCTGTCAAGTTACCTCGTGACCTGCCAATCTTAATCCAACTTGGGGAAAGCTGGGCATTGAGAGTTCTTAAAGCCATTGTTTAGGCTGGATAGTGGATGTCCAAAAACGGGAAACAGCTCGTTCTACGTTCAGGGGGGCTGAAGGCTGCTTTCAGTTTTTTCGGTTTGACACTCTTCGGGACGCCTTCTATATTTCCGCTTGAATGTCAGCCACGTCCGTCAAGTCACCAGCACGTAAGAATGATTCCTCTGCGGCAAGCGCACGGCGCTTGAAGTCTGAGCAGATCGCAGGCGAAGTGCAGGACGTGCTGGCCGCCACGCAAGTCATTGACATTCACACCCATCTCTTTTCTCCCGCGTTCGGAAAGATCGGTTTGTGGGGCATTGACGAGCTTCTGACCTACCACTATCTCGAATCCGAATTCTTCCGGTCTTCGGACACCACGCCGGAGGAATACTGGAAACTCTCGAAGGCCGAAAGGGCCGAAGCCATCTGGCAAGCGTTGTTTGTCGAGAACAGCCCAATTTCTGAATCCACGCGCGGCGTAGTTGCGGTGTTAAACGCTTTTGACTTGCCAACCGACGTCACGGGCTTGCAGGAAGCCCGGCGATTCTTTGCGGCCCAATCGATTGACAGCCACATACGCAAGGTGTTCCAGGTTTCCGGTGTGAGCGATGTAGTGATGACCAACGATCCCCTCGATCCCGATGAGCGCGCGGTTTGGACGAGCGGGGGCCAGAATCATTCTCAGTTTCAGGCAGTCTTGCGCTTGGACCGCATCCTCTGGGGCTGGGCAGACCATTGTCAGGAGTTGGCGAAAGAGGGCTACTCCGTAGACGAGCGCGCATCGGGGAAATCCATCGCTGAAATCCGGCGCTTCCTTGCCGACTGGCACAAGCGTATGCGGCCTCTTTACATGGCCGTTTCGCTTGCGGATACCTTCCAATTCCCAGACGAAAGGAGCATCACTAGCAAGATCCTGAGCGAAGCCGTGTTGCCGTCGTGCCGCGAATTTGGCCTTCCCATGTCGCTCATGATTGGCGTGCGGCGCCAAGTCAATCCGCGTTTACGCCTTGCCGGGGACGCCGTGGGCAAAGCAGACCTGCGCTCCATCGAGAATCTCTGCCGCGGTTTCCCCGACAACCGGTTTCTGGTGAGCGTCCTTAGCCGGGAAAATCAGCACGAACTCGCGGTCTATTCCCGCAAGTTTAATAACTTGATGCCTTTCGGGTGCTGGTGGTTCCTCAACAATCCTTCGATTGTGGAGGAAATCACTAGAGAGCGCATCGAGTTGCTGGGGACCAGCTTCATCCCTCAACATTCCGATGCCCGCGTCCTCGAGCAAGTCATCTATAAGTGGCACAACACGCGTCGCACGCTCGCACCCATACTTGCGAATGCCTATCAACTGCTACTTGCGGATGGCGCGGAAATTACGCGCCAAAAGATTCAGCGCGACGTGAACCGCCTCTTCCGCACAAATTTTGAGAAATGGACCGGTCTGCGAGCCGATTGAAGTTTGCCTCTCAGGCTAACGTTGCTCCATCAATGCGTCGCGAAGAAAATTCGCAATCGACTCCGTCAGCTTCCTGGGGCTCTCGGTGCATACCATCGCCAGCGCCAGCTTTCTTGTCAGCCTGCGCCCATCCACACGGAGCTTCTGGAAAAAATGCGCGCGGCCGCGCAAGGCGTGTTCCGGAAGGATGGAATAACCGAACCCGGATTCCACCAGCCGCTTGATTCCCTCCGTGTCCTCGGCTTCCATTTGCACGCGCGGCTGGACGCCGATTTCGCGGAAGAACTCGTCAATCGTCTGCCGCACATTGCTTCGCTTCGGATACAGCAGAAAGGGGGCGTTTGCTAGCTCGGCGGCCCGCACCGAGCGAATGTGGTTGCCGGCCGCTTTCTTGGCCGAAGGGCGGACAATCAGCAGCTCTTCATCGAAGAGCGGAATGATTTGGAGATTGTCTTCCGGCACGGGCAGGGAAATCAGGGCCAGATCAAATCGCCGGTCGTGCAAACCCGCGATCATCTCTTCCGTGACACTTACGGTCACTCGAATCTCCGCGTTTGGGAAACGGCCGCGCAATTGCCGCAGGGGCCGCCCGAGCTGGTAGATCAGCGTGGTCACGCCCGTCGCGAAGTGGAAAGGGCGGCTGTCCTTTGTTACGTCGTTTTCGAACTCCTGCTGGATATGGCCCATCAGTTTCACTATTTCTTTGGCACGTTCCGCAAGCCGCAACGCTGACGGCGTGGGGACGAGACGTTTCCCGCGCCGCACAAAGAGTTCGGTATGGAGTTCCTCAGCAAGGTTGTGGAGCTGGAGGCTCACGGCTCCCGGGGATAGATGACTTTTCTCCGCAGCTTTCGTCATGCTGGGCGACTCCATCACTGCGAGAAACAGCTCAAGTTGATGGACGTCCATCAGCACTCTCCAGGAAGCGCTCGCGACTTGTGTTCAAAATTTGGCCCGGAACCAGCAGTTGAAATAATAAAGTAGAATGGTCATTTTTCAGAAGGAGTCGTTCTTGTTAAGATTCAACCGCTTGAGACGAGCATGAAAATCATCCGCTATCAAGATCCGTCCGGAAACATTCACTTTGCCTCGCAACAGGGAAACTCCTATCTGCGCATTGAAGGCGAGCCGTTTGATGGATTTCAGGTTACCAACGAACCGGCAAAAGTGCAGAAAGTCCTGGCTCCGGTGGTCCCGAAGATGATTTGGTGCATTGGGCAGAATTACCGGCGCCACGCCGATGAAGTCGGCATAGGAGTCGCCGAATACCCCGTGGTTTTCGCGAAAGGCCCCAACACGGTCCAGGATCCCGGCGAGCCCATTCGCATCCCCGTAAGCGCTAAGAGCAGCCAAGTCGATTATGAGGGCGAGCTTGTGGCGGTCATTGGAAAGAAATGCAAGGACGTCTCTCGCGATCGTGCCCTCGAGTATGTGGCCGGTTACATGTGCGGAAATGACGTCAGCGCCCGTGACTGGCAGTTGAAAATGGGGGGGAGCCAGTGGTGCCGCGGGAAAAGTTTTGACACCTTTGCGCCCATCGGCCCGTGCTTGGCGACGCCGGATTCCATCGGCAATCCCGGGAACTTGCAAATTCAGACCGTGGTCAGCGGCCGCGTAATGCAAGACGCCAATACCTGCGACATGATTCATGACGTGCCCGCCCTGGTTGCCTTTCTCAGCCAGAGCACTACGCTTCTGCCCGGCACGCTGATTTTCACCGGGACACCCAGCGGCGTGGGCATGGCCCAGGACCCGCCGTTGTGGCTGAAGGATGGTGATGAAGTGAGCGTCACGATTCAAGGGATTGGGAGTTTGACGAACCGCGTCCTGTGCGGGCGCTAGCGGCCTTCGAGGCACGTCCTGCGGCACTGGGCATGCTTTGGTTCGCGGGAGACATTGCGATTAGAATGAGCGAGCAAAGCCCCAGAGACTGGAATCAAATGCCAGGTAATGGAAAATCGCAAAGTCGACTCTTGCAGTTGGACCCGCGCGACAACGTTCTCGTGGCCCTGACGGACCTGCGCAAAGGAGAGCGCATCAGCTTTCTCGAAAATGAGTACGTCTTGTCCTCCGATGTCCCCGCCAAACATAAGTTCGTCACCAAAGACGTCGCCGCCGGTGCTGAAATCATCATGTACGGCGTACTTGTCGGCAAAGCAGTCGAAGGGCTTCACACTGGGGATTTGCTGTCCACGCGCAACATTCACCACGCTGCCGCAGACTTTCACGAAACCCAAAGTGCCACCCGGCGCTGGAATCCACCGGATGCCTCCTCGTGGAGCAACAAGACTTTTTCCGGCTACCCTCGTGCCGATGGGCAAGTAGGCACGCGCAACTACTGGCTCGTTCTGCCACTGGTGTTCTGCGAGAATCGCAATCTGGCGGTTCTAAAACAGGCCTTCGAGGAAGAGCTCGGCTTTGCCGCGCCGCAAGTTTATCGCCGCCAGGTTGCCGCGCTTGCCCGCCTTTATCGCGAAGGGAAGTCCCGTGAATTAAAGAGCTTCTCGTTCAGCGAAATGCAGCCGGGGAAGCCTTCTCCCAAAGTGTTTCGAAACGTGGATGGAATCAAATTCCTGATGCACGAAGGCGGCTGCGGGGGCACACGCGAAGATTCCAACAATCTCTGTGGTTTGCTGGCCGGCTACATTCATCATCCCAACGTTGCTGGCGCCACCGTTCTCAGCCTCGGCTGCCAGCACGCGCAAGTTCCGATTCTCCTCGAGCAAATCAAGCGCCGCGATCCCAATTTCAGCAAGCCGCTTCTTGTCTTCGAGCAGCAGAAGAGTGCTTCTGAAGCTTCTATGATTTCTCAGGCCATCCGCGAAACATTTCTTGGCCTCGTCGAAGCAGACAAAACCGAGCGCAAGCCCGCTCCTCTTTCGCAGCTTACCCTTGGCCTGAAGTGCGGCGGCTCCGACGGTTTTTCCGGCCTTTCCGCGAATCCCGCCATCGGGCACACCGCCGATTTACTTGCTACGCTCGGGGGCCGCGGAATTCTCTCCGAATTTCCCGAACTGTGCGGGGTCGAGCAGGAATTAATCGACCGCTGTGCGCGAAACATAGTCGGACATCGCTTCGCGCAACTCATGAGAGATTACGCCGCCCGCGCAAAAGCCGTTCTTTCGGGGTTCGAGATGAATCCCTCGCCCGGAAACATCCGCGACGGCCTGCTCACCGACGCTATGAAATCAGCCGGCGCGGCCAAAAAGGGCGGCACCTCGCCCGTCACGGCGGTTCTCGACTATCCTGAGTATTCCAGCGAGCCAGGCCTCAACCTACAATGCACGCCGGGCAATGACGTCGAGTGTGTCACCGCCCAGGTCGGTGCTGGCGCAAACGTGGTCTTGTTCACCACCGGGCTGGGGACTCCCACGGGCAATCCCATTGCACCGGTACTGAAGATTTCTACCAATTCGAGTCTCGCCGAGCGCATGCCGGATATTATTGATATCGACTGCGGCGGCATCATTTCCGGAGAAAAAACCATCGAGCAAATGGGTGAAGCCATTCTCGACTGCGTGATTCAGGTAGCCAGCGGGGAAGCACACACCAAAGCAGAAATCCTCGCGCAAGATGATTTCATTCCCTGGAAGAGAGGTGTTTCCCTCTGACCAACACCGAGAAAGAGTCGAACGGGTTTCACCTCGACGGCAAAGTTGCTGTGGTAACCGGCGCCGCCAGCGGCATCGGATGCGCCATCGCGCGCCGATTTGCGCAAGAAGGCGCCGTCGTACGCGTTGTGGACCTCAACGAGAAAGACGCAAATGCGGCTGCCCGGGAAATCACCGCCGCCGGCGGATGCGCTACGGCACACGTTTGCGACGTCGGAAACCAGCGCAATGTAATGGAACTGTTTGAGAATTTGGCGGCGCAAAAAGCCATCAATGTTCTCGTGAATTGCGCTGGCATTTCGCACATCGGCAAGCTCGAATCCACGACGGAAGGCGACTTTGACCGGATTTTTCTCGTCAACGTCAAGGGTACTTACAACTGCATGTACGCGGCCATCGACTCGATGAAGACCGCCGGCGGCGGAGCGATTGTGAATATGGCTTCCATCGCCGCTACGGCCGGTCTCGCCGACCGCTTTGCCTATTCGATGAGCAAGGGGGCGGTCCTGTCCATGACCCTTTCGGTGGCGCGTGACTACTTGCCGCACAAGATTCGCTGCAACTGCATTTCACCCGCGCGCGTCCACACCGCTTTCGTGGACGGTTATTTGAAAAAGAACTATCCCGGCCGCGAAAAAGAAATGTTTCAAAAGCTTTCCGAAACGCAGCCCATCGGCCGCATGGCCGATCCGAAAGAAGTCGCCGCCCTGGCCCTGTTCTTGTGTTCCGATGAAGCGAGTTTCATTACTGGCACGGACTACCCGATCGACGGCGGGTTTTTCAATCTCCATGGCTGAGGTAGTAGGATTTGTGGTCTAGCAGAACATGAGAATCGATGCGCACCAGCACTTCTGGCAATACAACGCCGTCCGGCATTCGTGGATCACCGAAGAAATGTCTCTCCTCAAGCGCGATTTCATGCCCCAAGACCTCGACGAAGAACGCAAAGTCAACAACATCGGCTCCACCATCGCCGTGCAAGCCGACCAATCGGAAGAGGAAACACTTTTTCTGCTCCAGCTCGCCCAGCGGAACTCGAGCATTGTCGGCGTCGTCGGCTGGGTTGACCTCTGCTCCCCCCACGCCGCCAAGCGCCTGAAGTTTTTCTCGCAGTTCGACAAGCTCCGCGGCTTCCGGCACATCGCTCAGGATGAGCCCGACGACCACTTTCTCATGCGCCCCGATTTCCTCCGCGGAATCGCCTCGCTCCGCGAGTTCGGTTTCACTTACGACATTCTGATTTATCCCGAGCAGTTGCCCGCTGCTCTTGAACTCGTCTCGCAGTTCCCCGAGCAGAAATTCGTCGTAGATCATATCGCCAAGCCCGATATTAAAAGTCGCAGTCGCGCGGGTTGGGCGGTGTTGATGCAAAACATCGCTGCGAAACCCAATGTCTATTGCAAGCTTTCCGGCCTCGTCACCGAGACCGACTGGAAAGATTGGAAGAAAGGCGATTTTGGCCCCTACTTGGATGTAGTATTCGGTGCGTTTGGCCCGAAGCGCCTGATGTTCGGGTCGGATTGGCCGGTTTGTCTGCTCGCGGCCAGTTATCAGCAGGTACTCGAGATTATCGAAGACTACGTCCAGGATTGCGCGGCAGATATCAAAGACAAAATCTTCGGCGGCAACGCAGCGGAATTCTATCAGTTGGAAGCGGCGAAACGTGGACTTGCAGCTTAAAGACAAGGTGGTCCTCGTCACCGGAGGCGGGAAGGGAATTGGCGCGGCCATCGTGCGCGGCTGCGCGCGAGAAGGCGCCATTCCCGTCTTTGTGGACAAAGACGTGGAAGCCGCCAACCAGCTAAAAAAGGAGCTGTGCGATTCCGGCGCAAAGTGTAGCTTTATCCCCGCCGACGTGATTCCAGCGGAAAACTGCTCGAACATCGTAGACCAAACACTTCGCGAATTTGGCCGCCTCGATGTTTTGGTCAATAACGTGGGCGTCAACGACAACGTCGGCCTTGAGACCGGCTCGCCGGAAAAATATGTCAAGTCGCTGCAACTGAACCTGCTCCATTACTACAACATGGCGCACTACGCCCTCCCTGCGCTCAAAAAAACGCAGGGCTGCATCGTCAACATCGCCTCCAAAGTCGCCATGACGGGCCAGGGAAGAACCTCTGGCTACACCTCAGCCAAAGGCGCGATCCTCTCGCTCACGCGCGACTGGGCTTGCGAATTGCTCCCATACGGGATGCGCGTCAACGCTCTGGTTCCCGCCGAAGTCATGACTCCTCTTTACAAGTGGTGGCTCAACACCTTCCCCAACCCCGAAGAAAAACTCCAGCACATCGTCTCCAAAATCCCGCTCGGCAAGCGCATGACGCAACCTGAAGAAATCGCAGCCATGGTGCTGTTCCTGATTTCGCCGCAGGCCAGTCACATCACCGGCCAGCACGTTCTTGTGGACGGCGGCTACGTGCATCTCGACCGCGCTTTGACATGATGGTTTTTCTGTCATTCGAAGGAGCTTGCCTGCGGATAAGCAGGCGAAGCGACGGGGAATCTGCTGTCTGCTCCCCGCGCGAAGTTGCAGGGTCGCGCTTCAACGCGTCCCAAGGGACCCAGGAAAACTGACACGGAGGTAATTTGTCACCCCAATCCGCCCCTCTCACCGAACGAAAGTACGTTCTGCCGTTCATTTTGATCACTACCTTGTTTTTCCTCTGGGCCTTTGGCGTCAACCTGAACGACGTCCTCATCCCGCACTTCAAAGCCGCCTTCAGTCTGAGCGACTTTCAATCCTCCTTCATTCAAGTGGCCTTCTTTGGTGGCTACTTTCTGGCCGCGCTGGTGGCCGGGCGCTTGATGGAGCGCATCGGTTACCACAGCGGAATTCTCATCGGGTTATTTCTCTGCGCCGCGGGAGCGCTCCTCTTTGTCCCCGCCGGTTCACTCGGCGTTTACGGACTGTTCCTAGTTTCTTCATTTGTCCTCGCCTCTGGCCAGAGCTTTCTCGAAGTTGCCGCCAATCCCTACGCTACAATTCTCGGCGCGCCGGAATCGAGCGAGCGCCGCCTCAATGTTGCGCAGTCATTCAATGGCGTCGGCTATGTGGTGGCGCTGTATGTTGTCGGGCCAATGATTCTTTCCGCGACGGTGCCGAGCGCGGAAGAACTCGCACGCCTGAGCCCGGCTGCCCTACAGGCCTATCGCGCGGCGCAAACCGCCACGGTGCGCGTTCCGTACCTGGTTATTGGCGGCATTTTTCTCTTGGTTGCGGCCATCATTTACTTTGCGCACCTGCCGGAAGTGCGCGAGTCTGCTGCGCCTGAGGAGGCCGGGGCGTCGGCGAGTTGGCGCGGAGTGCTCTCCCACAAGCATCTGGTCAGCGGTGTCATCGCGCAATTTCTCTACGTCGGCGCGCAAGTGGGCGTTGGCAGCTTCGTGATTCGCTTTGTAATGCATGCGCAGCCACTTCTCGGGCCGCGGGCGGCGAACCGGTACCTGGTGATGCATGCGCTGGGCTTCATGATCGGGCGCTTCGCCGGCTCCGCGCTGATGAAGCCTTTTCCAGCATCGCGCCTGCTGGCTCTATTCGCCGCGGGCGCGCTGGCTTGCGCTTTGGTCGCCACTTCCACCGCCGGCATCATCCCAATTTACGCCGTGGTGCTGATTGGCTTCTTTCACTCCATCATGTTCCCGACGATTTTCGCGCTGGGCATTAAGAATCTGGGCCCCTTCACCAAGCGCGGCTCGTCTCTGCTCATCATGGCGATTAGTGGCGCCATGGTGGTGCCACCCATCATGGGCAAAATCTCTGACCTGTCGAACATCCAGCGCGCCTTCTGGGTTCCGCTGCTGTGTTACGCCTACGTCCTGTATTTCGCGGCGGTAGGTTACAAGCCGAAACCTGTTCGGGCGGCCACGCCAGCCGCGGCCCGAGAGATGACACGAACGTTTTGACAAGTTCCCGTTCACGAAAGCTGAGATGCCATGATCAAACGCTACTGCCTGACGCTCGATTTGAAAGACGATCCGCAACTCATCGCCGAGTACCGCCGTTATCACGAAAAAATCTGGCCAGAAATCTCCAAGAGCATCCACGACGCGGGAATCGTGGATATGGAACTCTATCTCCTTGGCACGCGCATGTTCATGATCATGGAAGTGGACAAAACCTTTTCGTTTGAGAAGAAAGCCAAAGCCGACACCGCGAATCCCAAAGTCCGCGAGTGGGAAGAGCTGATGTGGAAGTTCCAGCACCCGCTGCCTAACGCCAAGCCCGGCGAAAAGTGGCTCCTCATGCAACGGATCTTTAAATTGGAAAGCTGAACAGGCGACGGTTGCCCTCGCCCGAGCGCAACAAATGGGCGAAAAGATGATGAACCCGTTAACGATTCCGGCGGCACGGAGCGAAGACGCGTCGAAAAAACACGCCCGCAGGCCAGCCACCGGCCGAATTGCGTAAAGTTTACCAGCCTCGTGAAGATTTACTCTGACATTCAAATCCAGCATTCTCGTGCAAACTCCCGCAACCTCCAAATTTCAGGACACTTACAATCCCTGGCCTTTGGCCTCTAAAAAGCAAATTCTAACTGCGCCAGGCCAGCGTCATCCCTCTCTAGCCCTCACTTAACGGAGGCCAAAACCCTGTGACAGGGCCTGGGTTTCTTAGTGTGTCCGCCCTGCGGCAAGACAATCAAGCACGAGTCGAGGTAAGGACTCATGAGGCCAGCTATCTTGCTTGTGGACGTCGCTTCGAACGATCGAGAAAACCAGCGAGCCTTTCTGCAAAGTCAGGGCTACGAAGTCCTGATTGCGGAAAGCGAGGAAGCCGCCCAGCTGCTCTGCCAGCAGGCTCAGCCAGACCTGGTGCTCCTCCACGACCGTTGTCCGCAACTCGCTAGCGCTGAGCTTTGCCGCCGCCTGAAGCAAGAGCCTCTCAATAAACTGACCCCGATTGTTTTGATTTCCTCCGTGCGCACTCCCGCGGAAGCAATGCGCGCGCAAGAAGCAGGCGCGGCCGATGTCTGGGACGCGCCCCGCTCTCTACGCGAAGCGTTGGGCCGCATCGAAGCTTTCCTGCGGCTCAAGAATTACATTGACGAACAAGCCAAGGCCGTCATTCTCGCTCTAGCGTGCAGCGTTGAAGCAAAGAACTCCGTTACCGCCGAACACTCCTGCCATCTTGCCGACTATGCCGCCAAGCTCGGGCAGAACCTCGGCATGACCGAGGAAGAGCTCGAGGAATTGCGTCTGGGCTGCCTGCTGCACGACATCGGCAAAGTCGCCATTCCCGACAGGATCCTCCTCAAACCGGAGCGTCTGAGCGCCGAAGAGACCGAAATCGTGCGGCAGCATCCCGTCACCGGAGAACAAATCTGCGCGCCGCTGAAGTCGCTTCGCCGGATCCTTCCCATGATCCGGCATCATCATGAACGCTTTGACGGAAGTGGCTACCCGGACGGCTTGCGCGGTGAAGAGATCCCACTCCCGGCGCGCGTCCTGCAAATTGCCGACGTGTACGACGCGCTTATCAAAGACCGCCCGTACCGCGCGGCACTCAGCTCGGAGGAAGCCCTGGAAATCCTTCGCCGCGAAGCAGCGCTGGGCTGGCTCGACTCCGGCCTGGTCTGGAAATTCTCGCGAATATGCCAGCCCGGCGGCTGTATGCCCGTTCGCGGCCGCTCCATGCTGGCCTCTTACCATACTTAGAGAGCTTCACGGGCCGTGCCCTTTGGCGGCGTCACATAACACCTTTGCAGCGGCAGCCAGAGAGTTGCGTTGCCGACACCACGACTCGGTCCGGCACGTTTGCCCGGTCGGAGGGAAGTAGCGGGAAGTGGAATTAGCAAGGCTGTCGCTCCGGGCAGGCAGAAGGCAGAACAAAGGGAAGCAAAAATGGTGGAGGCCTTCTCCGGATTCGTTATCCGGAGAAGGCCTCCAGGATTGCCTCAATCAGCAAGCTTTTATGGGAACGCCAGATACGTCCAGAGGTCATTCAAATAGCCTGGAGGAGCACCCGGAGAAGAGTCGTAGCCCTCTCCACCGAACATCCAGACATACCGCGTGACGGGATCGGGCTGCCAGATGGCAACGCCACGACGGCCACCAACGATGTTGTTCACATAGGGTATGCCGTTCGTGAGATACGCGCCGCTCTGGTTGACGTTACTTGAGCCTTTCCACCAGATCCATTGGCCGCTGCTCGCCTGATATTCCCAGATGTCGTTCAGGAACCCGACCGGTTGCGTGACAACGGAGCCATATCCAAAGCCCCCAAAGAACCAGAGGTTGTTGTTGGGATCGGTCCAGCCAACAGCCCCCCAGCGGGAGCCTGGGAAGTTACCCGCTGCCGCTACGGTCTGAGTACCGTATGCGCCGTTTTGATTCGCCAGGCCGGTCGTGCCGCCACCAGAGACCCACGTCCACTGGCCCGCTACCGGGTCGAACTTCCAAAGGTCGTTCAGGGTTGCTCCTACGCCCGGGGCAATGCTGGTCCCGATGGAGTCCATACCGAATCCGCCAAAGAGCCACACGGTTCCAGCGGAGTCGACCCAAAGAGTCCCGTTCTGACGGCCACCCGGAGCGTTGCTGGCAGCTGCCGTGCCCAGTGTGCCATAGACGCCATTCTGGCCGGCTACGTTCGACCCGGCTACCCAGGTCCATTGCGTGGTGGCGATGTTGTACTTCCAGAGGTCGTTGAGGAGGCCGATCGTGCCTGCGGAGTCTACCCCTTGGCCGCCAAAGACCCACACATTGTTGGCTGCATCCGTAAAGTTGCCTGCGCCCCAGCGCCCGCCAGGAATGTTGGTTGCTGCTGCAGTACCTTGCGTGCCATAAACACCGCTCTGATTGAAGTTGTTGGACCCGCCACGCCAGATCCAGTTGCCGCTGAAACTGCCGTCACCGACGGATCCTCCGGGAACGAATTCCCATACATCGTTGAGGAGTTCGGGGTCAAAGCCGCCGGAAGCAAACCCTTGGCCGCCAAACATCCAGAGATTGTTGGCAGTGTCGGTCCAGGTGACGCCGCCCCAGCGTGACCCTGGCTCATTGATCAAGGGGGCGGCGATCCCAAGCGCGCCGTAAGTGCCGTTGACGTCTTCACGTTCCAAGCGGGGCCAGGTGCCATTGGCGGATGGGCCGACATTAACCGGATTCCAAACGCCGTTGAAGAACCACATGTCATTTAAAAAGCCTGTGGGTTGCGCGCCGAAGGGCGATATTAAGGGGAAGCCGAAGCCCCCGAACAACCATTTCCGGCCGCCACTGTCATTCCAACTCATGGCGAAATCGCGGCCGCCGGGGGTGTTCAGGTCCTGAATTGGAATTGGTGTGACCGCCGTTGCGTAGTTGTCGGCCTTGTTGGTGTTGCTGATATACCAAGAGATCCAATTCCAATCGTTGTGCTGGCAGTCAACCAACACGTCGGACACATTGGCCTTGGCGATGCCGGTGCCATTGAATACCTTGCAGGGAAGGATCTGGCTCGTGGGCTGCAAGAACACGGAAACGTTGTAGATGCTGCCGTTCGTGATCTGCGTGGGGAAGGTGAAGCTGGTGTTACCCGTCACAAAAAGGTCGTCGCCGGCGTTGTCCTGGATTTCAACGGTATTGCCCGCGCCCGGAACGAGGCCAACCACCGAGCCGCCAATGCTGAAGGCAGGTTGCGGACAAATGACCTGCACATTGTTAACGGGACCGTTCGCAGTACCGGTGCCGTTGATCACGGTGCAAGTCTGACCAGGGTTTGAGGGCTGCGTAAGAATCGTTACGGCATAGTTGGATCCTGCCGCAACCGGCGTCGCAAAGGCGAAATTCACGCTGCCGGTGCCGGAAATGGTGAGATTGTCCGCACCATTGTCTTGCAAAACCAATCCGGTTCCCACCAGGCCGGAAACACTCCCGCCAATGGGGAATATATTGCCGCAAGTCACTTGAACGTTCGAGACGTTGGCCAGGGCAGTGCCGGTGGCGTTGGTGACGCTGCAATTCTGTGAGGGGCTCGAAGGTTGCGTTTTGACGGTAACTTTGTAGGTGCCGCCGCTGGCAATTGCGGTTTTAAAGGTAAAAGTGCCGCTTGCGGTGATGGTGAGGTCGTCGCCACCGTTGTCTTGCAAGACTAGCCCACTACCAGTCAGGCCAACGACTGCTCCGCCGATCGTGAAGGGGCCACCGCTGGACCCTCCTCCACCCCCCGTGCCGCCACCTCCGCCTGTTCCCCCGCCGGTCCCGCCCCCGCCTCCCGTTCCGCCGCCGGTCGGGCGCTTCAGGCTGCAGGAGCTGGTAAACAGGGCGATGATGAGAAGGCTGGCAAACACCAAAGCCTGGGGGACAACTTTCCTCACGGTAATCTCCTTAGACCCTCGCCGGTCATTCGAATCTCCGGTGGAGTGATGCCCTTAGGGCTTAACTCCGCCCGCATAAGGCTGCACACCTGAAGGGGCAACCACGAGGTGGTTGCAAAACGAAAGAGAGTTTGCGCGCGAATCCTTCGAGGATGCCTTCTGCGGATTCAGAATAGGGTGGTCATAGTACTAGGGCAATTAGCAGGTACGGCATCTGTGCCCACGTCATTACTGACACTTACGAACCCAGGATTGGGGCGGTGGCCCGGGGTGGGCGGGCGGAGGAGAGCGTTCTGTAGCATCGAGAGTTGCGATTCGAATGGTTAAGATTTGAAAGTGAGAGAGGCACCTGATATATGTCTTGGTTCTCATCAAGGCCGCAGAACAGAAGGCCGCACGGAGAGACGGCAATCAATAGGATCGGAAGCGGAAGACCATGAAGATTAAAGACGCAAAGGTGATTATTTGCAGCCCAGGGCGGAACTTCGTGACGCTGAAGATCACGACAGAGGATGGGATTTACGGGTTGGGGGATGCCACGGTGAATGGGCGGGAACTGGCGGTAGCGAGCTACCTTTCGGACCACTTGATTCCGCTGCTGATTGGGCGCGATGCCAGGCGAATCGAAGATACCTGGCAATACCTTTACAAAGGTGCGTACTGGCGCCGCGGGCCGGTGACGATGTGCGCAATTTCTGCCGTGGACATGGCGCTGTGGGACATCAAGGGCAAGGCGCTCAACGTGCCGCTATATCAATTGTTGGGAGGGGCGTCGCGGGAAGGCGTGCTGGTTTACGGACACGCCAGTGGGCAAGACATCGAGGATACGGTCAAAGCGGTAGCCCATTACATGAAGCTCGGGTACAAGGCGATTCGCGCGCAAAGCGGGATTCCGGGAATAGCGAGCACGTACGGCGTAGGACACGGGAAAATGTATTACGAGCCGGCGACAGAAGATGCGCCGCAGGAAGATGTGTGGAGCTCGGAACTGTACATGAATTTCGTGCCGCAATTGTTTACGCGGCTGCGGAAGGAATTTGGCGAAGATATTCCGCTATTGCACGACGTGCATCACCGGCTTACGCCCATCGAGGCAGCGCGTGTAGGGA
>Ga0126369_10001639_pt1 | contig 15635 bp, 20 predicted proteins | sample PanSoiMetaPlot_1_FD_109646 | JGI IMG/M metagenome (GOLD analysis project Ga0126369, IMG submission 109646) | Tropical forest soil microbial communities from Panama - MetaG Plot_1 | ecosystem: Environmental > Terrestrial > Soil > Tropical forest > Bulk soil | place: Panama | collected 2016-02-17 | reverse complement strand
GGCGTCGAAATCCTCCGGCGTGAACGGCTGGTTGCGGAAGAAGTCGTAGTAGAAGCCGTTCTCGATGACGGGGCCGATGGTGACCTGGGTCCCGGGCCACAGCGTCTGCACGGCTTCGGCAAGGACGTGCGCGGCGTCGTGCCGGATGAGCTCCAGCGCGCGCGGATCTTCGCGGCTGAGAAACTCGATTTTTGCGTCGTGCTCGACCGGATCGTTCAAATCCGCGAGCACGCCGTCGAGCGCCATGGCGACCGTGCGTTTGGCGAGCGACGGCGAGATTTTCTTGGCAATATCGAGACCGGTTGACCCCTTCGGATACTCTCGACGCGCGCCATCGGGGAAGGTCAGCGCGACCATCGTCTGCTCCTGTTGCTCACTCGCTGCCTACGAATGCAGGTAAGCGTGGCCGGACGGTTTCCGTCGGTCCGGGCGACGGTGCCGCGCGCGGGGAGACGGCAAAGCTAAATGACGATTATACGATGCGTATAAGCCACGCAACGCAGCGAACTGCTTGGCAAGGAAAGAGAGTGCCCGGTCTCACCCGGGCGGCTGCGCAAGCGCGGGGCCGGGGTTGGTGCCACGCCAAAGGCCGTAGCGCCAGGGTAGGTACCATCGCGCGCCATCCGGCAGCGAGGGCGGAACGAAATCGAGCCCGGAGGTCCCAAACGGATGACAGCGTGAAAGCCGCGCCAGCGTCATCCACCCGCCCGCCCACAAGCCGAAGCGCCCGATCGCCTCGTCGGCATAATTGGAGCAAGTTGGCAGATGCCGGCAGTCAAACCCGGTCAGCGCGGAAACGGAATGGCGGTAAACTTTGATCAGTCCGCGCGCGAAAAAGCCCGGGCCGGCGCCGAAATGGCCCAGAAAGACGCTTAGCCGGCCTCGTGGGCTCATTGGAGTTCCATGAACGAGCCCCGCGCCCCTATCTTTGTACCCCCATAACATAGTGAGAGCCGCAGGAGGTCATGCGGTCTGGGGATACCTCGGGGCGCTGCGGAGCGCGTTTTCGGACTGGACCCGAATCTCCGTCGCCTCTAAAACAGACGGCTCAACGCAGGGCACTAGGTGCCTTCGACCGACGCCAGCCAAGAAGCGTCGCGCGAAGCGCCATTCATGAGGGTCAGCATGCGCCGATTCTTTTGGAGCGCATTCGCGCTTGCCTGTGGCATCGTCCAGGCATTCTCCGCACCACCCACACCTCAGGACGACAGCGGAAGCGGTCCGATGCGCTTCGAATGGCGGCGTGAGGGACCTGCCCAGGCATGCGGAGCCAGCTGCCGTGTTTGGATTTCTGCGGTTGGCTACATCACCGCCGACACCCCACGCGACTTCGAGGCTTTCGCCAAGGACCCCCATGTGCGCGGAGCAGTGCTGGTGCTGGATTCCGACGGCGGTTCGGTGTTGGGCACGCTCGCGCTCGGCCGCGCCATTCGAAATCTCGGGATGGTGACCACCATCGGCAAGACGACGCCACTGCCGCCAGCCGGCAACGGCGAGCGTCGCGCGATGCTGTCGCCCGACGGCAACTGTGAATCGATGTGCGCCTTCCTGTTGCTCGCCGGCGCGCGCCGCTACGTCCCGCCGCAGGCGCACGTGCTCGTTCATCAAATCTGGCTCGGCAAGAAGCGCAAACAAGCGCTCGAGTCGAATTATTCGGCCGAGGAGCTCAACATCGTGCAGCGCGACATCGGCCGACTCGTGCAGTACACGATTGAGATGGGCGGCAGCGGCGAGTTGCTGGAAACGGCGCTGCGGATCCCCCCGTGGGAGCCGTTGTATCGGCTGTCCGCCGACGAACTCCGCCGCATGAAGCTCATGACCGCCGACGCGCTCTTCGAGCCCCCGGTGGCGGGGCCGCTACCGCCAAAATCGACCACGTCCTTGGCAACCGTCGGCCAGCCCGCCGCGCCGCGGGAGTAACAAGGCTTTATTCTGCCGCCATCGCGGCCTTGCGCTTGGCTTCGATCTGATCGATCGCCGAGGTCACGGCGTCGAACGTCAGCATCGTCGAAGCATGGCGTGCTTTGTAATCGCGTACGGGCTCGAGTACGGCAATATCGGCCCACTTGCCGTCCGGTGGGGCACCGTTTTCCTTCAGCATGCGGCGCACCGTTTCGCGAAGGTCACGCAATTCGCGAGCTTTCGCTCCAATCACGTTGCGCGCCATGATGGACGACGAGGCCTGTCCCAGCGCGCAAGCCTTCACCTGATGCGAGAAGTCGGTGACGGTATCGCCGTCCATTTTCAGGTCGACGGTGACGGTCGAGCCGCAGAGCTTGGAGTGGGCAGTGGCGGTCGCATCGGGGCTAGCGAGGCGGCCCAGCCGGGGAATGTTGCCGGCCAATTCGAGAATTCGGCTGTTATAGACCTCGTTCAACATGGGCGTCGACAAACGGTTAATTGCGCGCCTACTGGCAAGGAATATATAGGGAGCGGCTCGTCGGCGCGAGAAGCGTACCTGCGAAACGCCGACAAAGGTTTGCAGGCCCAAGCCATGTAAAAAGGGAATGCGGCGTCCGGTTGGCGCGCATGGGTCGAATCCTTCCGTGCGCGATATGACTGATGTGGCGTTCCGGGTGACGCCCCGGCCTGAGGCCGGTCGAATGGAGAGAGCGCGATGGATGCCGTGATCAAGCCTTGGCCCAAATCCTCCCCGGCCGAGGACGCGACTTTGTCGGATCACGTGCGTGCGGCTGTGCCCAAGCCATCGCGCGAGCAAGCGCTCGCGGCGGTGCGCACGTTGATTGCCTATGCCGGAGATAATCCCGACCGCGAGGGGTTGCGCGATACGCCCAAGCGCGTCATCGACGCCTACGAGGAACTTTACAGCGGCTATCGCGAATGCCCGGTCGATGTGCTGGAACGCACTTTCAGCGAGATCGGCAGGTACGACGACTTCGTGCTTGTGCGCGACATCGCCTTCAACTCGCATTGCGAGCACCACATGATGCCGTTCACGGGCAAGGCTCACATCGCCTACAAGCCGGTAGACCGGGTGGTGGGTCTTTCCAAGCTCGCGCGCTTGGTCGACGTCTATGCGCGTCGGCTGCAGACGCAGGAACACATGACTTCGCAGATCGCGACCGCTATCGAGGAGATCCTGAAACCGCGCGGCATCGCGGTGATGATCGAGGCCGAGCACATGTGCATGGCGCTGCGGGGTGTGGAAAAGCCGGGCTCCTCTACGATTACGACCCAGTTTACCGGCAGTTTCCGCGACAGTCCCGACGATCAGGTCCGCTTTATTACAATGGTGCGCGGCGCCGATCGGTGAACGGTCTGGACGGCCTCTAGCACGATTGCCGCAGGTTACGCCGGCCGCCCGGGCGGGCGCGCGTCCCCGCGAAAGCTCGATACAATAGTGCGCTCGCGCCCTATGAAGATGAGCGATCGCCGGCGCTGCGGACGACAACGACTGGGATTTCAGACGAGGGTTTCTTGTCCGACCAACGTTCACCTTTCGCCGAGCGCGGCTCGATCGATGCGGTCGAGGAAGGCCGCGCCTTCGCTCCGAAATTCGATGCCGACGGGCTCGTCGTCTGCGTCGCCACCGATGCGCACTCGGGCGACGTGCTGATGGTCGCCCACATGAACGCAGAGGCGCTGCAGCAGACCATCGCGACCGGCGAGGCCTGGTACTTCAGCCGCTCGCGGGGAGCGCTGTGGCGTAAAGGGGAAGCCTCCGGCCACCGGCAGCACGTCATCGAAATGCGGATCGACTGCGATCAGGATGCGGTGTGGATCCGCGTCGAGCAAGAGGGCCCCGGCGCCTGCCACACCGGCCGGCGCTCGTGTTTCTATCGCGCGGTGCCGCTGGGCAGGCGCGGTGCGGTGAGTCTCGAATTTCGCGACGCCGAGCGGACATTTGATCCCAACGCGGTGTACGGAAAAACGGAATAGCGGCGCAAAGCGCCTCCGCGCCGTGGCGGTGTGCGACGCCCTCGACCTCAGGCAAGCCCCGCGGCCGTTGCGCGCGCGAGCAATTGACGTGCGCGCTCCAGGTGTGGTCGGTCGTACATCACTCCGTCGATGCCAACCGTGCCTCTGTCCGGATTGGCTTCGAACGCCGCGATCACCGTCCGGGCCTCGGCAAGCGCGGCCGCCGATGGCGTGAATACCTCGTTGATGATTGGCACCTGCGCCGGATGGATTGCCATTTTGCCGGTGAAGCCATCGCGCCGTGCCTCCTCACTTTCCTGGCGCAGCGCTGCGGCATTGCGGAAATCGACGGCGACAGTGTCGATAGCCTGCACCCGCGCCGCCGCCGCGCCGGCAAGACAGAGCGCGCGGGCCAACCGATAGGGATCGAGAAAACGGCCCTCGCCGTCGCGGTTTGTCTCGGCGCCGAGCTCAGCGGACAGATCCTCGGCACCCCAAGTTAGTCCCTCGAGCCGCGCGCTCGCCCCGCCATAAGTACCGGCGAGGAACAACGCCGTCGCAGTCTCGGTCGCGATCGCGACGATCCTGATCGACCCGTCAGGCAGGCCCGCGATCGCCTCACGCGCCGAAAGCTTTGCGTCCGCGCGAACGACGTCGGGACCGCCTTCCGCCTTGGGCAGCATGATCGCGTCAGGACGCGCTGGCACCACCGCGTCCAGGTCGGCGTCTGCAAATACCGTCGCAAATCCGTTGATCCGAACCAACAGGCGAGGGCGCTGCGCCACTTTGCCTGCTTCGCCGATGAAAGCCGCGGCGCGCATTCGCGCCTGCGCTTTGCCTTGGGCGGGAATGGAGTCTTCGAGGTCGACGATCAGCGCGTCGGCGCCGCAGGCCATCGCCTTATCGAGCTTTTTTGCATCGTCTGCCGGGACAAAAAGCAACGAGCGCATCAGCGCGGCCGCATGCGCATGAATACCTGGCGGCGACATTCCGCCACGAGCTTATTGTCCTGATTGTAGGCGCGGTGGTGGAACTCGACGATGCCGGCCCCCGGACGCGACGTCGATTCGCGCTTGCTGATGACTTCGGTGGTGGCATGCACTGTGTCGCCCTCGAACAGCGGGTGAGGAAACTTCACCTCGGTCATGCCGAGATTGGCGATGGTCGTGCCGACCGTGAGGTCGTTGACCATGATGCCGATCATCAGGCCGAGGGTGAACAGCGAATTCATCAGCGGCTGACCCCACTCCGTCTCCTGCTCGCAGAAATGGCGATCGATGTGCAGCGGCTGCGGGTTAAGGGTCATGTTGGAAAACAACATGTTGTCCATCTGCGTGACCGTGCGCGTGAGCGGATGCTCGTAAAGGTGGCCGACCACGAAGTCGTCGAAATAGATGCCGCCGCGTTTGTGGCGGCGCAGTTGCGTGTCTTGCGTCATGCCTTCCTCCCGTTCAGGCCGGTCGACCTCTTCTCGGCACGATGACCGGCACCGCCGTCAGCCAGCATCGGCTTTTGCGAAGATGCGGTCGCCCTGCAGGTCGATGATCTGCTTCGCTTTCGAGATCGCAAACGCAATCGCATCTTCCCGCCCCTGGTGCGTATCGGCGCGGATGAATCGGTGTTCCTTCACACCTTCCGGAGTGTCTTTCTCGATGATCCCGGCAGTCTGATAGACGCCGTTGTTCCGATAAGGGGTCGCGCGGATTCTGTAGCCCTTGTATTCCACAGCCGGCGCCGGCGCTTCCTCGCCCCCACCAAAGGCCCGCCCGGCGAGGCGGCTCCATGCCGCTTTGAGCTTCGAAAACATGAATCGTACCGATACCATCCACGCGCGGGATCACCGATCGATTATCGCGCGCCTGCGCCCGCATGTCGACCGCTCTCCGCGCTCGGCCTCCTCGGCGCACGCGAACTGAACCTTTGGCACGGTTGAGCTGAGTGCTGCCGCAAGGCGGCGGGCGCATGCCCGCTCAGTAACCGAACTGCTCGCGCAGTATCCGCTCGTCGAGGCTGTGACCCGGATCGAACAGCATCTGCATGGAGATGCTGTGGTCCATGTGAATGTCGACCGAACAGACCGAGCGAACCTCGTCATGGTCGGCGACGGCGGCGACCGGACGTTTCTCCGGCTCGAGCACCTCAACACGCACGCGCGCGCTGTCGGGCAGGAGCGCGCCGCGCCAGCGCCGCGGCCGAAACGGACTGATCGGGGTGAGCGCCATCAGCGGCGCGCTGATCGGAATGATCGGACCTTGAGCGGAGAGATTGTACGCGGTCGAGCCGGCCGGCGTGGCCACCAGCACGCCGTCAGCCACGAGCTCCCTGAGCCGCTCCTCGCCATCGACCAGGATGCGCAGCCGCGCCGCCTGGTAGGTCTGGCGATAGAGGAAGACGTCATTGAATGCATGAAACTCCACCGTATCGCCCTCGTTGTCGTGGGCGCACATGAGCAGTGGATGGATGACGGTGACGTGGGCCTTGGCGAGACGCGCCGGTAGCTGATCCGGGTGATACTCGTTCAAGAGAAATCCGACGGTGCCGCGGTGCATGCCGTAGATCGGCTTGCCCGTCGCCATGAACCGGTGCAGGGTCTGAAGCATAAGCCCGTCGCCGCCGAGTGCGACGATGACGTCGGCGGCCTCGGGCTGCGCGTTGCCGTAACGGGCAGTGAGCCGTTCGAATGCCTCACGCGCCTCAGCAATCGGGCTGGCGACGAACGCTATCCGCTCGTAGCTCGGGGTCGCGGGGCTCATCGCAGGCCTCTTCGTGGAGAAATGTGGACGCCTCGGTGTTGAGGCACGCGGCGGGCGCGGCGCCCGCAGCCGTAAGGTGGAGATATGGAGCGCGCGGTCTTCGTCTATACGACCTATCCATCCGTTGTCGAGGCGGAGCGGGCCGGACGCGCGCTGGTCGAGCAGAGCCTGTGCGCCTGCGTCAACATCTTACCGGGAATGATCTCACACTATTGGTGGCAAGGTGCCATCGAGCGCGGTGAGGAGGTGGTAATGATTGTCAAGACCCGTAGCTCGCTCGCCGAACGCCTCAGCACCGCAATCAAGGAAATGCACGCCTACACCACGCCGGCAATCCTGGTGATCCCGATCGAGAGCGTCGACCGCGGTTATCTCGACTGGCTCATGGCCGAGACCTCGCCGACGAAAGCCTGAATTGCTGGCAAAGGCTGTTCAGCGAGACGGCGCACCGTCTCATTCCGCCTTGATGTTGTGCTCGCGCGCCACGGGACCCCATGTCTGCATCTGTCCACGGAGGAAGCTGCGAAGCTCCTGGGGTCCGCTGAGGGTGAGCGATATCTGTTGAGTCTGCGTGAGCTGCGCGGCGATGCGCTCTTCACGTACGCAAGCCGCAAAGTCGCTGCCAAACCGATTAACCGCAGTCTCCGCCGTGCGGACCGGCGCAAACACGCCCCACCAAGCATACGCCTCGAAACCGGGAAAACCGCTCTCGCCGATAGTCGGCACGGCGCCAAGGGTCCGCGTGCGCGTTTTGCCGGTTTGAGCGACGGCCCGAAGAGTGCCGGCCTGGATTTCGGAATGGAAAGCCCGGTGCTGCCGATGACGAGATCGACGTGCCCCGCGATGGCGTCATTCATAGCCGGAGCGCCGCCACGATAAGGCACGTGCACCAGGCGAATGCCGGCACGCGTCGAGAGCTGTGCCATGGCAAGGTGCCCCACGCTGCCACTGCCGACCGATGCATAGCTGATCGTGTCGGGCTTGGCCTTGGCGGCGGCAATCACGTCGCTCAGGGTCTCGAAGGGCTTTTGCGTTTGCGTCAATAGCACGCCGGCATGGCTGGATGAGCCGCGCGATGACATCGGTCGATCCGCCCGGCGGATAGGCAACGACCAGCTTGATGGGGCCCGCGGGCCACCCGGTTTGGGCCTGCGCGTCGCCCGTAGCCAGCATCGCGGCCACGGCGCCAACCAATGTCAAATATCTGGTCACCCTAAGCACGCTGCTCCTCCTCGGCTCGTTTTGACGGCGTGATTAAGGTGCGCCGCCGCGAGGGTAGATGAAAATGTACATCGGCTCTACGCCCCGGTAGGCTTCCCTCCCAGAAGATCACCCTGTGCGACATGCATCCTAGATGAAGCCTGCGCCTTACGGTCCGTTTCCCTATTCGCCCATCATCCGCCGTCCGGGCCTGACCTGGCCAGGTGATGCCCATGTCGCGCTTTGGGTCATCCCCAATATCGAGTTCTTCTCGCTCATGGAGAAAGTGCCCACCGGCTCCAGCGGCCCTGGCACGCCGGTGCCCGACATCCCGTCATGGTCGGCGCGCGACTACGGCAACCGGGTAGGAGTATTCCGCCTCATGCAAGTGCTCGATCGCCACGGCATTCGCGCCACCGTGGCCCTCAACAGCGATGTCTGCGTCCAGCACCCCGAGATCATCGAAGAGGGTTGCACGCTCGGCTGGGAGTGGATGGGTCATTGCGAGAGTAACACGCGACGCCTCAACGAAGCGCAGCCGGGTGAGGAAAAGGCAATCATTAGCCGGGCGCTGGCGACTATCGCGCAAACCACCGGTGCGCGCCCAGTGGGCTGGCTAGGCTCCGGCCTGCAGGAGACCTGGAACACGCTCGACCTCTTGGCGGCGGAGGGTTGCGAGTATGTCTGCGATTGGACCAACGACGATCAGCCGTATGTCATGCGGCTCGACGGCGGCGGCAGGCTGATCTCGGTGCCCTACAGCCACGAGATCAACGACAAGCCGGTGTTCGAACGGTTCCACAGAACCGCAGATGAATTCCGCGAGATGATTTGCCGGCAATTCGACGTGCTCTACCGCGAGGGCGCGCAATCGGGTCGCGTCATGGCAATCGCGCTACACCCTTATCTCACCGGCGTACCGCATCGCATTGACGCCCTCGACGCGGCGCTCGGCTACATCTGCAATCACGCAAGGGTATGGAAAGCGACGGGTGCCGAGATCGCGCGACACTATCGCGCGCTGATCGCCAAGCAATAACGGAGTACACAATGGTCATGGGTCGATGGTCGCGAAAGGCGCTTGCAGCGCTGGCGGGCGCCGCGATGGCGCTGACTGCGCAGGCGAAGGCAGAAACGGTGACCGTCGGTCTGGTCGGCGCGGTCTCCTCGACGCATTGGCCGATTTATATCGGTCTTGCCAAGGGATATTTCGCCGCCGAGTCGTTGACGCCCGATCTGGTATTCATCCAGTCGAGCGCCGCGCTGGTCCAACAGCTCACCGCCGGTTCGATCGATTTGGCGTTGTCGACGGGGCTTGCCGATCCGATACGCGCTATCGACAAGGGTTCACCCATCGCCATTGTGCGGATCGAAATGCAAGCTCCGCCTTATGCGCTGCTCGCCAAGCCCTCCATCAAGCGCTGGCCCGATCTCAAGGGCAAGACCATTTCCATCGGCGGCCCGAAAGATATCACGCGAATTTATCTGGAGCGGATGGCGGTTCCTAACGGATTGAAAGCCGGCGATTACGATACCGTCTTTGCCGGCGCGACCTCGGCCCGATTCTCGGCGCTGCAAGCGGGTGCGGTGGATGCGGCGATCCTGCTGCCGCCGTTCAATTTCTATGCCGAGTCGGCAGGGTTCACCAATCTCGGCCTGACCATCGATTATGCCAAGGAGCTTCCGTTCACCGGCACCGTGGTCGCTCGCGCATGGGCGTCGGCGCGCAAGGCGACTCTCGACAAGGTGCTCTTGGTCAACAGCAAAAGCATGGCCTGGTTTTCCGATCCCGCAAATCGCGCCGAGGCCATCAGAATCATGGTCGAGGCAAGCAAGCTCAAAGAGGAGGATGTCGCGAAATCCTACGACTTCCTGCACAAGAACGAGTTCTTTGAAAACACCGGCAGGATTTCGAAAACGAGGATGGGCGCGCTGCTCACCGCGCTCAAAAGCCTCGGCGATATCGAGGGGCCGATAAATATTGAGCGCTTTGTACTTCCGGGTGTCGCTCAGCTGACAGATTGATCCGGGGTAGCCGCATCGAGGGATGGGTTGTGCAGCGCGCAGCGGAACCGCGCCCCCGGCCGGCAATCGGATTGCCGCGCATCTATGTTGCCGGCGCCATTTCCGTGCTTTGCGGACTGATGCTCTGGGAGATCGCGAGCCGGCTTGTCGTCGCCAACGCGCTGTTTCTTGCCGCGCCCTCGCAGATCTTCGCTGCGATCGTGACGCTCGCCGAGAGCGGAGAACTGTGGCGGCACATGTCGATCAGCGCGGTCGAGTTCGCGCTCGGCTATGCGATCGCGAGCTTATTGGGCGTGGTGATCGGCTTTGCCATGGCCGAAAGCCCCACCATGAAGCGCGTGCTGCAGCCGTGGATCTCGGGCCTCTACGCAACGCCGACCATCGCGCTCGCCCCGTTGTTCATACTTTGGCTCGGGATCGGCATCTGGTCGAAGGTGCTGGTGGTCATTTTTCTGGTGCTGTTTCCAGTCACCATCAATACCGAGGCCGGCCTGCGCACGACGAGCGAACGGCTGATCGAGATGCTGCGCTCGTTTGGCGCCAGCCCGCGCCAGATTTTCTTCAAGGTGTCGCTGCCGTCAGCGGTGCCGTTCATCCTCGCAGGGCTCAAGCTTGGCATCGGACGCGGACTGATCGGGGTCGTAGTCGCGGAACTGTTCGGCTCACGCGCCGGGCTCGGGCGATTGATCGCCCAATCGGCGGATTCCTTCAACATGCCGGACCTGTTTGCGGGCGTGATCGTTCTCGCAGCCGCCGGAATCACGCTGACCGCGGGTTTCGGCTGGCTCGAAAACCGGCTCGTGCCCTGGACCAAGGACTAGAGCCGCGTGGCGCAAAAGCTGCAGATCTCGCATCTCGGCAAGTCGTTCGGCGAATTGCGAGCGCTGCAAGACATTAACCTGGCCGTCGAACGCGGCGAGTTCATTGCCGTCGTGGGACCCTCCGGCTGTGGCAAGACCACTTTTCTGAGGATCGTGGCCGGGCTCGAACCGGCAAGTGCCGGCGAGGTCAGGCTCGACGGGCGGGCGATCAGCGGACCGGGCGGCGACCGCGGTTTCGTGTTCCAGACCGACAATCTCTTGCCTTGGCGCACGGTGTTCGCAAACGCGATCATCGGGCGGGAGGTGGCGGGCCAGGTCGGCCCGGCCGAACGGCAGCGCACCCTGGAGCTCTTGAGGCTCGTCGGCCTTGAGGGATTTGAAAATTACCATCCGCGCCAGCTGTCGGGGGGCATGCGCCAGCGGGTCAATCTTGCGCGGGCGCTGGCCATCGACCCGCAAATCCTGCTGATGGACGAGCCGTTCTCCTCGCTCGACGCGCAGACCAGGGAGATCATGCAGACGGAGCTCATGCGCATCTGGGAAGCTGGTCGTAAGACCGTCTTGTTCGTGACCCATCAGATCGACGAGGCGGTGTTTCTGGCCGACCGTGTACTCGTCTTTGCGCGCCGGCCGGGTCGGCTGCGGGAAAGCGTCGCCGTCGAGTTGCCGCGGCCTCGCACGCTAGCCATTAAACGCACGGCCGAATTCATACGTTACGTGGATCATATTTGGCGGCTGATCGAGGATGACGTGCGTGCCAGCGTGATCGAGGAGAAGGTGTGACATTTCGTCGGCCGGCAAATGGCGCTCCTCCCGCGGTGTCGTGTTGCATGGAAGGTGCTGGCGTGCTTCACCGCAACGCAAGGCTGGATGACAATTTTGGGCGCACACGCGTAAGAAGGGCGCAAATGACCGAGAACCGCATCACCCGACGGGAAATTTCAATGGTGTTCGCCGCGTCGGCTGCGGCCGCCGGAGCGCTGCCGATATGGGCGCACGCCCAGCAGACTTATCCCAGCCGCCCGGTTCGCTTCGTCCTGCCGTTTGCCGCGGCGGGGGTGGCTGACATCACGGCGCGCGTGGCGGCGGAGAAGCTTGGCGATAAGCTCGGACAGCGGTTCGTGGTGGAAAATCAACCGGGACCAGGCGGCATTGCGGCGGCGCGCGCGGTGCTCTCGCAGGCATCCGACGGTTACACGATCGGTCTCGTCACGAACGGCACATCGATCAGCGCGGCAATCTACAAGGCGCTTCCGTTCGATCCCGTGAAGGACTTCGCCACAATCTCGACCATCGGCGCGTTCGATCTCGTCTTCGCTACCGGCGCGGATTCCGAATTCAAGGCACTCCAAGACTTCATCAAGGCTTCGCGCGCGCAACCGGGCAAGCTCAATGTCGGCACCATCAATGTTGGAGGCACGCAGAACCTTGCCGCCGAGCTGCTTAAGGCCTCCGCGGGACTTAACTTCCAGATCGTTCCCTACCGCGGCACACCCGATGTCATCGTCGCTCTCATGCGCAACGACGTGCAGCTCATGGTCGATTTTTATGCCCCAATGAAATCCACCCTGCTGGACAATAAAATTCGCGCGGTCGCCACGACCGGCAAGGAGCGCTCTCCGTTCTTCACCGACGTGCCCACGGTCGCGGAAGCCGGCGTGCCGGGCTATGAGGTGGTGTCTTGGAATGGCGTGTTTGCTCCGCGCGGCACGCCGACGGAGATCATCGATCTTTTGAATAGAGCCATCCGCGAGATGGTGGCCAATCCGGAAGTGAAGCAGCGCTACGCCGAGCTGGGCATCGAAGCCAAGGCCAGCACGCCCGAGGAATTGAAGGCTCGCCTTAGCGCAGATATCGGCAAATGGGCCGCTGTGATCGAGCGCGCCGGAATTCCGAAGCAGTAGGATCCCTCCTGCAAAATGCGCGTTAGGCGGTCGACTTTGCGCGACCGCCGCGGCACGCGCGCTGCTTCAAGATGAGAAGGAGAGAGCTAGCCCGCCGTTCACGATGCCGCCTATGTGAGCGCCTTCACATTCCGGGCCACGCGCGACCGTTACTCTCGCTGCGGTGGCATCCACAGATGGAGGCTGGCAGTGACCCCCCTAAGCAAGCGATTGCTCGAGCGCGCCAATGCGATGCTCTTGGGCCTCCTATGGAGCGCACTTGCGGTCTGTGTAATCGCCGCGCTTTCTTACGACGTCGTCTATTGGTTGGATGCCTGGTGATCTAGGACGCGGCGGCCTGCGGGTCCAATCATGGGAATCGTTCGGCGGAGACAGCTCATCTGTTTTCGGCCGTGAGCGGCGCGTTTTTGTCGAGGCGGCGCAGCACCTCGTCACGAGGCGCATCGGGCACCTCGAGGAGCACGCGCGTGATTCCCGCCTCTCGATACGGCGCGAGGGCTGCCGTGTCGGCCGGGACATTGAAGACCGTAATCGACAGCGACTTGGGGTCGCGTCCGGCCGCGACAGCTGCTTGGCGCAGCCGCGCCGCCGCGCTCTTAGGTTCCCAATCCCCGCGGGGGCGCGGGAACCAGCCGTCGCAGAATTCGATAACTCGGCGGACCGTATGCTCGCTCTCTCCGCCGAGCAGGACGGGCGGATGTGGCTTCTGCTTGGGCTTGGGGTAAAGCCAGACCGGATCGAAATTGACGAACCGGCCGTGAAATTCGGCTTGCTCTTGCGTCCAAAGCGCCTTCATGGCCAGGACACGTTCACGCAGCAGCTTGAAACGCGTCTCGTAGCGGGCGCCGTGATTCTCCATTTCTTCGACGTTCCAGCCTCCGCCGATGGCGAAAATGAAGCGACCACCCGACAGCTGGTCGAGGCTCGCCACTGACTTGGCGGTGATGATGGGATCGCGCTGGGGCAGGAGCGCAATGCCGGTGCCGAGCTTGAGTTTGCGCGTTGCCGCCGCCGCGAATGACAGGGCTACGAATGGATCGTGGGTATGCGAATAGCGCTTCGGCAGTTCGCCGCCGCCCGCGAACGGGGTACGACGGCTCACCGGGATGTGCGTGTGTTCGCATACGAAGAGGGACTCGAAGCCGCGCGCCTCGAGCTCGCGCGCCAATTCGTCGATCGCAATGCCGTAATCCGTCGGAAAATAGAACGCACCAATCAGCATGGCGGTCCGCCTGCGACGCACCGCGTCGCAGATGGCGCCGCGGACGCGAACCTATAACACGCCTTCGCATCGCCTGTCGTGCGTCGGAAACCTCACGCGCCGCTGAGGGCAACCGTTGTCCAACGGCGATCGGAGCTGAACCGGAAAAAGCCTCAGCACGCCCGCTTAACTTAGCTTGTCACGTCGGCAATCAGGTTTCCCCAGCTTGTCGTCCGCTCAATCCGCACTGCGATGACCGGATAGGTGGCTATCTCCATTGCACGAAGTTGCGGGTAACGCGAACGCAGCAGCGCCTGCGCGTCCTGGTGTTCTGGCCCTTCGTTCAGGATTTCGGCGTGCCCGCGCAGCATGACCCAACCGAGCCGCGCCCAGTCGTCCTCGTAGCGATCGACGATGACCGCGACTGCCTGGTTCTCGGTGATGTTTCTCAGCCGTTTGAGCGCCGTGACCGGTCCTCGCTTCGGTTTTTCGTCGATGGCCACGTAAAGCGAACTGCCCGCGAGCGCAAAGCAGACCGGTACGACGTGAGGAAGTGCGCGCCTGTCCGCGGTGGCGAGATGGGCAACCCGTTGCTGGACCAGAAATCGGCGTTCGGCCTCCGACAGCATGAACGGCCTCAGGGCTTAGCCCTTCCGAGGAGCGGCGAAGAGTGTGTCGCGAGAGGTGAACCGCCTCCTCGCGCCGGCGGGCCGGGTCACATCTGGCAACTCCCCAAAGCGGCGCGCGAAGAGCCATTGGTGCCGGGTGAGAGATTTGAACTCCCGACCAACGGTTTACAAAACCGCTGCTCTACCGCTGAGCTAACCCGGCAAATCAATGAGTTACAGAGGAAGAGCTCACGCTCTATCTTAACCGCGTCGCGGCGTGCTCTTGCAATAACAGAAGAGGGCCCACAGAGCCACTTCCTGATAATCAAAGTGGGCTTCTAGGCTCCTTCACGCGCCGAGTTGGGCCCCGAAAAAATTTGGTGGAACCTCCGGGGCGGTTGGCCGTTCACATGATGGGACGAGCTCTATGACCCTCTGAGCTCGTTCGTCCCAGAACTTTAAGCCCCGCCACAGGCGGGGTTTTTCTTTGCGCTCCTCATGGTCGCCGCTAGGCCGCTAGGTGATCCCGATCCCTCGGTTATGGGCGAGCCCGGCACGTGGGCAGCCAGGTCTCAGGCGGTATGACCCGGATCGAGCGGGAAGGGCGTTTGCAGCCGATGGTCCTGCGTCATCAGATCGGTGCTGGGCCGCTCCTTCTGGCCGCGCCAGCCCAGACGTGCCTGCGCGACGTCATCCTCGCTCGGCCGCCCCTCTTCGCGGGCTTGGCGGATTTTGGCCTTCTCGCGAATGCTTTGCGCCATAGCGGCCCTCGTGTGCTTCGATGAAGTGAGATCCAGCCCAATTATACCGCGCAGGTAGGAGGGCGGACAGGCGCCGGAACGCAATCTCCACGGATTTCCGCTCGCCGCTTGTGCGGCGCGGTTCCTTGCCTAGATATGTTGCAGTGTCGCGTCCCTCCCAGCCCCCTGCGATACGCGACATGAAGAAGCCCCGGCTGCGTTAGGTTCGCCGGGGCTTTGATTTGTCTATGCGGTTGCCGATGCCGGCCGGGAGGCAGGCTTCACCTCTGGCTCAACTGACGTCCAGATGCTGATGTGGCGTGTCTCAGGCATGAGGAAGAGGCTGAGCACAAGGCACACCGCGGGGACCAAGATCGGATAGAGCAAGGCGTAGCCGAGGCTGCCCGTAGCAGCGAAAGCCGCCGATGTGACGAAGGGCACCAATCCGCCGCCCCAGCCGTTCCCGATGTGATACGGCACGGACACCGATGTGTAGCGAATCCG
>Ga0126369_10001638_pt1 | contig 15636 bp, 10 predicted proteins | sample PanSoiMetaPlot_1_FD_109646 | JGI IMG/M metagenome (GOLD analysis project Ga0126369, IMG submission 109646) | Tropical forest soil microbial communities from Panama - MetaG Plot_1 | ecosystem: Environmental > Terrestrial > Soil > Tropical forest > Bulk soil | place: Panama | collected 2016-02-17 | reverse complement strand
GTCGAGCAGTTACGCGCGCGGCTGCGCGCGAGCATGCCCGAGTACATGGTCCCCGCCCACTTCGTACGCCTCGATGCGCTACCGCTCACCAAAAACGGCAAACTCGATCGCAAAGCACTGCCGGTACCTAGTGTGAGAGAGGTGGCGCGCGCCGTCGCGGCTGCACCTCGAACACCAACTGAACACGTGGTCCTGGGAGTGTTCCGCGCCGTGCTTGACCGCACGGATTTCGGCATCTTCGACAACTTCTTCGACCTTGGCGGCCATTCGCTCACGGCGGCGCGGATCATGTCGAAGCTGCGTGCGGCATCGGGCCGCGATTTGCCGCTGCGCGTCCTATTCGAGCGACAGACCGTTTCAGCGTTGGCGGAGGCGATCGATGCCCTAGGGTGGTTGGCAAGCACCAGGCGACCAGCCGCCGTCGCTGGCAACAGGATCGAGATCGAACTGTGAGCGTACCAGCCCTTCTCGCGGAGTTGCGCAGTCGCGATATCGAGCTCTGGGCCGACGGTGACCGGCTGCGATGCAGTGCTCCATCCGGAGCGCTGACGTCCGACCTGCGCGATCAACTGCAGCTGCGCAAAGGCGATATCTTGGAATTCCTGCGCTCGGGCGACGTGCTTGCCCAGCAGCAGCGGGCGATCGTGCCGCTACAGCCGCGCGGGCGGCGCATTCCCATCTTTGCCGTGCCCGGGCACAACGGCGACGTCTTTTGCTACCGTGCCCTCGCGCAGCATCTCGGCGCCGATCAGCCCTTCTACGGGCTCCAGCCCCCCGGCCTCGATGGACACAGCGAACCGCTCGCGCGCATCGAGGACCTCGCCGCCTACCTCGCCGCGCAGATCCGCGTCTTCCGGCCGAACGGCCCGTACATCGTCGCTGGATACTGCACCGGAGGCACGATCGCTTTCGAGCTCGCGCGACAACTCCGAGGGCGCGCGATGGTCAGCATTCTCGCGTTGTTCGGCGCCGCTTATCCGACCTCGTACCGGTTCCTGCCGCAACTGCGGCAGCGCCTCGGTGATCACGCGCAGCGCATGGTCAAGCATACCCGTGCGCTCGCATCGCTATCGCGCGCGGACCGTCGCTTGTACATCGGCGAGAAACTGCGCCGGCGCAAGGAGCTGCGCGCCGCTGAGCGTCATGCTGAGCAGGATCCAGTGCTCCTCCTGCGCGCCCGAGTCGAGGACATAACGATCAAAGCGGCGCGCCGCTACACGCCCGGCCATTTTGGCGGCCGCGTCAGCCTGTTCATGCCGAGCCGGAAATGGCTGCAGTCCGGGGACGAACCGCTGCGCTGGCGATCGGTGGCGCAGGACACCGAGGAATATTTCGGCCCGGACGGCTGCGACGGCGACCTCATGCTCCGCGAGCCGAGTGCACTGACGTTTGCCGAGCTGTTCAGGCAATGCCGCGAAAAGCACGGCATGGAAGAGACTGCATGACGACGTCGACAGGGATTCCGCAGAACCCGGCGAGCAGTGCCGCAACTGCCAAGCCCATCGATCGCGCCGGCGGTATCGATCGCAGGCGCTGGAGCAGTCTCGGTCGCCGCGCCTACGCCCGCGAGTACCTCGACCCGCTAAAGCCGGTGATCGTGCTGGGTGCGATCGATCACTGGCCGGCGCTCGGCAAGTGGACGCCGGCGTTTTTCCGGGAGCGCTACGGATCGCTCGAGGTCACGGTCGACGGCAAGGCCTGGAAGCTTGGCCCGCTGATTGACCGGATTCTCGCCTCCACGCCCGAGAACCCCGCACCCTACCTGCGGAATCAGCTCATTGCGAGCTGGCCCGGGGAGCTCTCGTCCGACATCTCGCCCATGCCGGAGTGCACCCGCCCGAACTACCTCGAAAGCCGCCTGTTTCCCTCCCGTGAACCGCTGACCTATGTGGAGGCCTACATAGGCGGCGCCGGCGCGGCGTTCCCGTGCCTGCACTACGACAACCTGCACACTCACGCCTTCCTGATGCAGCTCTACGGTGCGAAGGAATACCTCGTCTTCCCCCCCGATCAGTCCCGCTTCCTGTACCCGCTCGCCGGCATCGAGGCCAACAAATCGGCCATCCCGGACATCGAGAACGTCGACCTGAATCGGTTCCCGCTGTTCGCGCGGGCCGAGGGAGTGCGCTTTGAGCTGCATCCGGGCGAAACGCTATTCGTTCCGGCGAGCTGGTGGCATACCGCCCGCATATTGAGCGCGTCGATCACGGTGTCGATCAACGGGGTGAATGCCGCCAACTTCTCCGAATTCCGACGCGATTTCTGCCCGATTGTCGCGCGCAGGTCCGGGCTCAAGGCCGCTCTGATCGCACCCTACCTCTCGGTCCTCGGGGTGTTTCTCTCGTGCTTTGGTGGTGACTGAAGCGCCTCACTGCCGGTGAGCTACGAGCTCAGCGCCGTGCGCGCTACTAGCTAACGCCTTCCAGCGGCGTCAGCGAAACCTCCTGCCACGTCGCGCCTCTGATGATGCGGTCGTGGATCACCGAGCTTGGCAATCCAAATGGGGAGTGGTAGTTGGCGAGCTTGAAATAGACGCCCTGGCCCGCGTAGAGCGTCGGGCCGGGATGGTCCAGCTTCAGCGCCCCGTTCACCCATGCCTTGAAGAAACCATCGCTGCTCGAGGACCACCTCACGTTGTAGACGAAGTCGTACCAGACGTTTCGCACGATCGGGCCGATTGGCGCCTTGAACTCGATCGGACTGCTGAACGACCCGCCGTAGCCTCGAAAGTTGAGGCCGGTGGGGCGATCCGGAAAAGGCTGCGTCGCAGGCATCGCATCGACGTTGAAGTTCGCCTGCCCTGGGCCGGCAGTGGTGTTGTGGAAGTCGAAGACGACCGCGAAATCGCCGGCGGGCGGATCGATGTAGTCGGTAGGAAACAGAATCGAGTGGGCCCACCAGTGCTCCCGACCCTCAAAGCCGTCGGTGGTCGGTTGGTCGGACGTCAGGTCGCAGCGTTCTGAATCGCCGCTGCCGAAAAGGTTGTTATCGCCTGGCTCGGTGTGGAGGCGGACTGCTGTCGGCCCGTCGCGCCCGATATTCACGAGCGTGGCACGACTTGGTGCCGCAGCCTGCAAGACCAGGCCGCCTTCAGTTACGGAGCTCGCGAACGTAACGAACAACGCGGGTGGCGCCTTGACCTCTATCCGGAACGGGTCGCTTATCGTGATCGTCATCAACGCCTCCGCGTGTGCTTGACCTTCATCGCTAGCACGTCGCCATCAATCGGCTGCGAGCCGGAGGCAGCGATGCCGTCGCGCACCCGGCGACCGGGCGATCTGAAATCGCATGGCGCTATCACTGCACGCCTTCCAGCGGCGTCAGCGAAACGTCCTGCCACGTCGTGCCCCTGATGATGCGGTCGTGGACCACCGAACTCGGCAAACCGAATGGGGAGTGATAGTTGGCGAGTTTCAGGTAGACACCCTGGTCGGTGTAGAGCGTCGGGCCGACGTGGTTCAGCTTGAGCACCCCGTTCACCCAGGCCTTGAAAAAGCCATCGCTGCCCGAGGACCATTTCACGTGGTAGACGAAGTCGTACCAGACGTTTCGGGCGACCGGGCCGATGTAGGAATTGAACTCGACCGGAGTGCTCGCCGAGCCGCCATAACCACGAAACCAGAGTCCCGTTCGGCGATCTGCGAAGGGCTGCGTCGCCGGCATCGCATCGACGTGGAAGTTCGCCTGCCCTGGACCGGCAGTGGTGTTGTGGAAGTCGAACACGACCCCCCAACCGCCATCCGCGGAGGGCGGATCGACGTAGTCGGAGGGGAACAGGATCGAGTGGGCCCACCAGTGCTCCTGGCCCTGGAAGCCGTCGGTCAGCAACTGCGACAGGCTGAGGTCGTCGCGTTCGGAGTCGCCGCTGCCGGCGACGTTGTTGTCGCCCGATTCGGTGTGGAGACGGACGCCCGTTGCTCCGTCGCGCGCGACATTCACCAGCGTGGCGCGGCCGGGAACTTTCGCCTGCTCCGAAAAACCGCAGTCGGTCGGTGACTTCGCGAAGGTGCACGAGAACTTCACCGTGGAGGGAATCGACATCGGCGGCGTCGGCGTGGCTGTCGACGTCGGCGTTTGAGTCAACGTCGGGGGAGTGGCCGTCGGCGTCGGCGCAGAGGTGGCTGTCGGCGTCGGCGCGGGAGTGGCCGTCGGCACTGGCGCGGGGGTAGATGTCGACGTTGGCGTTTGGGTCGGCGTCAGCGTTTGAGTCGGCGTCGGCGCGGGAGTGGCCGTCGGCATTGGCACGGGAGCGGCTGTCGACGTTGGCGTTTGAGTCGGCGTCGGCGCGGGAGTGGCCGCCGGCGTTGGTGCGGGAGTGGCCGTCGGCATTGGCGCGGGTGTAGATGTCGACGTCGGTGTTTGGGTCGGCGTCGGCACTTGACTTGGCCTCCGCGCGAGGGTGTTCGACGCGACGCTGATGCCACCGCCGTTGGCGATCGTGAGGGTCTTGTCGTTGACGTTCACGGTCCAACCGGAGTTCGTCTTGATTGCGCTCGCTGTAGCGGCCGTGCAGCCCACGTTGAGCAGCACGATGAAATCCGTGGCGGCCAGCGCCGCGGTGGAATAGAACATACCGTGCCACTCCCGCGGCATATTCGCGCCGGCGGGGTCGGCGCTGAACCGGTCAGTCTGCGTGAATCGGTTCGGTGGCCCGGCGAGGATATCGACGCACAGCCGCTGTCCGTCGTTGTTGATCGATATCTTGCTCCCCGAGGTCACGTTCATGATGTTCTTGGAATGGATGTTCCATTCCCATTGCCGGGGAATGTCCGAGGCGAGCGTGTCGTGCACCACGACCAGGTTGGGATGCAGGTAGGTGAGCGAGCGCTTGGCTCGCTTGAGCGCGCCGCCGTAGGCGGCCGTCGCGTCGCCGTACACGATGTCGTAATCGGGCATCGACACGTAATCTGTGATCGTGCCGCGGCCGATCTGCCCTCCTTGCTCGTAGATCACTTGGCCTTTGCCGCCGTCGTAGGTGATCGCGTTGTGCGCTCTGGTCTGCTTGTACCAATTCCACCAGTGCGGCGTCTTGTAGCCGTCGTAGTAGCCCGAGTCGATCGCCAGCGCCTTGCCCCCGGCGTTGATAACGAAGCTGTTCTGGTCGGCGTGGCTGTGGTCGAAGGAGCCGAAGGGGCTGCTCTTGAAATACACCGAGGTACGGCTCGGATCTCCCAGATCGCTGTGCATCGCCATCCAGCCGATCGAGAGGAAAATCGCGGCGTTCGGCGTGCCCGCGGGATACGAGGCCGAGGTGAAGTCGGCCGGTGGCGCGAGCAGGAACTCCGGCCGCGATTGGTCCTCGCCCTTGAGCTGCGAGGCGTACCAGCGGCCGAGCGGTGTCGGCGCGAAGTATGTGTAGGCCTTGCCGACGCGCGCCCACTGCTCGCGGGGTGCCGTTTCGCCGCCGTCGCCGAAGTTGCCGAGCGGGGTGCCCGGCGGGATGAAGTAGGCGATGTATCGCGCCCAGTTGCGTACCCAGGCCTTTTGCGCGAGGTCGACCCCGACCGTCCAGCGCAGGATGTTCCAAGCGACGAGCGAGTCGCCGACGTCCCAAAAGCTTTCCGCCGTGCCGTTGGCAAAGCCGCCGTCCTCGCCGCCCCAGGGGCTGGTCCAGCTGGCGGCAAGCGGCACTGCGTATTTCACCCACTTCTGCGCGTCGCCTAGGTCGCCGGCGAGCAGCGTCGAGATGGCCGCGAGCAGCGTGAGCGTGTGGTTGCCTTGCGAGTCGAAGGGGTGTACGCCCACGCGCCAGCGCTGGCCGACGACATCGTTGTACATGTCGCCCGCACGGAGCCACAGCGAAGCGAGCAACTGGTTCTTCTGCGTCGAATCGAGCCGCGGCGAAAGCCAGTCGTATGCGAGCGCAAGCGTCCAGGCGATGAGGCTCGAGGCCTCGTCGACGTTCGCGTAGGACGTGGTGCCGCGCGGGTCCCAGGCGGCGAGATTAAGCGCGCGGCGCAGCGCATCGGCGTAGTAGGGTTCCCTTTGCGTGGCGACGTAGGCGAGCAGCGCATTCAGCGTTTGCTCGACCTCGTTGATCACTTCCGTCGTGATCAAGTCCTTCGAAGGATCGATCGGCTGGGGCGTGAGAGGCGCATTGAGCTTGCCATCCACCTGAGCAAGCAGCGATGCAAGCCCGGTCGGCCGCTGGGCGAACATCATCGCCAGGGTCGCCGCGTCGGGCAGTCCGCGCGGGCGTGGCTTGGCCGCGGCCCGGCTGTAGAGCGTGTTTCCGTCAGGAACGAGGAACGGGTTGGCGCCCGGGTCCACCGTGAATCGGCGCGTCCGGCTGGTCTGTGTCCCGTTCGCATTGGTGGCCTGCACTCGCCATGTGTAGTTGCCCGGCGGCAACACCTCGTCCCAGTTCATCCAGTTCTGGTCGAGGACGCGCGTCTTTACCTGTCCACCCGGGTAGGTGAGGGTGACGAGGTATTGGGCGTCGGAGCTCAGGTCGGGCCAGCTGAAATCGGGCGGGCTTTGCTCGACCCGCGCGCAGTCGGCGGGCCGCACGGGCGCCGCAAGTGCGTCGCTCGTCATCATCCAGTCCGACGCCGTGCCCTTCACGCATGTCGCCGCTTGGGATGCAAACGGCAAGCCCGCGGCCAGAAGGAGCGCGCCGAAGGCCGCGCTCCGGGCGACGTTCGTGCGCTTGCCGGGGCGCGAGAAACCGCGAGCGATTCCTCCTGAGTCAACGGTTGCGAAGGATGCCGAGCACGAACTGCGGGCAGCAGGCAAAAAAGCGCCGAGACGCATTATTTGAACTCCCTCCTCGAAAGCGCAGCGTTGTCAAGCCGAAAGGCCTAGGTCGCATAGCGCGACGGGCCTTGGTGAATTGTTCTTGGCACTCAATGGCGGCCTGGGCCGCTTGCCTATGACATTAGCATTTGGTCGCCCGCCGTCAAACCGCGCGCGCCTCATCAGCACAAATTTTTCGCAGTCCTGGTTCGCGAGCGCCTTTGGACACTGTCTCGCTTCGAAGTGGCGCGTCCGGAGTGCGGCAATCGTGGGAACGAGCCCTCTTCAAGCAATTGGTGCAGCAAAGCGTTGTTTTCTGAGCAGATGCCGCTTACCTAGGCCATACGCCAGGTCGTTCCGGGGATCGTCGGCACGCGGCCTCTGTCGTTGAAGTGAGACAGGAGCCTGGATCGGGCCAAGACGGGTTGATGAGATCCGATCCCACCGTCGACATCGACGATGCAAGGGCCAAGCAATACAAACCGGCCGCCTAGACATTGGACCGCTCGAGTCGAAAATTTTTACAGCCTGCCGCTGGCCTGCTGACGAGGAGTTCTCGTTAAGGGTCGTTTCAGCGGTTCACTCAATGCCAAAGACCTTGGCCGAACCGGCGTCAAGCGTGTGCTGATAGAACGCTCTTCAGGGTAAACCTCCCCGCTCTTTTACGGCCCGACCTGAGAGGGCCTAGCCCAGGACGGGCTCGAGGCCGCGGCGGCCAATGTCCTGAAAGCAAATCACTTAGAGCTGCCGAATGCACTCAACCATATCGTCTTCGCCTAGGAGAGCGACCCGAGGCGCATTGACAGCGAGGGCCATTGTTCAGCTGCGAGGGCGGTTCGCGAAGATCGGGCACCCATCGAGTCCCGATCCGTCAATTGACCTGGGTGCGGAATTTTCGATGACAACATTTGTTCGATGGCTACCCGTAGAAATTCGGATGACCCTTGACACTGGAGAGCCTAAACTTCTTACCAGGAGGATTTCCGGGGGGGGCTCGGGGATCTTGACCTGATCCCGTGTGTTCTGCGTTTCGCCACGCCAGGCGACCAGAAGGTGGATTCATGGGTAGCTCGCCATGAGGATTCTCATCGCTGACGACCATCCGGTCGTGCGGCAGGGCCTGAAGCAGATCCTTTCCTCAGATCTAGAGGCGGCGGTTGTCGGTGAAGCAACGACCGGGGACGAGGCGCTCGAGCTGGCCCGCAGGCTCGAGTGGGATCTCGCCATCGTCGACTTCTCCATGCCGGGTCGAAACGGGTTCGATCTGCTCGGCGACCTGAAACGGGAGTTTCCGGATCGGCCCGTGCTCATCCTGAGCATGCACGCCGAAAGCCTACATGCCTCCCGTGTGTTGAGGGCGGGAGGCGCGGGCTACGTCAGCAAGGAGACCGCGCCGCAGGAGTTGACCAAAGCCATCAGGAAAGTCGCCAGCGGCGGCAGGTATGTCAGTGCGTCGCTGGCCGAGATTCTCGCATTTGAACTGTCGAGCGATGTGCGACAGCCGCCGCACGAGAGGTTGTCGGACCGCGAGTATCGCGTCATGTGGCTGCTCGCCACCGGCAAGCAGATCAACGAGATCGCGACTGAGATGCAACTGCGCCCGACGACGGTGAGCACGTATCGCGCGCGCATCTTCAGGAAGCTCGGGCTCGGCAGCACTGCGGAGCTGGTACGCTACGCCATCCGACAGCATCTCGTGGCGTGATTCCAACCCGGCCGCTCCGCGATCGTGCTCTTGGACGACTCTGAAGCGCTGCTGCCGCCAACCACGTTTCCCCGGCGTGTGATCGTATGAGCCGTTCTTCTCGGCAAGCCCGGCTGTGCCCGTCGCCGATCAGGGCGGATGGCCGAGGGGCTGACTCCCGCGGAACGCCTCCAGGTTTCAGCTGCGTGCCTTTCCACAGCGAGCTTGGCCGAGCGGTGCCGAGCCCGGCATCCTTAGGACGTCAGCCGCGTTCGGAGCCACAAAAGCTTGGATTCTCACGGGGTTATTTGCCTGTGATCCACCACGAAGGGCAGCAGCCATGCGCCCTTTGGGCTATGTCGTGACCGCATTTGCGTTACCGGAGCTGTGCTAAACGGAACGACAAGCGGAAGAGATCATCGCCATCGGCGCTGTAAAGGATTCAGTCAACCGATCTGAACAGGCGGCGGTCTTGGCGCGCGTCTCATCATCGCGCGCGGCCTGCTTGGGTGTCGGCGCGTAGGGCGGAGGTCCCTTGAGCGGACCGTGGAAGGGCCAGCGGAGTCGTCGATGAGCGACGCTTCAAAGCTCGACATCTTTCTGGTCGGCGACGAACCGACGAGCAGGTACGCGCTGAAAGAGATCCTGGAGACGCCGGAGCAGGGTGTCCTGCCGGCGCAATCCGCCGATGAAGCTTTGCGGTATGCGGGCGCTGAGGAACGCCTGCGGCGGTCCGAGGAACAGTTGCGCAGGCTCGCGGGTCATCTCATCTCGGTGCGCGAGGAGGAGCGAAGGCATATCGCGCGCGAGATCCACGACGAACTCGGTCAGGTGTTGACCGGACTGAAGATGGACGTGACATGGCTCGCCAGGCGGCTGAATGACGACCAGAGACTACTCCTCGAGAAAACCGACTCGATGTCCCGACTGATCGACGCCGCGTTCGTGACGGTACGCAGGATTGCTACCGGCCTCCGTCCCGAGGTGCTCGACAACATGGGCCTCGTCGCAGCAGTCGACTGGCAGGCGAAGGAATTCCAGAAGCGCACCGGAATCCGTTGTCGGGTGGAGTTGCCCCCGGAGAGCGTGAAGCTGGATTTGAACGCGTCCACGACTGCCTTCCGAATCTTCCAGGAAATCCTGACGAACGTGGCGCGGCATGCCCGCGCCACGAGGGTCGACATTTGCTTGGGAGTCTCGAAGGACCGCCTCACCCTCGAAGTCGCCGACAACGGCGTCGGCATCTCCGACGGCGAAGTGGATGGAAAGAAATCTCTTGGTCTGCTCGGCATGCGCGAGCGCGCGCTGCTCGTGGGCGGAGAAGTCAACATCAGCGGCGCGCCGGGTCAGGGAACCAAGGTCACCATGTCGCTTCCGATATGAAGCAGCGCCATGAGGATCCTTATCGCGGATGATCATCCCATCGTGCGGCGCGGCCTGCGGCAGATGTTTGCCGAAGAGCCGGACCTGATCGTTGTCGCCGAGGCGCGCGACGGGCGGGAGCTCCTCGATCTGGCGAAGCGCGTTGCGTGGGACGTCGCCGTCCTCGACTACAACATGCCCGGCAAGACCGGGCTGGAGCTGCTGAACGAGCTGCAGCGACGGTACCCCGGTCGTCCAATGCTCATTCTGAGCATGTATCCAGAGGACCGATACGCAGTGCGGGCATTGAAGGCCGGTGCGGCGGGCTACCTGACAAAGGAGTCCGCCGCGGAAGAGCTCATCCGCGCCGTGAGGAAGGTGGCAGGAGGAGGGCGGTACGTCACCACCTCGCTCGGCGAGAAGCTGGCGCAAGAGCTGGAGGAGCATCACAGGGCGCTGCCGCACGAGGCGCTTTCGGACCGCGAGTACCGGATCTTGTGGATGATCGCCTCCGGAAGGGCGAGCCGCCAGATCGCGCAGGAGCTGTTCCTGAGCCCGAACACGGTCAGCAGCTGCCGCACCCGGATCCTGCGAAAGATGAAGATGAAGAGCAACGCCGAGCTGATGCGTTATGCCTTCAAGCATCAGCTGGTGGAATGATCAATCCGATGGCAGTCTTCAGGTCATCGCAGTGACGCCACACTAGAAGGAGAACCTGGCGTTCGTCATGACTTGGTAGTAATCGTAGCTGCGGACGGGGATATTCGAGTCGTTGTTGCCGCCTTCCACGCCGAGGGAGAACTGAAGGTTGCGTAGCGGGCTGTAGCCGACCGCGAGCATCGCGCCGCGGAACGTGTCCTTGCGCGTCGGCCCCGGCAGGACCGCGAACCCCGGATCGCCCAGGTATTCGTTGTTCACGTAGAGGAGCCTCGCCTGGAACAAGAGCTTCGAGGTCGGTGCCCAGCTCGGCCCGAGGCTGATTCCATGGCTCAAGACATAACTCGCGTTCAGTTCGGTGATCCCTTGGAGCTGCCGCCACACCGCGAGGTTGATCAGCGTCTTCCCGGTGGGCGTCCAGTCCCAGCTCAAGCGTCCGGTGACGCCGTCGAAGTTCCGCTGCGAGACCTGGTCATACCTGCGGCTCGTGTACCCGAGTCGGGCGTCGAGCGTGGAGACGCCGGTAGCGACCCAGTGCACCACGCCGCTCGCCTCGATCTCGTCGTAGGTGTTGCTGACGAACACGTTTGGCCCGACGACGAACTGCGGATTCGGATAGGAACCGTGGCTGTACTTCACCTGCCCGCCTACCGAGTTTCCGGCCGGGGTGACATAGTCGAGACCGGCAGTGCCGGAGCTGGTGGTGTTGTCGAGCGTCTGCTGCGTCGGATTGCTGTTGGCGTACTGAATCCAGTCGGCTGCGCCACGAACCCTCCAGCGGGGAGTCAACTGGTAACCCGCGCTGCCGAAGAACCGGTCGGTCGTAATCATGTCCTTGATGGGCGCGTTCAGAAAGGCGAACGGGGCGAGGTAATGCGTTCTCCGGTAACCGATGTCGCCGCTCCATTCGTCGCCGGCCTGCCATAACCACGCGATGCCTGCCCGATACGAGTCATTGTCGAGGAAGTTGAAGCGCTTGTAGTAGTAGGCGTCCAGTCCGGCGTCGAACAGGATGCGCTGTCGGTCAATCGGCACGTCGCCCGTGACACCCACGCCTAGGCGGCCGACGGTATCGGACCTCTGGCTACTGCCGAGGACAGTCTGCGGGTTCACACTGTCCGACAGCCGGAACACGTTGCTGTCGTAGTACAAGCCGCCCGACACCGAGAACTTCAGGAGGCGCTCGTCGGGCTCCCTGGGGTAGGCGGGAAAGAGGCCCTGGTCGGGCCACCGGATGTCGTCGATCGTCTGGTACTGAGCCACGGCGGCGAGCGGTATGTGCAACAGCACCATCGCGGCGATTCTTGGCATGCGCATCTCGCCTCCCTGCCACGACACGCGATGAACGAGGTGTTTGCCAGATCTGCGCCAGCCGAGCCGAGGCCGACACAGGCTAACGCGGTTGCGGGCTTTGAGCAACGCTCGTGGAGGTCGTGCGACTCACCAACATCGACTACGAGCGCGAACTCGCGCTGATCGCTACCACGGCTGTTCTCCCGTGCAAAAATGGACGTTGCTGTCTGCATCGTCAATCGAGCTTTGCACCGGACGCCTTGATCGCACGCGACCCTTTAGGTTCGCGCGCGATAAGGGTTGAGAAGGCGTCAGGAGAACGACCAGAGGGCTCGAGACCCTGATTCGACAGCTGTGCTCCGCAGTTATTCGGTCAAGGGCGTGAATCGACCAGGAAGTACTCCTGGTGGAGTCCGCCCAGCACCGACTTGGCAAGCACTCTAATGCGTACGCTCAAATGATGCCGGACGTCTGACCGGCGCCCCGCCGCCTTTCCACGCGTCGCCAAAATGATCGAAGATGAGCCGCCGAAGCCACATGTTGGACGGATCCGAGAATAGTGTGATGGCGGTCTCCGGCAAGCGAGCCAAGCGGACCGAGACTGCCGAGAAGACGTTGATGGCGCGGACGATCACTTGTCCAAGCTAACCGCCCACTCCGCGCCAATGCTGGCACTCGGGGCTGCCTATCGAGACGCTTGATTTTCTTTTTGCAGCTAAACGCCGGATGGCGACGACTCACACACCGACGCCCGTTCACTGGGCGTACTGCTGCAGTACCTGCGCGCCGCCTTGTTCTTCGCGGGCTTGCACGGCCCCGACTGTGACGTTTGTGTGCAACGAGCGCGGTACTTGGGCTCTAACACGGCTCGTGCGCTCAATCAAAGATGAATGCCTCGATCACATGATTTTCATCGGCGAGAACTCGCTGCGGCTGCCGTCCGTTGAGTTTTATGGCGCATTACCACGCCGAGAGGAATCATCAAGGCTTGGATAGTCGTGTTGTCAGAGCCGCGCCCTCGATCTTCGCAGCACCCGGTGGAACGACGAATCCCAAACGTGAGAGGTCCATCGCAATTCTGGACAGAACGCGGTCGGTTTCGCCCATCTTGGGCACGTCGGACCCGGCCAGGATCCATGTCATGCGCTCGAGGCGTGCGGCCGCCGTGTCTATCTCGTGACGCATGGCGGACGTCATCAGTTCCGCAGGGACCGACAGTGCGAGTTCGGCTTCTTGCGCCCAGAGTTCGGCGATAGCGGCGGCGGTTCGGCTTGCGGTCTCCAGGTACGATCCTCCCAGAGTGGTCGGCTCGGCCATCGCTCGATCCACCACGGCCAGCAAGTTGTCGGTGGAGGCCAGCGCCGAACGCCTGGCCGCGAGCCGTTCGGGCGGGCCTCCGTGAGCGATCGCGTGCAGATACCCAGCGCTGCTGGTCAGGGCGGCCCGGCTGAGCTCGAAGACCAGACCGCGTTCCGAGCCGGGCAGAATCGCGGAAGTGGCAAGCAGCCCGATGGTCGCCCCGAGCAGGGTGTTCACCACCCGAATGTCGGCCACCTGCCAATCACCGGGGTCCGCCACGTTCAGCAGCACGAGGACGATGGGAGTGATGAACACCACCGCGAGCCCGTAGTTGACCCGGGCAAGGCTGATCCCGATGACCGCCACTACGAACAGGGCAGCGATGAGACCCCACGCGCTGGGCAGCGCGATGATCAGGAGAATGCCGAGCAGTGCCCCCAGCAGCGTTCCGGCGACCCGGTGAATGGTCGACGTGGTCGAGAGCGACAGTTGCGGCTTGACGACGACGGCAATGGTGATCAGCACCCAGTACCCCTTGTCGAGTCCCAGGCTGCGATCCATCGCGAGTCCGACACCAACGGCAACACAAAACCGCAGCGCGTAGCGGAACCAGAACGAGGATAGGCTCAGGTTCGCTCGCAGCGCCGCCAGCGCCCCTGCTGCTTGCGGCCGGGCGGGTGGCGCGTCGATGGCGATCGCCTCGTCCGTTTCACCCCCAAAAGTGGCGAGAACGCGACCGAGGGCCGACAGCTCACGTTCGTGCTCGTGGCCTGGAGCGAGACGGCGGGCGACCGACTCCGAGACGCGAAGAGCATGCGCCGCGCTCGACTGCCGGGGCTGCCCGTTCTTGTCCAGATCTCCACTGACCGCCGCTAGCGCTTCGCCGAGGACGCCCGCCAGCCTCCGGGTGGTCGCGGCGGCGTCTGATGGCTCGGCGCGCCGTCGCAACCCGTGGACGAGGATCATCGCGTACGTACGGGCCTGCTCGCCGGCCCGGGCCAGACGACGCAACTCGTCCGGCATCGGCCGACTCCTCCTGGGCCGGACGGCATGCCAGCGGGTGACGGCCTCGGCCGCGTGCCCCAGCGATTCCGCGCGCGCCACGGCTCTGTCCAGTTCGCCGTCCGAAGCGGATTGCGCGACAAGCTTTAGCAGGTCAGCGACGGCGGCGATGCTACGACCCCAGGCCCGTACGAACGGCCGGTGAGGATGAATCGGCCAGAAAACGCTGATCACGACGATGGCCCACATCCCGCCGACCACCGCCAGACCTAAGTATCTGCCCGCATTCGCCACACTCGGATCCCCGAATCCGATGCCGATCATGAACATCAAGGCGGCGAACCATCCGGTACGTTCAGCCACCGGGCCGATCACGCCGACGTAAGCCGCAACGAACACCCACGCCATCAAGATGGGCACGCCCCACCATCCAGCCAGCGCGGTTAGGGTTCCGGCCGCGATACTCAGGGCGTTACCGACCAGGACGCTCCCGAGGGTCGCGGCCCGGGAGGAATAGCTGCCCACCCCCTCTGCCATCGCGACGTTCAAAGCCCCCAGGGCGGCGATCAAGCCGTCGAGGGTGTGCCCAGTGCCTAACCCGACCGCGGCCGGCACCACCAGGCAGATACCCGCCCGCACACCCGCCGCAACGTCCAGGCCATCGCGGTCGAGTTGCAACGCACGTCCCAACGGTCTCCGAACCGACAGCCCGGTCATGCCACACATCCGCGCGCCGCTTCTATGCGCGCCGCATCACCGCGTAATTGCCGGGCGCAAGTGCACCAGCGCGACAGAGGCGGTTGAGAAGCTGATACAGGGAAATGGCTATTGACGAACCGTCCAGCCACGCGTCGAACTGCCGGTCGAGGAACGGATCAGGTCCGCCGTGAACGAAGGTCACGAGTGGCGACCGGTTCCTGTTGAGGCCGAGCTCGGATTCGGCGGAATACAAACGCTTCGCTGGGAATGTCTCCCGCACGAGGTGCTCGAGCTCGCGAGCTTCGATTATCTTCATCGCGTATCTCCCGAGAGTTGCCCTAACCGCGACCGCGCCGCGTTGCCTATCCGGTAGGCGAGAGCGAGTTGTCGCACCGCTTCGCGCCCTTGACAGGGTCAAGCCATATCAACGTAAGAGCGGGACGTTCGTGCGGGCGAGGTCGATCACCTCGTTGGCGCGGCCGTTCAGCACGGCCTTCATGAGCCACAGGCTGAAGCCTTCCGCCTGTGCAAGCTCTGTCTTTGGCGGCATCACCAGCTCCTGGCGCGCTGTGACGACATCGAGGAGGGCGGGGCCGTCATGCGCCAGCACCTGCTTCACCGCGTCGGCAAGGTCTCGCGGGTCCTCGACGCGAATGGCGAAGACGTCGGCAGCCTTCGCCATTGCGGCAAAACTGGGATTTTTCAGCGCCACCGCGGTGTCGAGGAATCCGGCCGCCTTCATTTCCAGCTCGACGAAACCGAGCGTGCCGTTGTTGAAGACGACGATCTTGACCGGCAGCTCGTGCTGTCGCAGTGTCACGAAGTCGCCCATCAGCATGGTGAAGCCGCCGTCTCCGGACATCGAGATCACCTGCCGTCCGGGAAACGCAGCTTGTGCGCCGATC
>Ga0126369_10001637_pt1 | contig 15636 bp, 16 predicted proteins | sample PanSoiMetaPlot_1_FD_109646 | JGI IMG/M metagenome (GOLD analysis project Ga0126369, IMG submission 109646) | Tropical forest soil microbial communities from Panama - MetaG Plot_1 | ecosystem: Environmental > Terrestrial > Soil > Tropical forest > Bulk soil | place: Panama | collected 2016-02-17 | reverse complement strand
TCTCGGCACATATGATCTCGCGGATCGCCAACTTTGTCTGCAACCTCAGGGAGGCGTGCTCGCCCCCTGGGCCAGGTCCGCGCCTCGCCTCGCCCCTCCGCACGGGCGCCACCGGCCGCAGGGCCTCCAGGCTCCCCCGGGGGGAACCCGCAAGCGCCCGATACGAGGCGGCGGAGGACATCATGACGACCACACCCGGCAACGCGAGCAGTCCGGGGACCCGCCGGACTCCAGGCAGGCGGACCAGCCGTTCCCGGCTGACGCACACGAAGTCTGCCTCTGACACGAATTCGGTGATGCCGAGGCCGACCGTGCGACCGTGCCCGCACGGCCGGCGGGGAGGCGCCGGCCGCCGATCCGAACCGGCTACGAACGATTCCGCCTGGAGCGTGAGGGCGAGTTGGTTTCGCCGAAGACGCTGGAGTATTACGACGGGACGGTGCTGCCGTTCCTCGACTAGCTTGCGGGTGAGGGCGTCGAGCGCTTCGAGAACCCGGACGTCGACAGCGCGCAACGGTGCCGAGCGCTGTTCGCGTTCGCCGGGACGTCACGGCCGGCTGCGGCAGCCGGACACGGACCACGACTCGCACCGGGCGATCAGGGCGTTCCTGCACTGGGCGCGCAAGGAGGGCTACGAGGTCGACCCGCTCATACTCGACCTGTCCGGCCCGCGGGTCCCGAAGAAGGAGCCGACCGTCTACCACATCGCCCAGGCAACTGCCTCCTGTATGCTCGGCGGCGCCGACTGTCCAAAGTCCAACGTCCAGACGATCGACGGCTGCGCTTACGCGCGCAGGCGCGCGTGAGCGCGTTGGCCCCCGGCAGTTCGTCCGTCCGTCGGTCCGGACGAACGAGTCGATCAGGCAGCGTTGTCGTCGTCGGTCACGGGGTTGAGCACGTCCGCAAAGCTCACGTGCAGCGCATCGAGGATGCGCTTCGTCACCGTCAGGGAGGTCGGCCGGCCGCAGAAGAACCGACTCGTCGTGCTCCGACTCACGCCCACCTTGTCGGCGAGCTGCTCCATGCTCTCGAACTCGCCCTTGACCTGGCAGTCCACCGGCGCCCGCCGACACCGGACCAGGTCGAGCGAATAGGGGGAGAAGGCGGTATCGCACGATGACTCGTCGGGGCAGTGTGGCATTGCTCGCCATCACCGCGTGACCTCCACGACGCGGACCGCGCGCCGGCCAGCCGGCGCTCGAACGACGACGCGATCACCGGCCGCGCTGCCGATCAGGGCCCGACTCACTGGGCTGTCGGCGGAGATGCGCCCGGCCGGCGCGTCCGCGTCGACCGCATCAACGATGACGACTTCGTGCTCGCCCTCGTAGTCCCGGACCAGGACCCTCGAGCCAATCTCGACGGCGTGCACGCCGATCCCGGACGATGCTCCCGCTGACATGCGACGTCCTCCCGTATGGTTGGTCACGCCTCCGGCGCGACCAGCGCCGGATCGGTTGTGCCGCGGCCAGTGAACAGGTACGATCAGCGCCTGCGGAATATCGTCGAGGCTAGTCACACTGGCCAGGGGCGCCCGAGAGCATGGGGAAGCACGGCCTGCTGGCTGACCGGAAGGCACGCAAAGCGAGCATACGTTTGGTGCTCTTGCGCGTAGACACCGGCCTCGAATTCCTTCAGAATCCATGCAGTATTGATTTTGCCTAGCGTTAGCGCAGCGCCTCCGGGGGTGAGCAGAGACCGGCTTTCGGCGAGGATGTCGCGGCAGTTGGGCGCGGGACTGCCAGGCGCGGCAGAGAGCAACCGCGCGGGCGCACCGATGCGGTCGTCGAGCAGGGCCACGGAATCATCCACTTCCGGAGCCGTGCGGACCAAGGGCCTGGGTCGGGTGCAATGAGCACCATGCTTGGCGGCGGCTGCTCGAGGCCCGGGCCGGAGGGTGTGGTTCGGAGAAGACCTGGTGGCCATTGAACTCGGAGCGTTGTTGACGGCAGCCACCTCTGTAAGCGCGCTCGTCAAGGAAGCCATTCCGATCGCCAATGGCATTCGCTCTGGTTTCCGAGCGAACAACGAGAAGGCCCAAGAGGAACTCAAGCAGCGTCTCGCGGCGTTAGAGACGGCCCTCAAAGAAGCTGGCAAGCTGGCCCGGGTGGCCCAAGAGTACGCCAACACACTGGAGGACGTCATCAAAGTGTTGGCTGTGTCCCAACGGGCCGAGCGTTTCGTGAAGGAGAACCTGGCCGACCTTCGTAAGAGAACGAGTCCTACCTACCAGTCAGGATGGCGGATCCTCGACCTGCTGATTGACGGCATTAACACAACGCGCGATGCGCCTCGTGAGGCCATGCTCGATCGGATAGCTTGGTTCGGCGAGAAAGACCGGGCACAGTTGGACCTCATGTTCAATCAGTTTACCAACTCATTCGAGCGCGCAGCTGTTGCTGTAAGCCATCGGTTTGCCGACGATCTATTGGTCGCTCTCGGACAAATGATCGCCCCGATCCTCGATGCGGAGGCCATATTGAGGAAGACGGAGGACGAAGTGCTAACGACGCTCCAGTCGCTGGGCCGGTAGATGCACAGCGGTGGCTGATCAGCCTTTCACCGGCCCCCGCACGGGAGTGAGCACCCGACGAATCTTCCAGCAACGATCCACACGGCCAACGCCGCAGCGTCGGATACAGGTGGAGCTAGAGATCCTCTCAAATGTGAGAATCCACTTGCCGGCTCTGGAGGAGTCGGTGACGTCGTTTGTCGCGTTCCATGACCGCCATCGTAAGTGTGAGGGACTGCGGGCTTTCCTCGACTCGTGGCTGCAGGAGTCGCAGCAGTCGCCGGAAGCAATCGAAAATGGCTATAGATGGCGCGACCTTCGCGGCGTGCTCGAAGAACTGATTGCGGATGCGCCAGATGTGCCGGACAGCTTTGGAGTCGAGGCGGTGAGCCGGTACAGGATGGCAATGGCGCGCCTGGACGAAGCGACCGGGAACGTGCGCGGTGTTGTCCGCAACATGGACGGTGCCGAACTGATTGGAACTCGGACGGAGGTCCACGAAGCAGTCGACGGTCTGCTGCCTGTCCTCGCTAGCATCGCGGGGCGCTCTCGAAAAGAGGCGGAGGGGCACATGAAGTCGATGCATGACTCCCTCGACCAGGTATTCGTCCAGGTGGCCCGGATCGACAGTGAGGGGAAGCCTGGGGGCCAGCGACCCGTCGCTGACCCAACTGCGAAGCTGGGTGAGGAGCACGACGCTGCAATCAACAATAGCGAGAGAGCACCTCTTGGTCAGGGATCGGTTGACGATACCCGCCATTGGTCAGCAACGCGGAGGGGCCACTAATGGACACAAGCAGCGACGATGGGCTGGCGATCGGTCAACAGCCTCGGGAGACGCAGCCTGCCTCACGGGACCTATCGCATCTGGTAGGCTCGCCGACGTCGGAGGAGTTAGAGCTTCTCCTTGATCAGGGGGCGGCTCTGCTCGAGTCCAAGCTGACGAGCGACTCCGAGGCGGCCCAGGTTCTGCTCGACCTTCTCGGACGTCACATCGCACCCCCTGGAGACGCTAACACGTGGCCAAGGATACGCGAGAGTATCACGTACTACTTTGGCGAGGATCTCGCGACGCTTCTCTTCTGGATCGTGTACGACTCCCAGCGCCGTCTGGAGTGGTTCTTGGAGCACGCTGGGCCCGCCGCTAAGCAGGTAATGCGGAAGGCATTTGGATTGTACGGCCCGGAGCTGGCGCGAGCTCTTCAGGATTACAACGAAAACCCCAATGACTGGACGCAGCTGACACAGGACGTCTGGTTCAGCCAGATGGACTCTGAGTACCTCTTTCGATCACAACTGCGGAAGATGAACGATGAAGTGATGCTCATCGAGACGAGGGCATCTGGGTATCTCTTTCTTGTCACTTTGCTGTGTAGAGCGCTGCGACGCGTCGATAGTGCCACAGCCTATGAACCGCAGCGGCTGGAACAGTTTCGAGAGGAATTGAAGTTGCTCGATGCCTTCTTTGGGGCAGAAGCTGCCACGCTGCCAACAAGTGAGGCAACCTCGGATCCGAGTAGTTCACCGACCTGATTCAGTCGTCCGCCCACCAGCGACGGGCACGGCCGTGGACTCAATGAGCCGGCTCTAGACACATGTGGAACACCTGAGCCGTTCAACAAGTTGCTTCAGGCGTCAGGTTGGGGCGGGAGCCCCTCGGTGGACCGGCACCAAGCCCGCCCCGACGATGGGCCTCCGGCCGCATTCGTGACCTCGCGGCCCTCGAACTCGCCATCCGTCCCTCCCCGAAGCCATCCACTGGCACCGGATCCAGGCCCGAGGGCCCGGCGTGGAGTCGCTGGCGCGACGGCCAGAGCCTCCCTAGTCCGGCGCCGCGGCGTGGGGGGCAACGGGTCCCTTCGACCTGCGTTACGAGGTCATCCTGACAGCCCTGCTGTTCGCTCCCTGGCGTGAGGCAGCTCGAATCGCGGCGTGAGGCCTCGCTCCATGAACGGCGCCCGGCGGTCGGCGGACCGCCGGACGCTCGTGAACGGCCCGCTCGATCTGCTCTGGGTTGGCGGCGATTCCCACATCACTACGAACTTCATCTCGGGCTTCGACAGCTCGTGACGCGCATCGGCGAGGTCCTGAGCGATCTCGACGAAGGGGGCGCAGTGGTTCGAGCCCGTCGCCACGAGCGGAGGGGCGTGTAGCGCTTCCGCCGTCCCGTCTGCCGTGCTGAAAGTATGGCCCGGCCACCGCTGACGAGAGGCCAGGCGCCGGGACCTGGGCGGCCTGGCCGAGCGGTGGCTCGCCGGCGGTCCGCAGCGCGGAGGGCGGAGAGGACACGACTCCGAGCGTGACCACGGCTGATGGTATGAGGGGATAATCGCTGAGGGTTGACCCTCGCGCGCGCGAGGGTGGGAAGCTGGGGGCCATGGCAAGCGAAGAAGGGCTGCTCTCGATCGGTCGCTTCGCCCGTCAGGCCCGGCTGAGTGTCCACCGGCTCCGGAGGTATCACGATCTGGGGCTGCTCGAGCCGACGCTCGTGGACGCCGAGTCCGGCTACCGCTACTACTCGCCGGCCCAGGTGGCGCGGGCTGAGGCGATCGCCGTGCTGCGATCCCTGGACCTGCCGCTCGCCGGGATCCGACGGCTCCTGCATGACCCGTCGGACGACAACGTCGTCGGCGTCCTGGCGGCGCACCGGCTCCTGTTGGAGGAGCGACTGAGTGAAGCAAGGGAGCGGCTGCGACGGCTGGACGAGCTGGCGGACGAGAGGAGGTGGACTGTGGTGCCGGAGACCGATGCTGAGATCGTCGAGGTGCGGCTCGACTCGGTGCGTCACAGTGGCGTCGACGGGCGCGACTACATGACGCTGGTCGAGGTGGGCGGCCGCCGCATCCTCAACATCTGGATCGGTCCGGCGGAGGCGGACGCCATCAACTACCGCCTCCGTGGGATGGAGCGGGAGCGTCCGATGACGCACGACCTGATGGCGAACCTCCTGCGGCCATTCGACGTGGACGTCGCCCGGGTCGTCATCAGCCGCTTCGAGGACCGTACCTACTGTGCAGAGGTACACGTGCGCCGCGCCGGGAGAGACGCGGTGGTCGATGCCCGACCGTCGGATGCCGTCAACCTCGCCGTACGGACCGCGGCGCCGATCTTCGTGGCCGCGCCCGTGTTCCGCGTCCGCCCCAGAGAGGAACCGCCAGCGAACGCAGTGTGGTACGAGCTGGTGGACGAGGAGGGTGCCATGCTGCACCAGGGCTGGACGGTCGGGTCACTGCCGCTCGGCCGCCTGGAGTCCCACGGCGTCCGCGGTCAGGTCACGGTCTACGAGATCCTGGAGCTGACCGAGGTCGGAGAGCGGCGCATCCGCGGCACGGCCCGTGTCGTGTCGCGCGAGCAGAGGCAGATGGACGTGCCCAACTAACGCGGCAACAGAACCAATGCGCCCGCCCAGGATGCACGATGTGCCTCGCCCTTTTCAACACCCTGCTGGTCAACCCAGGCGATCACTCGTCGACGGGGAGCGCGACGGCGGCTCTCTAACGAGCGTCGGCCCTCTGCCACACCTGATCCAGGAACCTGAGGAGAACTCGGTCGAACTCCTCCGGCACCTCGATCCACGGCACGTGACCCACGTCGGTGAACACCTGGAGGCCGCGGCGGGGGATCGCCATCGCGGTGGCCAGGTGGTTGCGGATGGGAACGTGCCCATCGCGGTCGCCCGCGATCACCAGCGTCGGGCTGGTGAGACCAGCCAGCTCCGACTCCACATGGAAGTCGCGCGCCGACCGCACCACACCCTCGACGTGCTGGGGTGAGGCGGAGCGCACGACGTCCATCATCCGCTCGAATTCCTCTGGTGGAGGCGGGCGCCGGAAGGCAGCGCGCGCCAGCGCCTTCAGCTCGTCGTCCGTCTGTCTGGTCAGGGCCTCGATCTGCTCCACGGACAGGAAGTCGAGCCCGCGGGTGGAGCCGGGCCCGATCAGGACCAGGCCACCCAGGAGGTCCGCTTGATCGAGGGCAACCCGAATGGCGATGCTGCCTCCCAGGCTGTGCCCGATCAGCACCGGCTGGGTCAGCCCGTGGGCTTCGATGATCGCGACGACGTCCCTGGCGTAGGCACCGACCGTGCAGCGCTCCCAGCTCGCCGGCCGGTCACTCGTCCCGCAGCCGGGCAGGTCGGGGGCGACGGCGGTGAAATGCTCGGGCAGCCGCCGCATGAGCGGCGCCCAGACGGCGCCCGCGTTGCGAAATCCGTGGACGAGGACGAGGTGTTGCGGCCCGGCCCCGGACACTGTGACCGCGATGCGAACGCCGTCGGTGGTTTCCATCGGGCTCCAATCATCGGCGCGGCCGAACGTAGACGCAACCGTCTGCACACTATTCGCTCGACGTGGCAGCTCGTTGTGCGGCCGGGGCGCCGGCATCGACACCACCGCACTGGACGGCAGGCGTCGCCGACAGCGTCATCGCCATGCACAACGATGACCATCTGCCCGCGCCGGCCAGACCTGCTCTCGCGGCTCGGGGGGCCGGCGCTGGACCGCGCCCGACCCCCGAGCTATCGCTCGCTTACAACGATGAGACCCGTACTCCCTCGGCAGCCGTCTCGATGAGGTTCAGAACCTCATCTGGATGGGAGACCATTGCCACGTGGTTCGTAGACGTTTCGATGGTCGTCGCGCCCATCCGCTTGGCGAACAGCCGCTCCGCGTCCGGTGGGATCGTCTGATCACCATCGGCGACCATGAACCAGCAGGGGAAGGACTTCCAGGCCGGAGCGCCCATGACTTCCTGGAGGGCAGCAGCGGGCAGCGGCTGTTGCACCGCATACATCACCCGTGCCTTGGCTGGTTCGACGTCCGCGGCAAAGTGATTGATGAAGTCGTCCTCGGGCAGCCAGGCGAACCCCTGCTTGTCGATATCGAGATGGGCAAGCGCCGGCGTCACCGGTGCCTGGGCGAGCAGCTGCCCGATCGATTCGCCCTCGTCGAGTCCGAAGGCCGCGATGTACACGAGGCCGACGACGTTCGGGGCGTCCGAGCCGAGCGCGGTGATGATCTGGCCGCCGTACGAGTGGCCGGCGACGACGGTCGGGCCGTCCTGACGACCCAGGACCTGCCGGAGCCGCGCGACGTTGTCCGCCAGCGAGGTCAATGGCATTTGCGGCGCTGTGACCCTGTAGCCGTCGGCCTGTAGGCGCTCGATGACGGCGCTCCAGCTGGAACCGTCAGCCCAAGCACCGTGCACGAGCACAAGATTCGGTCGAGGATCCATCGTCATGGCTCCTTTTTTCGTGTAGCCAGGGGGTAAACCGCCGTGGATGTTACGTGCGGTCGCGCTTCAAGGGGAAGTTCTCACCTCGGCGAGAGCAGCCGGCCGAACCTGGCGGAGTCCGACGCGTACGTCATCCCCGGGCGTCCCGCTCTGTCCCTGCCCCGCCGCCGCCGACTACCCCGCCAGCGCTATACCGCGGCAAAGCCATGCAGGTACTTGACCGACTGACGGTACTCCCACTCGATGGCGTCTTTGAGCCCATGAGCCAGTCGCCCGCCCACCGTGATGCCTGCCAGGTCTGCTACACCTGCCCGACCGCCAATCGAGACGACGAAACCCTTGTCACTGAACTTGAATGGTTCGAGCGCCCTGCCTTCGATCGTTGCACGCAAGTTGTGAGCCACCGAGGCGCCTTCCTGCAGTGCGACCTGCGCAAGGGCGGGCAGCGCGTGACCGCTCTCGGAATCGACAACCGAAGCGAGATCGCCTGCCGCGAAGATGTCCACGTGCTCGATCGTCCGCAGATAGTCATCCACCTTGATCCGTCCGTTGTAGCCCACCGGCAGCCCCGACCCCCGCACCAGCTCTGGCGCTTTGACTCCACCCGCCCAGATGAAGATGCCTCCTTCTATCAACATCCCATTCTTGATCCGGAAGCCGTTCGGCACGGCCTCAGCCACGGCCGTATTGGTGCGCACGTCCACGTTCAGCTCGTGCAGCGTGCTCGTGGCCCTGGCGATCAGGCCGGGCGACGACCCCGCCAGGATCGTATTTCCCGCCTCGATCAGGATCACGCGCGTACGGTCAGGTGGGGAACCATACTCCTTGGCGAGGCTGGGGAGCCCCTCGGCGAAGGCGCCCGCCAGCTCAACTCCGGTGGCACCTCCGCCGCCGATCACAATCGTCAGCAGCCGCTGCTGCTCGCCAGGATCCGTCGTTGCCGCCGCGCGGCGGACGCTGTCGGTCACGGCCTCCCAAACCTGCTGCGCCTCCTCTGCCGAGTAGGGTGAGAGCACACGCTCCGCCAGTCCTGGAATGCCGAAGTCGTTCGGTCTGCTTCCCAGGCCCAGAACGAGGTAGTCGTATGGAAGGCGGCCTGCATCCGTCACCAGGCTGCGCTCCTTCAGATCGAAGCCGGTGATGAGCGTCCGGACGAATCGCACACGGTGACTCAGCACGGTATCCGTCTCGATCTGGACCCGAGGCTTCTCGAGAGTGCCAGTCGCAACGCGTGGAAGCTCGGTGATCAGCTGGTGATAGTCGTTCCGATCGACCAGCGTCATCTCGACCTCGTCGTGCTTCTCCAACCAGCGCCCTGACCGTTGTGCCGCATGTAGCCCTGCGTAACCGGCACCGGCGATAACGATCCTCAATTTCCCGCCTGTTCCGCCCATAGTCTCCTCCGCTGCGAATCAGTCTGAACACGGCTTGCCTGGGCTCGAGGAATCGAGCTGCACGCCTGCCGTCTCATGAGCGATGCAGGCTGTCCAACTCACCCTCCGCACACCGGACCGTTGAACGGCCAGGGCAAGCACAAGCCTGGACCCGCCAGGGACCAGCCCGTCAGGAATGCGAGGAACCCACCAACCGCAACCAGAAGGCTCCCGGTCACCACGTTGCGGCCGGGTACAGGCCAGCTACTCCAGCCAAGACGGTGTGCCAGTCGCGGCCCCAGGCCTGAATCGATCAGCGGCCAGAGCAGAAGAGCCAGCACGACGAGTAACGGAATTACGAATGACATCACGAACTCGGGGCCGAGTTTGAGGAACTGGAAGAGAAAGAGGAAGAACCAGTCGGGGTGGGGGGCGGCGCTCGAGCGAGGATCCGCCGGTCCGGCGAGCTGAAGATTCCTCTGCAAGAGAGCTGCCAGCAGGCCCAGGGTGATGACGGTGAACGCGGCGATAACGGGATAAGGCCAGAAGTGGTCGGGGAAGAACGGGTGCGTCTCGTCGGCAGGCATGTCGTCGGCGATGTGGCGACCGGCGGGTGGCATCAGCGCTCCCGGCAGGGCGATACCCGCGACCAGCGGAAACAGCACGTGATCTGATCCGATCGGCTGGCGCTTTGCTGGAGGCTCCAGCTCCTGGCCGCGGTATTCGACCGGCACGGCGCTCACGCGTTGATCTCCGACCGGCGCAAGCAGGACAGGCATCGATCGTGAATCGTTCGGCGAAACCAACGGAGGTGCCGGACCGTCCTTGCGAATGAAACGAAAGTGGAGATAGATGAGTGATGTCATCAGACCGGGAAGCAGGAATATGTGCGCCATGAAGAACCGCTGAAGGGTGGCCGGACCGGTTGTCGGGCCACCCTGCAGGAGGTACTTGATGAGCGTGCCGAGCTGGAACGGGAGAGCTGATCCACCACTCAGGATGGTGATTTCACGGCCGCGCGCCAGGTATGTCCTGCTGTCCCACGGCAGGAGCTCACCTGTGATCGTCAGGGCCAGGATCACCAACAGCATCAGCACCCCAACCATCCAGTTGAGTTCCCGAGGTGCACGATACGATCCCGTCCAGTAGACGTAGATCAAATGCAACAGCGCCAGGGGGATGAGTAAATTGGCACCCCAGAAGTGAACCCCGCGGATCAACCATCCCAGGTAGACAGTATGCTGGATCTGGTTCACACTGGTGTAAGCGGGCGATGGAATGCCGGTGCCATCCGGGACGTAGTACAAACCGAGCAGAAACCCGGTTATGAATTCCAGGACGATCAGGATGACGACCGTGCCGCCAAGGTAGTGGTGGAATGCCGCGGTGTAGTTCGGCACTCGCCGGTAGAGCTCTCGGGTGATGGACTCGCTGAAGGCATAGCGTTGATCGAGCCATTTGACGAGCGCTGCCTGGATCTGACGAGGACGTGGGACAGCCATCAGACGCGGTCCCGTGTCATGCCGGCGGAACGACCGTAGTCACCGCGGCACCTGATCGATGCCTTGGCATTGCACCGTTGACGTTAGCACGTCGGGCGCGGCCCAACTGTGGTGCGCGGGCACCAGTCGGTGAGGGTCCTGGCTGGGCCATGCGGGCCGTCCGAGAGAAGCCGGGCGGCGGCGATCAGGGCGGTCCGGCAGCGGCACCAGCGGCGGACTGAAGCCCGCGGAGCGCTCGAGCGACCGGCGAGTAGTCTGGCGGAGCGACGAAGCGCCTGACGAAGTGCCGGGCAAGCAGCTCGCCACGCAGCGCCAGCAGGTGCGCCCGGACGGCGCCCTTCACCTCGGGGTCGAGGCCGGCCCGCACGACGACGGGCTGGATCGGGGCCGGGCCGAGCGTCTCGATGAGGCGCAACCGGTCAGCCAGCTCGGGGTGACGGCGCTGCTCTACCGCCAGGACGTGCGCGTCGATCGCGGAGCCGTCCACCTCGCCACTCACCACCATCCGCAGCGCCCGCTCGTGGCTGCCCGCCGCGACGGCCTGGCCGAAGTACGACCAGTCGCCGACCCGGGTAAGCGTGGTCCAGTAGCCGGACCACGAGCCGGGCTCGTTGTACGCCCAGCGAACGCCGCGCAGGTCCGCGAGCGAACGATGCTCGCAGTCAGCGCCAACCACCACCTCGGAGGTGGAGAGAGGCAACCCCTCGTACCGGGGGTCGCTCAGCACCGGGGCGGCGATTGCCTCGACCGCGTCGCCCAGCCAGATCAGTGGCGGACTGCAGACGAACGCGACGTCGATGCTCCCCGTCACCAGCTCGCGCCAGTCGCCCCCGTCGATCAGGGTGCCACCGCAGGCGGCCGCGGCGTACTCGTAGAGAGGCCTGTTGCAGGGCGCGAGGTAGGTGGCGAAGACGAGGGGTTGCATGGCCGGCAACTATGACGGGTCTCGGATGCCGCGAGCGGAAGGTGTGTGGCTTACTTACACCGCAGGCGGTAGCAGGCGGGCGATCTGGTTGCCGTCGTCCTCGGCCACCCACACGGTGCCGTCCGGGCCCACGGCGATCCCGACCGGATCGGAGCCGGGGATCGGGAACTCTGTCATGCCACCCATGCGGGTGATCCGGACCACGCGTGCCGCCCGTTGCTCGGTCACCCAGACAGCGCCATCTCGGCCCGCGGCCACGGTCGAAGAGCCGCCGTTGTCGGCCGGCAGCGGACGCTCGGTGAACTTGCCGTCCGGCGTGAGGTGACCGATCTTGCTGGCGCCGTTCTCCGCGAACCATATGCTGCGGTCGGACATCCCGATCAGGTGCGCGGTGCTGCTGCCGGCGGTCGGGATCGGGAACTCCCGGAAGTCCCCCAGCGCCGAGACACGACCGATCCGGTTCGCATCAGGCTCGGCGAACCAGATGCCGCCATCCGGCGTCGCGGCGATGCCGTTCAGGTTGGTCTGCCGGGTCGGGACGGGGAACTCGTCGAGGACGGCACCGGACAGCGACATCCGGCCGATCCGGTGCCGGCCGGACTCGGTGATCCAGATGCTGCCGTCGGCCCCCTGCACGACGTGGGCCGGGCCGGAGCCGGGGGTGAGAGGGAACTCCGTGATGACACCGAGCGCTGTGATCCGGGCGATACGATCGCGTCCGGACTCGGCGACCCAAACGTTCCCATCCGTCGCGACCGCCGGGCCATGCGGCTTGCTCCCGGGGTCCGGGAGCGTGTACTCGAACATGGCGCCGCCGGGCGCGACGCGTCCGATGCGGTTGCCCTGCAGCTCGGTGAACCAGACGCTTCCATCCGGGCCGACCACCAGGTGGTACGGCTGCGCGTGGGCGGTCGGGACCGGGGCCACCCAGGTGGTAGCCGAGGTGCCGGCGGAGAGCGCCGGCCGCGAAGTGTGAGCGTCGGTGGCTCCGCCGCCGCACGCGGTGGCAGCCAGCACACTGGCCAGGACCAGCAAACGACACGAGATGGAGGTCATCCGAGGGGTCTACCCCTGCGAGTAACGCCGGCGCCGGGTCGGCAGGCGGCCCGGGGACGGCGGGCGTCCCGCCGACCCGAGGCCGTGTCACGTGGCGGCCTACCGGCTGGCCGGCGTCCCGCCCCCACTCAGCCCGACCACGTTCCCCTCCGGATCACTGAAGAACGCAATGGTCGTCCCGTTGGGCAGCGGGGTGGGGGGCATCACGGCCTTGCCGCCGAGGCGCTCGGCCTTCGCCAGGGCCGCCGCCTGGTCATCGACACCGACGTAGAACGTCACCCCGGCCGGGCCGTTTTCGGCCTTCCCGACGCCACCCGGGATGCCCGGCTCGTGGTTGGCCACGAACCCGTAGTCGGCGTACTCCTGCTGTTCGAACCTCCAGCCGAAGAGGTCGCCGTAGAAGGAGCGGAGCCCGGCCGCGTCGTGGCCGGTGATCTGAAACCAGACAACTGGACTCGTCATGTCGTGTCCTCCTCCGATCGTGAATCGATGGCTCAACGCTAGGGACCGACCGGCGGCCAGCCAACGACAGACAACCGACACCTATCAGACAGGTGTGCCTTCGAGTCTCATCTGCGTCACCTCTCCGCGCCGCCTGGCGGTTTCGTCGCTCGCCAGGCGGTGGGGACGACTACCGTGGATGGGGTGGGGTTGGACGACCGGCAGCCGGTGGTCGTCGCGGCGAAGCGGACGCCGGTCGGGCGCGCCGGCGGCGTGCTCGCCGCGGTCGACATGGCGGGCCTGATGGCACCGGTGCTCGCCGACGCGGTGCGCGCCGCGGGGATCGACGCCGCCGCGGTGGATGACGTGATCGTCGGGAACGCGGCCGGGGCCGGGGGCAACATCGCGCGGCTGGCGGCGCTCGACGCGGGCCTGCCAATCGAGGTCCCCGGCGTGACCGTGGACCGGCAGTGCGGTTCGGGCCTGGAGGCCGTGGTCCTGGCGGCCCGCCTGGTCGCCGCAGGCGCAGGTGAGCTCTACCTTGCCGGCGGCGTCGAGAGCGTCAGCACGGCGCCGTGGCGCGTCGAGCCCCCGCGGCGGCGCGGCGAGCTGCCTCGCTTCTACGCCCGGGCGCGATTCGCCCCGGACGCGGTCGGCGACCCTGAGATGGGCGTGGCGGCCGAGAACGTCGCCCGCGAGTTCGGCATCACGCGGGAGCGCCAGGACGCCTTCGCGCTTCAGAGCCACCGACGCGCGGTCGCGGCCATGCAGGCCGGCCGGTTCGAGGCCGAGATCACGCCCATCGAGACCCCGCAGGGACGCGTGGCGGTGGATGAGTGCCCGCGTCCGCGGACCTCACTCGAGCTGCTGGCCCGCAGCCGGCCGGCCTTCGTCCCGGGCGGAACCGTCACCGCGGGCAACTCGTGCCCGTTGAACGACGGCGCCGCCGTCGTCGTCGTGACCAGCCGCGCCCTCGCCCGCCGGCTCGGCTGCCGCGAGGTGCTCGGATTCGTGGACGCCGCAGCCGCGGGCGTCGATCCCAAGCTCCTGGGAGTCGGTCCGATCGCCTCTACCCGCAGGCTGCTGCTCAGGCGGCCGGATCTCGACCTCGCGGCACTGGAGGCGATCGAGTTCAACGAGGCGTTCGCCTCCCAGGTGCTGGCGTCCCTCGACGCGCTCGGGATCGATCCTGCCGCCGTCAACCGGGACGGTGGGGCCATCGCCCTTGGCCACCCCTACGGAGCGTCGGGCGCCATCCTGGTGACCCGGCTGTTCTCGCAGCTGATCGGCGAGCCGATGCCGGAAGGCAGCGGCCGCGGGCTCGCCATGGTCGGCATCGCCGGCGGCCTGGGCATCACCGCGCTGTTCGAGCGGATCCGCGACGTCCAGCTTCGGTGAAACCGATCAGGATCCGAGAAGCCAGCCGGAGGATCGCTGTCTACCCTGGTCGACATGAACGAAGGCATCAGGACAGCTCTCTCTGGTGATAGGTCGTGATCAAGGCAGTCTCCGCACTCCGCCTCGCTGTCGACGACGTCGAGCGCAGCCTCGATTTCTACAAGACGCTCGGATTCCTGGAGATCCCCGGCGACGGGCCCAGCCGCGAGGTTCGCAGCAACTGGTTTCGCATCAGACTCGAGAGCCGGGAGTCGGCGCGAGGCAGCGCGGGACTGAGGATCTGCGTCTCGGTCGACGACATCGATGCGTATGCCGCGCACCTCGAGAGCAAGGGGATCGGAGCATCGCGCGAGTCAGCGGGGAAGGGGCAGGAACTCGTCGTCGTCGATCCTGACGGGTACTCGGTCCTGTTCTTCGCGACCAAGGGGAGTGCGCAGAGGGGCGAGGCGTCGCACCGGCCGGTGTCCTGATCCAGGCCGTGTGTGTCCAGCTGACCGCGTGATCCCGGTCCGCCGGGATGCGCCAGGATTGCAGGGTGCGAATCGGGCTGCTCGGACCGTTTGAGGTCCGGACCGGCGACGGAACCGTCGTGCAGGTTCCGGGCGTGCGATTGCGTGCCCTTCTGGCAGCACTGGCTCTCGAGCCTGGTCGGATCGTCACACGAGAGAAGCTGCTGGACTGGATCTGGGGGCAGCAGCCGCCCGCGGACGAAGTGAATGCCCTGCAGGCATTGGTCTCCAGACTGCGCAAGACGTTGCCGGACAGCGCAATCGAGGCGGATTCCGGTGGGTACCGGTTGGCGGTGCCTCTCGACGCGGTGGACGTCAGCTGCTTCGAGCGTCTGGTTGGCCAGGCCCGTGCCGCCGACCCTGCGGCGAGGGCGGAACTGCTTCGCTCGGCCCTCGAGTTGTGGCGCGGGACGGCCATGGAGGGCGTTGCGCTGCGGGGAAGTGAGGCGTTCGATGCGGCGGTCACGCGGCTGGACGAGCAGTACCTGGCTGCGCTTGGCGATCGTGTGGATGCCGACGTTCGCCTCGGCCGGGGCGGGGAGCTGGTCTCGGAGTTGACCGTGCTGGTTGCCGCGCATCCGCTGCGGGAAGGGTTCGTCGCGGCACTGATGCGCGCTCTCGCTGAGGTGGGGCGTCGTGCCGAGGCGCTGACCATCTACCAGCGGACGCGCGAGCGGCTCGCTGAGGA
>Ga0126369_10001636_pt1 | contig 15639 bp, 15 predicted proteins | sample PanSoiMetaPlot_1_FD_109646 | JGI IMG/M metagenome (GOLD analysis project Ga0126369, IMG submission 109646) | Tropical forest soil microbial communities from Panama - MetaG Plot_1 | ecosystem: Environmental > Terrestrial > Soil > Tropical forest > Bulk soil | place: Panama | collected 2016-02-17 | reverse complement strand
TCGCCGTTGGTCTGAACCATCAGCTTCGTGCGGTCGCGGTAGCGCGCGTACAGGGCCGCGAGACCATGGAGGAGGAGCTCGGGCCACACGAGCACCTCGCCGCCCGAGATGATGATGCGGTCGACGGGCACGTCGGCGGGGTCGGGCAGGTTCGCGATGCAGCGCGACGCCTGCTCCGGCGTCAGTCCCGGCGCACCAGGCGCCGAGTCGTTGTAGCAGTGCGGGCACCGCTGATTGCACGCGCGGGAGATGACCCAGTAGACCGAGTCCACGGCACCCCGCTCCGGACCGGCCGCTAGAGCCCCGCCGCGAGCTGGTCCGTCGTCGCCTTGATCGCCTTGGCGCAGTCACGGGACAGCTTCGGCTTCTTGCCGAGGCTCGCCCGCAGGGCCGAGCCTCCCGCTCGCTCGAGGAGATGCTTGGCCCGCTTGCGGAGCTCCCTCGCCTTCCCGGAAGAGCTGGTCTCCGCCTGGTCCAGCAGGGTCGGTGCGCGATCGAGCTTGTGCCGGATCGCCGCGGGAATGGAATCCGCCCCGCATGCCTGTCCCTCCACGACTGCCTCCACGGAGCAGCGCGGCGTGGAACACGATCCGACAATCGTCGTGGTGGTGCTGCTCGGCGGCACGGTGGGTGCCGTCGTCGACGTCGTCGAGACCGCCTCTGCCTGAATCGAGATGTCCGCGCAGTGATGGTAGAAGCACGGCGCGGGATGGCTCGACATGAACTCCAGGACCTGCAGCGTGCACTTCGTGCAGGTGACGTCGGTGGGCAGCGTGACCCTGAAGGTCTGGGCGGTCGTGAAGGGGGTCGTGTGGGGGAGCACGTTGTCGGCGAGGATCGGGAGCGTCACCGGATTCTCGATCGCCGCGCTCCCACACGGGTCGGCGCCCTTGGGCGTCACCTTCGGCTCGGGCGGGAGCTCGCTCCGGTCGTTGATGGCCAGCGCGACTCGGTAGTGTCCGGGATGGAAGATGACCTCGTTGATGGTCACCGAGACCGTGTCGCCCGGGTGAAACGCCGTGACGGTGCCGGTCGGTATCCCGCCGCCTTCGTTACCGCACGGGCCGATCTTCTCGGGAAGCCCCGAGCTGTCCTGCGACATCCATGAGGCCGGCGTGAGCAGGATGAAGTGCGCATCTGCGACCCCCGCCCCGAGCATGCCGACCCCGACGAGGAGCAACACCCGGCCGAGCAGCCCTCGCCGGGTAGGCCGTGTCGTCTCGAGTCCACACATCGCGAGCGGCTCCCCACGAGGGAGAGCCTCTCTCTATTCACCCGAGCGGACGGCAAAGTTCAATAGGCCGCGCGATCCGGACCTAGAGACGGCCCGTAAGCAGCAGGATCACCAGAATGAGCACGATCAACCCTTCGATGCCGTAGCTGTACATCGCTCACCCCCATAACTAACTTCGCGGACGTGCGAGTCAGGCCGACGTGGTTCCCGACATCACGCGGCGGGTGCGAGGTTTGCGTTTCGTCTTCTTCGCCTCGTCGCTCCAGGAGGCGCTGGCACCGTGGAAGGCGGACCCCGGGAGAAGCTATGCTACGGTACGCGCTCCGAACAGATGCGCGGTCTCGGGTTAGTCTGCATGGCTCTTCCCGTTGACTCCGGCGTCGGCCGCGCCGCAGCTCGCTGCGTGGCGCGCTGCAAGGACTGTGCCGACGCCTCGAGTGGATGATCCGGCCGAGCGACGCTACGCGCCCGGGACACGAGCAGGCGTCGAGCAACGGCCCTCATGAAAGCTCGGCGTTCCGAGAGTGGTCAGACCGCGCACCGGAACCGCGCGCGGTAGCGTCTTGGCTCCCACCCGTCCGGCGCGAGGCGACGACGGAGACGGCGCCCTCGTAGGCAAATACGACTCGCGTCGACGCGGGCGGCGACGCTGCGTCGGGAGTCTCGCGCAGACATATCTCGCGGAGGGCTGGTCGTCACCGAGATCGCCTTCGCGCTCGGATTTGCCGACGCGAGCAGCTTCGCGCGCGCATTTCGCCGCTGGACGGGGGGAGCCACCGAGCGCGCGGCGACGGGGTAACCCACCCGACACGCCTCACCTGCTGCCCGCCGAGGCAATCCGGGTCCCCACCAGGCGGGCGATCATGATCGCGAGGTAGAGCTGGCCGACCAGCGTTTCCGCCATGCACAGCACACCCGCTGTGAGGCTCATCGGCCTGACGTCACCGTAGTTCACGGTCATCATCGTCCCGAGGCTGAAGTAGCTGAGCGCGGCCGACGGGTCCCGGGACGGCCCGAGCCTCCACGGGTCGGGGATCGCGAACGATCCGGGGACGATCCGCTCGATGAGCTGGTAGACGTTCGCCCACACCAGCGCCACCAGCATGTACGCGCATGTCGCCCCCGCCACCGTGTCCCAGGTCACGTTTCGTGCGCGCAGGACCTGCCAGATGATGAGGCCCAGCGCGTAGGCGAGGAAGAGGAGCCGCAAGGTCGTGCGGAGGATCACGAGGTTGGAGGCGCCCGAGTGGGTGATGACCAGCTCGGCGATCACGACCGGCGCGATGAGGATCAGGTTCAGGCGGCGCCAGCCGACCACCGACAGCGCCGCCAGCAGCACGGCCGCACCCGTCAGGCGGGCGACCTCCATCCCTCCGACCGAGGTCAGCTCCGCGGGAAGCAGCAGGAGCTCCAGGAACATCGCGGCCAGCAGGGCCCCGAACCGGGGAAGCCGAGCGGCCATCGCCTCAGCGGACGGTTACCTCGACGCGCCGGTTATTGCGTCGGCCCTTGGCTGTCGCGTTGGCGGCGGCCGGAGACGCGGTGCCGAAGCCCTGGGATACGATGCGCGACGCCGCGATCCCCTGCGCGCCGAGGTATGCCGCCACGGCCTGCGCCCGATCCTCCGACAGGCTCTTGTTCGACGCCTCCGTGCCGGTGCTGTCGGCGAACCCCTGCACGAGGATGACGGCCTGAGGATAGGGCTGCATCTTGTCGACGAACCAGCGCAGCTCGCGCTGGCCGTCGGCATCCACCACCGCGCTGCCCACCGTAAAGTAGACGACGGCCGCATACTTGCTCGCCTCGGCATGTTGCGCGGCGGCCTGGGCATCGGCCGCGCGTTGCTGGGCCTCGAGCTTCTGCGTCTCGGCCTCGTACGTCCGCTGGTAGGCGGAGGGGCACGCCTGCGTCAGGAGCAGCCCTGCACTGACGAGGATCTCCGCGATCCTCGTCACTTCTGCGTTCTCCCCTCGGAGGCCGCGACGACTTCGTCGAGCTCGAGCACGCCGTCGTGATTGGTGTCAGTGACATCGAAGTCGTGGAAACGGACGCAGAGGAATTCGCGCAGGGACACCCGGCCGTCCTTGTTCTTGTCGTCGTCGGAGAAGGCCTCGGGGAATCCGAGCTGCTTCAGCTCGACGGCGTCCAGGTAGCCGTCCTTGTTGGTGTCGGCGCGGTAGAAGATGTAGGTGATCCGTTCCTGGAACTCCGCGTGGTCGATGACCCCGTCGACGTTCACATCCGTCTCGGCGAAGGCGACTCGCGGGTCGTACTTGCTCCCCTGAGCGTCGGTGCCGGCCGCACTGCAGGCCAGCACGAGGCCGGCCGTCAGGATCAGTGTTGTCGTCTGCATGGTCGTGTTCCTCAGACCGGCTGGATCTGCCAGGTGCCGTCCGGCCGGCGGCAGGCGGTTCCGTAGGACGGCTGCGGCTCGCCGCCGATGATGATCGTCTGCTTGTACTCGCGACAGTACTGGCCGTTGGCGAGCTCGTAGGTGCGCGTGGGAGTGATCGTCCCCGAGTTGCCCGAGTCGGGATTCTTCCATACCGACGGCTGTCCAGCCTGGTTGTTCTCGAACGCCTGCTGCGCGGCCGCGGCCGCCATCCGCTTGTCGCGGGCATCCAGCCGGTTCCCGATCAGACCGCCGATCAGCGCGCCGCCCACTCCGGCCCCGACGATCGCGCCCGGGCCACCTCCCGCCGCCGCCGCGATCCCCGCACCCGCCGCCATCCCAACGACCGCGCCGAGCACCGCCTTCGGGTTCTCCTGGTACTCGTTCATCATCGTCGAACAGGAGCTGGAGAGGATCATGAGCACGATGAGGGGAGCTAGGTTGGTGGCAGTTCGACGTCGCATCGGGGGTCCTCCGCAGGGCAGCTGATCAGTGCCGGCTTGTAGCGCGATCCGCGGACCCCGCTCTTGCCACATCGCGCCAACGCCCCGACCGCCCTCCCCCCCCTTGCCGTTCGCCTGTGGCAACGAACGACGGGCCCCTCGCGTGGCACGAGATGGCAAGACAGGTCAGGACACGGCGCGTTAAGCTGCGTGGTTCGACGGCTCGGTGTCGAAAAACTCAGGATCAGGAGGCCGGAAATGAAGCGCACGACGATGGCAATTGCTCTCGTTCTGGCGGGGCTCCCGGGATGCTCGTCCCAGAAGTCTCCCTCGCCGCCGCCCCCGCCGCCCGCACCGGCAGCGGCACCGGCCCCCGCTCTCCCGAGTGGAAAGATCGACGAGGGGACCGTGACCGGCACGGCGACGGTGCAGCGCATCGATCACAAGACCCGACACGTCACGTTGAAGAACAGCGACGGCACCACCTTCACCATGGTCGCCGGGCCGGAAGTACGGAACCTCGCGCAGGTGAAGAAGGGGGACGTGGTCCGCGTCACGTATCACGAATCCCTGGCCTACCAGGTGAGGCGGGCGGGCACGGCGCAACCGGGCGTCGCCGCGAGCACCGACGTGAGCCGTGCGCCGCTCGGGGAGAAGCCCTCGGGAACCGTCACCGACACCACCACCGTCCGGGCCACCATCGCCGCGATCGACAAGGGCGCTTCCACCGTCACCCTGCGGGGACCGAAGGGCAACCTGACCACCATCAAGGCAAGGGACCCGAGCAAGCTGGACGCGGTGAACGTCGGAGACCTCGTCGACATCACCTATACGGAGGCGCTCGCGGTCGCGGTCGAGCCCGCCGGCCGATGATCTAATCGCGTCCGACCAGCCGGCTGGACGCGAGTTCTAGCGCGCGGGTCGCTTGGGCGCCGGCGGGCGTTGCCCGGCCACGGGCTGCGCCCGGATGGCGGCCGCGATGTCCCCGCTCACCGTCGCGAGCGCGCGGCTGTGCGCGGCGGCCACCGCCTCGATGTCCTTCCCCTCCACGGGCTCCCTGGCGATCGTCCGGCCGGCGGTCGCCTCGCCCCCCTCCGCCCGACGCACCACCCAGAGCGCCTCGATCAGCACCCCCTCGCCCGGTGTCGAATCGAAACGCTGCACGTCCACGGCGACGCGATGGGTGGGCACGACGCCCGTGGCCGGCAGCGCAGCGACATGCGACGTCCCCAGGAGAACGGCCAGATCGCCGGCGATCGCGCGCGCCACGCCGTCGTCGAGCGGCGACGCCCAGCGATGGAACTCGTCCACCGTCACGCGATTCGGCGCCACCTGGAGCACGAGCTGCGGCCGGTCCACCGCCGGGGGAACCGACACCGGGCCGACCACCACCACGTACGAGGTGGGCGACGCGTCGTCGGAGCGGGCGATCGCGTCGAGCGTGTAGAAGCGGGCGTTGGGCGACCGGCCGCAACCGACCACGACGCCGAGCAGGAGGACGCACATGAGCCTGCGCCGCATCACTTCCCCTCCGACTTTCCGCGGATGAGCGCCTCGGGGTGGCGCTCGAGATAGTCGCCGAGCACGCGGAGCGCGCGCGCCGCCCGGCTCACCTCCTGGAGCGTGCTCGCGAGATCGACGCGGAGCGCGGAGTCCGGGGCGATGGCACTATCCGCCGTCTCCAGCGTCCGCCGCCCGCTCTCGAGCGTCCGGTCGAGCTCGGCGAGCACCCTGCGCACGTCCTCACCGATCTGATCGAGCGGGATCTTGTCGAGCTTGTCGACGATGTTGGTCAGCTTCGTCTCGACCGCCGCGAGGGTTCCGGGCACCACGGCCAGCTGCACCGGTCGCTGCGACCAGTCGATCGTGAAGGGAGGCGCGTCGGGGAAGAAGTCGAGCGCGACGTAGAGCGCGCCGGTGAGGAGGCTGCCGCTGCGGATCTGCGCGCGGAGCCCGCGCGCCACGAGGACCTCGGCGCGCCGACGGCGTTGCGCCTCGGCGTCCGGCGCGGATGGGTCGACCATGTGCTTGGCGTCCAACATCTCAGGATAGATGTGCAGGACGGCGAGTACCGAAAAATCCGCCGTCTTCAAATCGAACTCGGCGTGCATGTCGGCGACCTCCCCGATCGGGATGCCGCGGAACTCCACCGGCGCGCCAACGACGAGCCCCCGCACCGATTGCCGCAGGGCGATGGCATACGTCTGCGGGTCACCGCGGGCCGGCGTGAAGGCCTTCGCCCGGTCAGCGTAAAGGGTGAAGACGGTGGTCGCGGCCGCCGGCTGGAGGGCCGCCGCCTCGTCGTCCGTCTCGAAAGCGATGCCGCCGATCAGGATGGAGAGCAGGGACTGGGTCTGCACATTGACGCCGCTGGCGGAGAGCGAGACGTCGATGCCACTCGCGTGCCAGAAGCGGGTCATGGGCGTCACGAAGCGGTCGTAGGGGGCATTCACGAACACCTGCACGCTGAGCCCCTTCCCGTCGTCGTCGAGTGCGAAGGACTCGACCTCACCCACCTGGACCCGCCGGAAGAAGAGCGGCGTCCCCTGGTCGAGCGAGCCGAGCGTGGCTGTCTTGAGCACGAAGTGCTGTCCCGGAACGTTCTGCGCGACGATCGGGGGCGTGCTGAGCGCGGCGAAGTCGCGTTTCCGCTCGTGCGACGTGCCGATGTCCATGCCCACGTAGGCACCCGAGATGAGCGTGCTGAGCCCGCTGATGGTCGCACCCGAGATGCGCGGCCGGACCACCCAGAAGCGCGTGTCCGCGACGAGGAAGTCCTCGGTCTTCGGCTCCATCCGGACGGTCGTCACCACGCGCTTGTGATCATCGGAGAGGCGGACGGTCGTGAGAGTACCGACCGTGACCCCGTTGTAGTTCACCTTGGTCTTCCCGGCCTCGAGGCCCTCGGCCGAGTCGAAGACGATCGTGATCGTCGGCCCCTCGCTCCGGACCTTCGCGACCGCGACCCAGAGTCCCGCCAGGGCCGCGACGATGGGCACCAGCCAGACGGGCGAGAGCGGCGTCCGTCGCTTCACGACGGCGCGGGATTCGGGCGCGCCTTCAGGCATAGGCCACCACGGTCGAGGGTGAGGAATCCCAGATGAGACGCGGATCGAACGACTCGACCGCCAGCATGGTCAGCACGACGACCGCGGCGAAGAAGACGAGGCCGGGCGCCGGCGAGACCGACATCAGGGGCTGGAGCTGCACCAGCGCGGCCGTGAACGTATCGACGAAGACATCCACCATCGACCACCGGCCAATCAGCTCGACCAGCCGGTAGAGACGGACGCGCTCGCCGCTGCGTGCCGTTGACCCCCGCTGGACGCTGACCAGCAGGTAGGCGAGCGCCGCGATCTTCGCGCTCGGGATGAGGATGCTGGCGACGAGCACGATGAGCGAGAGCGGCCACCCGGTCGGCGACCAGAGCAGCACGACCCCCTGCATGATCGTGTCGGAATCCGCACCGGCGGCGGTGTGCGTCGTCAGCACCGGGAGCAGGTTGGCCGGAACGTAGCAGACCGCGGCAGCGACCAGGAAGGCCCACGTCCGCTGCACGCTGTCCGCCTTCCGGAACTCGATCTCCTCGCCGCAGCGCGGGCAGCGTCCCGACTCCTCACCCGGCGCGGGACGCGAGAGCAGGCCGCAGGTCTCGCAGCGCTGGATCGCTCGCCGCATCGCGGTCGCAACGAGTGCGGTCGCCGCCGGGCCTCCACCCTCCCCCGACGACGGCGCCACCCAGGGGACACGCTCCCACACCGCGCGCGGGTCGAAGCCCGACTGCATGGCGGCCAGCAGGAAGACGAGCGCGCCGAGGACGAAGAGGGCGAGCCCTGGCACCACGCGCGCGTAGTCCGCGATCTTGATGAGCGCGACCAGCACGCCCAGCATCATCACCTCGATCATGCTCCACGTGCAGGTGGTGGGGTGATGCTGGAGCAGCGTCCGGATCCAGGCGCGCGGACGTTCACGAAGCGCGCCGAGCACGATCGCGAGCATGAAGACGATCTGGAGCGCCGGTGCGACGACCGCCGTGAAGAGCACGAGCCCGGCGACGCCCTCGCGCCCGTCGTGCCACAGCTGCTGGGCGCCGCCGACGACCGTGGTGGAGGCCTCGTGCCCGACGGCGCTCAGCCCCAGCATGGGGACCGTGTTGGCGATGACGTACAGGACGGCCGCCGCCAGCCCGAGGGCGAGCGTCCGCTCCAGCGTGTCGGGACGGTGACGCCAGAGCTCCTTGTCGCAGCGCGGGCAGCGTGCCGACCCACCCGCCGCGAGGTCGGGCAGGCGCTGGATCAGGTCGCAGTGGGGGCACGCGACCAGCCGCGGGTCGAGGACGGGCTCGTTGTACTCCCGAGTAGGCATCGTTCTGCGGATCTGTCTACTCGCTCGCCCGGTTGTTTCGCTGACCGTCTTCCATGAGGCGCTTCTCGTCCTCGGGCGTGAGCTTCGGTCGATTGATGTTGAGCGTCAGCTTCGTCAGCTTGCCGGTGAACTCGAACGGCACCTGGTAGTCCTTGTCGTCGACCGGCGTGCCCGTGTCGGCGCCGACGTCGAAGGTCTCGTCGAACTGCATGATGATCGGGATGGTGTGCTCCATCTTCTGGGTGCTGACGACCTTGCCGTCCACCTTGAGTTCGCCCGTCCCCGCCTGCCCGATGCCGCTCACGCTGTTGAAGGCGAGCGTCCCGACGCCGAGTCCCTCGTACTTGAAGTCGAACTCGAGCGTGTGCTTGCCGGCTGCGAGCTTCGCCCCTTCCCAGCGCACCCGTTTCAGGCCGAACAGGTTCCAGACGAAGACCGGCTTGCCCTTGAGGAGGTAGAAGCCGTAGCCACCGAAGCGTCCGCCGTTGGTGTTGAGCATGCCCTGCGCGTCACGCGGAACCTCGATGTCCGCCGTGATCGTGTACGATGCGTTGAGCAAGCTCGGGGCGTCGCCCGGAGGAATGCCGGTCAGCTCGCCCGCATAGGTGAACGTGCTCCTCCCCGCCGCGAGGCTCGGCTTCGGGACGACCACGCGGGGCGCGACCGAGGCGTCGAGGGGCAGCACCTGGTACTTCTCGGCTTCGCTCCAGAAGAGGTCCTGCAGCTCCTTCAGCTTCGCGGGGTTGGCGGCGGCCACGTCGTCGTGCTGGGTCCAGTCCTTGGTCAGGTCGTAGAGCTCCCACGACACGTTGTTCGCGGGGTCGGGATTCACGGCGGTGGCGACGTCCCAGGGAGGTCTGATGACCTTGGTGCTCGCGATCCAACCGTCGTGGTAGATCGCCCGGTCGGCCATCATCTCGAAGTACTGGGTCGTGTGCTTCGACGGCGCGTCCGCGTTCGCCTTGTCGAACGTGTAGGCGAGGCTCGTGCCTTCGATCGGCTTCTGCGGGATGCCGTCGACCGTGGCGGGCGCCGGGATGCCCGTGACCTCCAGGATGGTCGGCACGATGTCGATGAAGTGGCAGAACTGGTTGCGGATGCCGCCCGCATCCTTGATGTGCCCCGGCCAGGCGATGACGGTGCCCTGGCGCACGCCGCCGAAGTGCGACGCGATCTGCTTGGTCCACGAGAACGGTGTGTCGAAGGCCCAGGTCCACGGAACGGCCATGTGCGGATAGGTCCGGTCAGAGCCCCAGGCCTCGTAGAACCTGAGCAGCTCCAGCATCGGCAGGTGCACGCCGTTCAGCGCGGCGACCTCGTTCGGGGTGCCCTCCATCCCGCCCTCGGCGCTGCTGCCGTTGTCGCCGACGATGTAGATGATGAGCGTATTGTCGAGCTTTCCCATGTCCGCGACCGCCTGGATGACGCGGCCGATCTCGTAATCGGTGTACGCGAGATACGCTGCATAGACGTCGGCCTCGCGGATGAACATCTTCTTGTCGATGATGTTCACATCATCCCACTTCTTCAGCAGCTTGTCCGGCCACGGAGTCATCTTGGCGTCCTGCGGGATCACGCCGAGCTTCTTCTGGTTGGCGAAGATCTGGTCGCGGAGCGCGTTCCAGCCCTTGTCGAAGAGATGCAGGTCGCTGATCTTCTTGATCCACTCAGGCGTGGGGTGGTGCGGCGCATGGGTCGCGCCGGGGACGTAGTAGAGGAGGAAGGGCTTGTCGGGCGCGATGTCGTTCAGCTGGTTCAGCCAGTGGATGGCGTCGTCCGCCATGGCCGTGTTGAGGTTCCATTTCGGGTTGCCGACGTAGGGATAGATCGCCGTCGTGTTGCGGAAGAGGTTCGGCTGCCATTGATTGGTGTCACCGCCGACGAACCCGAAGAAGTACTCGAACCCCATGCCGATCGGCCACTGATCGAACGGGCCGGCCTGGCTCGCCTGGAAGGCCGGCGTGTTGTGGTTCTTACCGAACCAGGAGGTCGCGTAGCCGTTGTCACGCAGGATGGCGCCGATGGTCGCCTTGTCCTTGGGGATGAAGCTGTCGTAACCCGGAAAGCCGGTCGCCTGCTCCGAGACCACGCCGAAGCCCATCGAATGATGGTTGCGCCCCGAGATGAGGGCGGCGCGGCTCGGCGAGCAGAGGGCCGTGGAGTTCATGTTGGTGTAGCGCAGACCCTGCTGCGCGAGCTTGTCGAGGGTCGGCATCGGGATGACGCCGCCGAAGGTACTCCCGGCGCCGAAGCCCGTGTCGTCGGTCATGATCAGCAGGATGTTCGGCGCCCCCTTGGGCGGCACCACCCGCGGTGGCCACCACGGCTTCGACTGGAGCGCGTTGCGCTCCATCTTGCCGCCGAAAGGCAGGTCCGGGGCTGGGAGCTGCTTCCCATCGAGCGTCACGGTACCCGACGGGGAGCCCGGCTCCCCGGACACCTGCGCGACGGCCGGAAGCCGTGCGAGGAGCAATAACAAGGTGGCGAGAAGACCGAGGAAACCCGCGCGTGTCGTCATGTAGGTCCTCTCTTGTCGGAGATAGCGCCAGAGGGTGCCGCCAAAATGCACCTCTGCCACGGCGGCGGCTCGTCGGTCTTGCCTTTTCGTGCCAGAGCGGGGTCGCGCCCTGCGGAGAGTGCGTGGCACGAACTGGCAAGAAGACGCCCGGGCCACGGTGCTATCCGCTGAGGCATGGAGCTGGCCGCGACCAAGCGGATCCTGCCCGTCGCAATGGGCCGCTGGTGTCGGCCTGTCGGGCTGCGCCCAGACGACCGTCAAGGTCGCCCGCGAGACGAATTCGGAGGTTATTGGCCCGGGGGGTGAAGTTGCACCGATGCCCGGGGCACCTCACGTCAGACGGAGGAGACGACGGATGTCACGACGAAGGACGGCACTCGGATGTCTGGTCGGGATTACTCTGCTCGCGGCCTGCGTCAGCCAGAACCAGATGCTCACGCAGCGACAGGATGAGGCCGTTCAGACGGCCCTGAAGCGCGGACGGTTCGAGCTCAACTGTCCGGCAGCGACGGGGACCGTGCTCTCGAGCGACTTCATCCAGCCGGCCGTCCAGGGCCCATGGGTGAACGGACTGCAACGCGTCGAGTACACGGTGGGGGTCGAGGGCTGTAACCAGCGCACGACCTACGTCGTCATGTGTCAGGTCGGAACGGAGACCTGCTTCGCGGCGCACCCCAACGACCGGTTCGGAGGACCGGGAAAATAGCGACGCCCTTTTGGTGCGTCACGGCGCCGGTCCTTCGGACGTGGACGCTCCTCACCACCATCCTCCTCGCGGTCGGCGTCCCGAGCACGATGGCTGCCGAGGAGGATCGCCCCGACACGTCGACGTTGGTCAAGCAGGCCAACGCGCCCATATCGAGCATCATGCAGATCCGGCTCCAGGACACCTATGCCCCCGAGTTCAGGGACGCGCGGGGGCAAGGCAACACCGCCACCATGGCCGTGACCATGCCACTCCCGGAGTATCGCCTGCTCCCTCTTCCGCAGCTCTCCGTCCTCACCGTTCCGACGGCGATCACGAGCCCGTTCGGCAAGACCGGCTTCGGGGACGTACGTTTCGTGGACGTCGGCGTGGTGAACGCCGGCCACCACATCCTGTGGGGCGCGGGACCCACGCTGGTCTTTCCGTCCGCGACAGAGCCCACGACGGGCCAGGGCAAGTGGCAGGCCGGACCTGCCGCCGTCGTCGCGTTCGTCCCCGAGCGCTGGCTGCTCGGCGTCCTCGCCCAGAACCCGATCTCCTTCGCGGGCGATCCGCATCGCGCGGATACGAACGCCCTCTTCCTCCAGCCGTTCATCATCTACCAGCTCGGCGCGGGCTGGTTCGTCCGCTCGCAGCCCCAGATGATCATCGACTGGAAGAGCAGCAAGCAGCTGCTACCGGTCGACTTCGGCGCAGGGCGGGTCTTCACGATCGGCCGGCAGACTGTGAACTGCTTCGTGGAGCCGTTCTGGAACGCGTCGCAGAACGCGCCCTCGCCGACGTACGGCGTGACCTTCGGCCTGGCGCTGCTGTACCCCGATTTCTGGGGGAGGACGGCGAGCGGGTCGCCAGGCGAATGACAGAAGGTGCGACCTGACCGGTCGTCGGACTCGCAGGCGCCCGCCCCGGGCGAGAATTGTCACGGCCGCCGTCGCCGGCTTCTGGTTAGCCAGCTGCGGCCGTTTCCTCGGCCCCAGGGCGACCCTCGGACCCGGCGCCATCGTCCGTGGACGCGGGCTCTACAACGAGGTCATCAGCGCCACGAACAACGAGCAAACGCTCGAGCTGATCGTTTCCGCACGATACGGCGACCCGTTCGGGCTCCTGTCCGTCACGAGCGTGACGGCCAACCTCCACGCCGAGACCACGACCAGCGCCCAGTTTGGCATCGGCCCCGACTCGAACTTCAAGGGTAACCTCGTGCCGCTCTCCCTCGGCCTCGCCTACGAGGAGAACCCGACCATCGCCTACACTCCCGTCCAGGGAGAGCGCTACGCGAAGCGCCTCCTCTCTCCCGTCGACCTCGACCTGCTGGTCCTGCTGCTCAGCATCGAGCGCGCTCCGGATCAGCTCATCTCGATCCTCGTCAAGCAGGTGAACGGGTTGCAGAACCCGATGTACGGCCCGCCGGCCGCACGCGCGGCCTTCGAGGAATCCGTCGCCTTGCTGGCGCGCCTGGAAGACGCGGGGCAAGCGACCTGGGCATCGACCCCGGGCACCCCCGGATCCTTCGTTCTGGCGATCCACGACTACGCGCCCGGGAACCGGGCGACGGTCGCCGAGCTGCTGCGAAGGTGGGGACTCGCAGAGAACCTGGCCCGGGGGGACCGGGACATCGTCCTCCCGGTGAAGCTCGCCTGGGGAAGCGTGACGAAGTCCGACCTCAATGTACAGACGCGATCCGTGTACGACCTGATCGAGATCGCCGCGACATCCGTCGAGGTACCGCCCGAGCACGCCGCCCTCGCGCCGGCAGCCGGAGGCGGGGTGTCCCCGCCGTTGCGCGGCCTGCTCACGATCCGGAGCTCCCCCGACCACCCCCCGGCAGACATCCTCGTCGCGGTCCGGCATCGCGGCTACTGGTTCTACATCTCGGAGGACGACGCCCCCAGCAAGCTCGCCTTCCGTCTCCTGCAGACGCTCATCAACATGTGCCTCGTGGAAGCCACTCCGCAGACGATCCCGACGCTCACGATCCCGGTGGCAAGATGAGCGCCGCGAGCGGACGGACGGTCGGGAGCCGGCGACCGGCTCTCTTCTGGCTGGGTCTCCTCGCCGGCTTCGGCGTGATCCTCTGGCTCCTCTCCCCGATCCTGGCACCATTCGTCCTCGGGATGGCGATGGCGTATCTCGTCGATCCCCTGGTGGGGCGTCTCGAGCGGCTCGGGCTGTCGCGTGCGACCGTCAGCGGGGGAATCATCCTGGCCGTGTTCGGGTCTTCGGCCCTCGTGCTGGCGCTGCTGGTGCCGCTGCTGGTCGAGCAGGTGACGAGCCTCGCGGCGCGGCTACCCGACCTCGTGGCCCGGGCGCATCAGGCTCTCGTCCCGCTGGCGAGCGAACTCATGCGCCGCGTCGGCGCGCCCAGCAGCGGCGTGCCACCGGCGCCGACGGCCGAGGTGCTCCAGCACACCGCGAGCATCGCGGGGGATCTCCTCAAGCGGTTCCTCGCGCGCGGGCTCGCGCTCGTGAACCTCCTCTCACTACTCTGCCTGACACCGTTGGTCGCGTTCTACCTGCTGCGCGACTGGCCGAAGCTGATCGCGGAGGTTGACGGGTGGCTCCCGCGGCAGCACGCCCCGCGGATCCGGCAGGAGCTCCGGAAGATCGACGCGGTGCTCGCCGGCTTTGCCCGTGGCTCCGCGATCGTCTGCGCGGTCCTGGCCGCCTACTACGCGCTCGCGCTGACCGCCGTCGGCCTTGAGTTCGGTCTGATCATCGGTCTCACCGCCGGGGCGGTGTCCTTCGTGCCCTACCTGGGCGTCATCTTCTGCCTCGTCTCCTCGATCGGCGTCGCGCTCTACCAGTTCTGGCCGCTCTGGGGACGGATCGCCCTGGTCGCGGGCGTCTGCGTGAGCGGTCAGCTCCTGCAGGACAACCTGCTGGCCCCGCGGCTCATCGGGCACCAGGTGGGACTGCACCCCCTCTGGGTGACGTTCGGCGTCCTGGCGGGTGGCCGGCTATTCGGGTTCGTCGGGGTACTGCTCGCCGTACCCGTGTGCTCCGTCATCGGCGTGCTGCTCCGGTCCGCCATGGAAGCCTACCGCCAATCTCCTCTCTATGCCGGGAATGACGCCGGCTGACGACACGTCCGCCCGAACTCCCAGCAACTCGGCTCGCCCCTGCCCGCGGCCTCGTGCTCACTGCCCGAGATGCGCGAGCGTGTAGCGGAGCGGAGCGCTCGATATCTTCATCAGGCCCGCGAACGGATTGTCGAGCTCGACGATGAGGAAGATCGCCGCCGAGATCGAGAGCGCCGCGACGAGCAACGCAACGAGAACGGTCCCGTTCGGGGGTGCAAAGAGACCGAAGCTGAGGAAGATGAAGCTGATCCAGAAGATCAGCACCACGAGGAAGGGAATGGGGATCGTGTTGCCGATGCCGCCGAAGAGCAGCCAGCGGGTCTGCTCGAGATCGCCGATGAGCTGGAGAGCGCGAGACTGGAGCCAGCGCTGGCTGCCATTGCCGGGCGAGAGGTCGAGGATTCCCGCCTCGACACCCTCCACCGTGGGCGTCATTTCTGGCGCGTCGAGTCTCGTCGATGCGGTTCCGGTCTCGGGCCAGGTCAGTGCGAGGCGGTAGGCGAGCGCGCGCCGGATGACATCGCGGGTCTCCTTGGTCTCCGGCCCGTAGTGCGCCAGCGTCCGGTCGAGCAGCAGCACGTTGGCGGCCGCCTGCTTGATCTCGGTGCTCTGCGTGTCGAAGGCGCTCTTGGCCGAGGCGATCAGCAGGCCGAGCACCAGGGCCGCCGTGGTCGCGATCAGACCGATGCTGAGCTTCACGACGTCCTTCGACGCGTCGCTGAGATGATGGGCCGGGAGAGCGCGGCGCAGGAGCATCCCGAGCAGCGCCCCGCTGAAGACGCACATGAACGTCGCCAGGCCGACGGCGACCGAGCTCACAATGCCCCCATCGAGGCGGTCACCCGGTCGCCGCGAAGCGAGTCGGTAGCTATGAGCCCATCACTGTCACACCCGAGCGCAC